>OIYS01000534.1_pt1 | contig 25748 bp, 17 predicted proteins | sample 1588271 | NCBI WGS metagenome assembly OIYS01 (sample SAMN03283286) | human gut metagenome | biome: human-associated habitat; material: feces | host: Homo sapiens | place: Peru | collected 2012
CATTTCGCTTCGCTCATTTCGCATAACCTTCGCTGCATACCTGCCTACACACATCTAATCCCTACGGGATTTTTTCAATCACTAAATGATTACAGGGGACAACTTGTATATCAATTCCATTGATTATATATCCTTCTTTTTATATTCTAATTAGTTATATGACTGATTTTCAGGTGAAAATATATTCTAAATCACGAAAACAAGAAATGTTTAAGCACGTTTTTGCACGAAAACAAGATTTTTACAAGACCAAATATGCACGAAAACAAGATTTTTAAGCCATCACCACACATAAGAAAGTGCACCATTTATCAAATAACAACGAAAAACCACTGGTTGTTGCCCCTACTTTAGAAAGAAAATGATTCATTTCTGCCCCTACTTTAGAAAAATTAGGGTAATAATATACAAATTGTCCCAGTAACAACGTAGTGATAATTGTAAATAATCCCCAAAAAGAACAGAGGAAATGGGGCTGTTCTTTTTGGGGATTAATTATGGGGGGCTAATCCCTGTGGGGGATTAGTTTTGGATTTGCTTGGTGGTGGCGGTGGTGCCGTCGGTGTAGCGGGTGACTACGATGTTTACACCACTGAATGGGGTGCTGGATTGCACACCGAGGGCGTTGACGTAAGTCACGCTTTCCACGGTTTTGCCTGCCATCACATCGTCAATGCCACTCACCTTCACTTCCACTTCCTCGCTAAATGCGCTGATGGCCTTGTCGTAAACGGCACGGACAGCATACTTCGAGTCGTAGCTTGACGCATAACTGTAGCATGGCTCTACGGTTGTGCCGATAAGGTGGCCATCGCGATATACTTCGTAGCCCTTGAGTTTGAGCACTGGCACGGTGAGGTCGTTGAATGTGAGGTCGTCGACAAAGAGCGCAAACGATTGCTCGCCACCTGGCGAAACACAGTTGATAGCGAAATACTTCGCACCTTCAGGCAGACGGAAACTGTATTCGGTCCACGTTTCGGGAAGTTCGATGTAGTCGCCACGGCTCACTTGCACGAAGTGTGCAGGATCGGTGTCGGTGGTTGAGTAGAGCACACGCATACGCTCGGTGGTGCCTTTCTGGGTGGTGAACGCCTTGGCAAAGAACGAAATCACCTGTGAGGTGCCGTTGAGTTGTGGCGAAATCATCCAGTCGTTGTTCACATAACTGATGTTTGCCATAGCCATGAAGAACTTATTGCCAGAGTGTGGAGTGCCTTCAGGCCAAATGTCGATACCCAGACTCTTTGCATTGCACACTTGGAATGCCTTAGGATCCGACTCGTTAGGATAGGTTTCAAGATCTTTATTGATGCGATAGGTGAAGTCGTAGTCGCGGTCCACCATTGTCCATTCGCCGATATTGTCGATGGCGAAATCTTCATAGGTCTCGACGCTGTCGGTCACTGCGCCACGTTCGTCGGGAGCCTTCCATTCGAAGTCCAACAAGCCGTGGTCATTGGTTACCTTCAAGCCTGTAGGAACAGGAATCACTGGCTCAACCACATTGGTAGTGGCGGTGGCGGTGTTGTTGTCGGCCTTTTGGTCGCCTTCACAACTTACTGTGGCAGTCAGTTTCACGGTTGCCACCTTGTCGAATTTCACGCTGAACGAAGCAATTTGCTGCTCACCGCTGGCGATGCTGCCCTTCGATTCGGTAGCCAACTGCTTGCCATCGGCATCGGTCAATGCCACGGTGTAGTTGCCCACAGCCTTACCGCCAAGGTTGGTCACCTTCACGCTGTAAGCGACATTCTCGCCACGAGCGATGCGGTGTGGTGCGGCAAATGTGGTAACTTCAAGGTCGGTGGTGGTGGCGTTGGCAATAGCCACATTGTCGATATACACATCTTGTCCGCCATCGGTAGTGCCAACGAACGCGATGCGAAGGTTTTTAGCACCCTTCACACCTGCGAGCGACACGGTGTGGCGTTGCCAGCCTGTGGTGCCATTGTCGCGCATCCACTTCGCACCTTCCACCTTCTCAAAGCCGTTGGCACCGTTTTTCACTTCAATCTCGATGCTTTCGGCGGTGTTGATGCTGTCGATGTGTGAGTGATACATCCAGAAACTCAATTCAGGATTTTCGAGTGCTGAAATATCAATCTTTGGAGAACTGAAGCGCGCATGTATGCCCACGCCTTCGCCCACAGAGTGGAACGCGGCGAAACCACCGTCACCGTTTTGGTCGGTGGCAACAGGATTGGCAGCGCTTGATTCAAGCGTCCAACTCTTTTGCATCAGTTTGTCGCTCTCGGTCACCCAAGGATAGTAGTTCATGTCGCTGTTGCGGAATGTTTCGGTGAGTGGAGCCTTGTAAGCCTTACCGAAAATCACAGCCTCGCTCAGCGCATAATCGCCACGCACACCCTCGATGAATGGGAACACCACATAATCAATCAGCGTTTGGCTGGTGGCGTTCACCTTGTCGTCGGTGTAATTAGTCACAGTCAGCGAATCGGCAAGTTTGGTGTAGTTGTCGTAACGCCAAACTTGGTAATAGAGTTTCGACACATCAATGTAGCCGCCATTGCTGCCCACCTCAGGAGCGTCCCAAGTAAGCACAGCGTTGCCGTCTTGGTCCACAAGTTTCAAATTGCGAGGTGCGCCAGGCTTGTCCACGCCCACGAAAGCCGAAGCCACCACCTCGGCACCGCTACCGGCAGAGTTGGCAGGCACTACACGGTAGGTGTAAACGCCAGCCTTAGTGATGGTGTTGTCGGTCCAAGTGAGGTTTGCGCCAGGGGCTGGATTCACGAAACTGTGAGCAGGCGACTGTTCGCCTTCACGATACACATTCACTGTGGTGAGTTCGCTCAAATTGCCACCCTTGGTGTCGGTGGAAGGAGCGGTCATCGTGAGTGTGGCGGTGAGTGCGCCCTTGTCGCCAGCAGTCACCTTAAAGTCGGAAACTGCCGCAGGAGCGTTGTTGTCGAGAATGTCGATAGCCACATCGTCGATGTCGAAACGATACATGTAAGGATTGCTATAAGCATAGATGCCCAAGTGGTAATAGCCATCGGCTGGCACGGTGAAAGTGACCTGATGCTTCTCGCCTGTGGCATTCTTGTAATCTTCTTGCTTGAGCAGTTCAGTGGTCATAGCAGCAGGGTTGGCATCGCTTCCGAGAAGCACCTTGAAGTTTTCAGGATACTTGGCGGAATACACGCGCGCAAACATGCTGTAACGGTAAGTGACACCAGCCTTCAAGGCAATTCGTGGTGAAATCATCCAATCGTCGCCGGGTTTCTTGTCGGGACTTTGGTCGTATTTATAATACACCCTCTTGCTTGTGGCATCGTATTCCCAAGTGGATCCGCCGTTGAGGTCGAACACCGTCCAGAGGTCGAACGCGTCCTTAGTGTCGAATCCCTCAACGAATGGCACAGCGTAGCCTTCGCCGAAAGTCACCTTATTACTTTGAGCGGCAGGGCTCGTACCCTTAGCAGTGAACGCCGACACCTCATAGTAGTAAGCATTGTTGCCTACACCCAATTTCTCGTCGGTGAAAGTGGTAGCCTTGCAGGCATCGCTCACCACCACCTCATCGGGGAAGCGCACAATCTTGTAAGCCACCTCGCTCTTATTGTATTCACCACCGTTCAAGCCCAGTTCGGCAGGCGTCCACGAAAGCACAGCCTTGCCGTCTTGGTTGGTCAGCGTCACATTTGTAGGAGTGCCCGGCACATCTTCGCCCACATACACCTTGTGCCATGCCAATTCACCTTGATATTCGGCATTGGCAGTGGTGAAACTCAATGTTTGGTAACCAGGAGCGAATGTCACGTTAGGCATTGTGTGGGTGGCACCCGGTGCAATGCCAGCTACCACGGTATCGGTACCAGCCTTGTTCACAATCACGCTGATATTGCCAGTGATGTTTGAGCCGTCCACATTCTGCGTAGGAGCAGTGAAAGTGATGTCGCCCGAAGTTTCGCCGAATTTAGCGAAATTCACCGAAATGTCGGTCACAGCGCGTGGCGCGGTGAGTGGGGTAGAGTAAGGCATGGCAAACAAACCAGAGAAACTTGCATTGCCGGGCAAATCTTTGATTTTTGTGAGTTTGCCATTGTAGATATTGATTTCGTAAAGCGCCGAAATCCATTTGCGCTTGCCATCTACAACACCTTCGTAGGTGGCAGCCCAATACAGGCGGCCTGTGGCATCGTCAAACGTCATTGAGTTGCGGTCCACAGGATATAAGCCGGTGCGTCCGACAGGCACTTGCGCACCTGTTTGTTTGTCGATTTTATAGAACACGCCAGTGCTGCCCACGCCGTAGAGGTCGCCATACTTGTTGCAGGCGATGGCATACACCGAACGGTCGGCATCGGCTATCTTAGTGGCTTCGCCCAGAGCGATGCTAAACTCGCAGAAGCGGGTGTAGTCGCTCGTCTGCTCGTCGTAGAAATAGCCATACACCTTGTTTGTTGTTGGGTCGAGGGTAAGGTCGGTTGCCACGTTCACAGCGTCGATTTCACTACCGCTTCCCTTAAACCAAGTGGAGGTGGAATAGTTGCTATAATAACTGACTTCGCCCGTAAAGTTTGAGGAAAGCACATAGTAGGTGCTGCCAATTTTGATGGCGGAGCGGGTGTACATCCACTCCTTGCTCTCTTTCACGCTCTTGATGCTGCCGTTCTCCTTCGCCTCCACGGTGTAGATACCGGCATCGATGGTGGCACCATCAGTTGCCCAAGCGTCGTCGTACACTTTCACGCCACACAGCACGGTGTTGCTGCCCGGCACTTTCGCCACGGTGGTAGCCGCGGGATTCACATTCGCCACGCTCACGGCTTGTCGAGGATTCGCCTCTGGCACAGCGTTGGCGGCTGGTCGGTTCAGTCTCAACTTCGATTCCGGTCCGTGCTTGGTGGCAAGCACATCAGAGCCGGCATAAGCCGAAGTGGCTGTCAGAAGCAACATTGCTGCCACTGCCGACACACATTTAAATAACTTTCTCATATCGTTAATTAGTTGGAATAGTAATCTAAAAATAGATGGGGTTAAAAAACGAAATAGCATCCCTTCTGTTTTTGCCAGAAGAGGACGCTGTTTCGGAGATTTTATTTAGTCTCTGTGTATCACTTCATTGCGAATATTTATTTTGAAATCTTGGCAGAAATGCGTGAACCGTTTACCACGGCATTCACCACATACACACCTGCTGATTTACCATTGAGGTCGATAGATTCACCGCCACGGCTTTCAGCCACCTTGCGCCCAAGAATATCGTAAATGGCGATTTCGCTTGCACCGTCGATGCTGAGCACGCCACCTGCAATGTTCATCATCTTCTTAGCGTCGGTCACGTCGATTACGCCGGTAGAGGTCATCTTCTCAATCGAAATCGACTTCACGTGGATTTCGCCAATAGCGTTGGCATGGAAACCAATCACATTCACGCCTGGAAGCACATTCACCACAGGGGTGGTGTCGCCTTCACCCTCTACGAGAGTTGGCAGTGATTCGTCGGTGACATTGAATTGAATCACATCGGTTTGTGCCTTTGAACTTGATGATGCTGTGGCTGCTGTGGTGATAGTCTTCACAGTTGCCATCTTAGTGTGGTCGAGTGCTTGAGCCACTGCCAAATCCCAAGTTACATCGTTGTCGGCTTGTGATGCGTATGATTCGATGGTCACGGTCAGGTGTGAGCCGTTTTCGAATTGGAGGCGTGGCGACATTGCCCAGTCGTCGCCCTGCACCTTGCCAGAGTTGTAATAGATAGAGTTGCTCGACACTTCCCAAGTGGTAGCATACTTTTCACCGGCGATGGTGCGGAAGTCGTTGTTAGCGTTCACGATAGTCCAATTTCTCCAACTGTCGCTGCCGTCGTTCACGTTCACGCTGTAAGGCAATGGCAGACCTCCGCCCACCCAGTCGATAAGCACGCTTGGTGCAGCGTTTTCGCTCTTACCGTTTTCGTTGTAGATTTCCACGCTGTAGGTGTATTGACCAGGAGTCTTGATGGTGTTGTCGGTCCAAGTTGAAATTAAACCAGGTTTCAAACCTTCGGTCACCTCGCCCACATTCTCACCGTTGCGCAAAATCACAGCCTTGGTGATGGTTTCGAGTGCGATACCTTCGATATTGGTCTTGGTTGGGTTCACCCAAGTGAGGGTTGCGCTGAGCGACTGGTCGGAAGCGGCTGTGCCGGTCAATCCTTCTGCCACTTCTGGCACTACTGGAGTGTATTCAATCTTAATGTCTTTGAGATAGAGTTTGTTGGTGCCTGATGAAGAAGCGATGCTGTAGTCCTGGAATGCGAAGTACATCTTTCCGCTTTCTTCAATCTTCACGATGCAAGTGTCGGCTGTGTAGCCATAGTCCTTGATGTAGTCCACATCGCGGAACTGCTTGAAACTGGCTGCTGGATCGCTCACACTCTTCACTGTGCCCACCTTAAACGATGCGCCCTTGCCGTTGTAACTGTAGATGAAGCGGTAGTAACCGGGCTTGATATCGAATGGAGGGGTAATCAAATAGTCGTTGCATGAACTGTATTCGGTCATCTTTGAGTGGTCGTTTACAGCGCAACCGCTGCTGTAGCTTGTGCCATTGCTGTAAGTCCAGCTGTAGCCGTCCTTGTTAGCGTCAACCACGCTGTAGAATGCCCATTGGGCAGGGTCGTTGAACTTAAATTCGTATGGCAGAGTTTGGGTGTTGTCGCCTACCCATGCGGTTCTCACGGTAGTAGGAGTGCCCACTGCCACGCCACCTTCGCTGTAAGCAAGCGCTTGATATTCGTAGAAGCCAGAAGCAGGCACATTGTCAACGTAGTTCATTGAGTCACCCACTGCTGGAGATACAAAAGTCTTCACCACTTCGCCATTGCGCTTCAATTCCACTTTTGTGAGAGCGGCGAGGTCGGTGCCTATGTTGGTCTTGGTTGGGTTGGTCCAAGTGAGGGTCACATTGTTGGTCATGTCGGCGAATGGAACCGCTGCAAGGTCGGTGATTTGTTCAGGAACGATAGCGGTTTTTTCCACGTTCAAACCATAGAGTTTGTAAGAACATCCGTAAGTAGGAACACTCTCGCTGCAGGCGTGCAAACCGAGGTAATACTTGCCACCTTCAGGAATCTGCACATAAATCTCATATTTGCTTCTTGATCTCTTGAATGAGGTGATGGTCTGCACTGGAATGTTCAGTTCTTCGGCAGTTTTACCCTTACCCAACACCAATTCAAGCTTTTCGCCACCATAGTAGCTCACTGCAAAATCCAAAGTCACCTTATAGGCACCTGCTTCTTCCACTGTGAGTGGTGGAGTTACCAAATACTCGTCTTCCACAAGGTTTTTGGTGGTGGAGAGGTTCAAACTGTTGCCCATGTATGATGTTGTGAAGTTCCAAACTGCTGTCTGTGTGCTCTTTGGACCGTGATATTGGGTGAAGAGCGCATCAACATTTTCAGCACTTGAAAGGTCGGCGGTGTAAGGCAGAGCCTGTGGAGCAATCGGACCCACATATTTGGTGGTCACGCTGGTAGCAGCACTCTTGGCGGCACCAAGCAGCGCCTTCACCTCGTAGGTGTGGAAACCGGAAGTCAAGCCTTGAGCCTCGGTGTCTTGCCATGCTGTGGCTGTTCCTTCGAGGGTCTTCAACAAAGTGCCATCGCGATACACTTCCACGCCTGTGAGTGGGGTGGTGAGGTCTTTTCCGTCTTCGTCCTTGGTTGGCAAAGTCCATTTCAAATCCACGGTGATTGCCTCGTTGGCACCTTCAGTGGCGGTAAGGCCAGTAACAGGGGCTGGAGTGGTAATGTTCTCTGCCACAGAGAAAGCCGTTACGAACACATTAAATAAGTCTTTCTTACTGTATTCATACAAACCGAAATAGTAGTCGCCTGATTCTCTGGCCACATACACTACGCTTTTCTTAACGAAAGTCTTTTCTGTGAGTTCTGGGAAATCAAGAAGTGTTTCGCTCTTGGTAGCCATCGCATCGGCTGTGTTGGCGTTTGCCACAGCCAGTCGCAGACTCTCTTTAAAAGAACCAGATGTTTTCACATAAAACGAAACCTTGTATTCCTTATCTGCCTCAAGATGAATGGCTGGCGACACCAGCCAGTCGTTGGCGTCGGCTTTAGTGTTGAAAACGTATTTAGCCCCGGCGGTCACCTTCACGGCAGAAATGCTGCTATAATTACTTGACGAGGCATCGTTGATCCAAGTTTTTTCATCGCCATTGACATTATACACTGTCCAATCGGCATCAAGTTTGCTCGTACCACCAATCTGAGAGAAGTACGGCACACTCTTAGCTTGTGCAAAGCCCAACAAAGGCAACAGCACAGCCAAAAGTAAGAAAAGTCGTCTTTTTAGCATGTTCGTAAGTGTTATATGTTATTTATAGTGTTATATTTTATTTTATACAAGTTCGATAACGGTAAAAAAGAAGCATATAGCAAGGCTATTTAGCACAAACGGCACAATATCGTAGCTATCAACACCACTTCTTTTTGCAAAAGTAAACTAATTAATTTATAATTTCAAAGATTTATTGATGTTTTTTGTATAAAACGCCACTACTATCCAAATAAATCCTAAAAAAATCCATTTTCCACCCCATTTCCCTTACTATTTGCTACAAGAAGAAATTAGAGGTTAGAAGATTTTTATAGAAGTTAAGGAGTTAAGAAGTTAAAGAAGTTAAGACGACACCATCGCCTCTTGGTAATTTGATAGGGTGTTCACCTATCTGATTCGTCCGACTTGTCAGCCCCTCAAAAAACTCGTTGACCTGTTGACTCGTTGACTCGTTGACTTGTACTTGTTGGCTTTTTTTGGGGATTCTTTCCAAAAAATAGTGTATATTTGTGGCAATGAAACTCAACAGCATTTCCATACTCAATTACAAGAACATCGGCGAAGCCACACTTACGTTCTCGCCTAAGGTGAACTGCCTGATTGGCAACAATGGCATGGGAAAAACCAACATTCTCGATGCCATCTATTACCTAAGTTTCTGCAAAAGTTCAACAGGGCAAACCGATGCGAGCGTGATTACACATGATGCCGACTTTATGATGCTTCAAGGCAAATACACGCGCCACGATGCCGACGAAGAAGTGTCGATGGGTATGCAGCGTGGAAAGCGGAAAACGGTGCGCCGTGGCGGCAAGGAGTACAAGCGACTGAGCCAACACATAGGGCTGCTACCGCTGGTGATGGTGTCGCCTGCCGACTGGGACCTTATCAGGGGCGCAGGCGAAGAGCGCCGCAGGCTTATGGATATGATTATCTCGCAGGGCGACAAGGAATATCTGGCTGCCGTGATTGCCTACACCAAGGCTGTGGAGCAGCGAAATGCCATCATCAAAAAGGAGTTTCGCGACCCGCTGCTCTACGAAACCGTGGAGCACCAGATGGCTACCCACGCCACCTACATTCATGCGGCACGAAAGCGGTGGATTGAAGCGTTTGAACCAATTTTCATGCGCTACTACAACGCCATTGCCGGCGATGGAGAATGTGTGAGAATGCTCTACAAAAGCCACCTCAACGAGGGAAGTATGCTCGAACACCTCAATGCCACACGCGAGCGCGACTTCATTATAGGCTACACCACAAGAGGTGTGCACCGCGACGACATTGAACTGCTTTTGGGCGAACACTCCATGCGCAAAACCGGCTCGCAAGGCCAGTGCAAAACCTACACCATAGCACTGCGATTGGCACAGTTTGAGTTTCTGAAAGAGCATACGGCATTGACCCCGATTCTGCTGCTCGACGACATTTTCGACAAACTCGACGCTTCGCGCGTGGAGAGCATCATCGAAGTGGTGTCGGACGAGCGTTTCGGACAGATTTTCATCACCGACACCAACCGCACGCACCTCGACGAAATCGTGCGTCGCGTGAGTGGCGATTTTGCCATGTTCGGCGTGGAGAATGGCGTTTGCTCACTTATCAACCGTTCGAATCAATAACACCACACGCTTATGAAACGCACAAGTGCCCAATCAGTTGGAGATATTATCAACCAAGTGCTGCGCCAGGAGCGACTGGATGTCCGCCTCGACGAACAGCGCGCTTTGGCTATGTGGCCCACCCTCGTGGGGCAGGGCGTGAACCGCTACACCACCGACCGCTCGGTGAAAGACGGTGTGCTCACATTCACCATCAGCAGCGCCCCCCTGCGCAACCAACTCATGCTCACCCGCTCCACCCTCATCGCCCGCATCAACGAATCCCTCGGCCACGAAGTAATCAAAGAAATCATCTTCCGGTAATAAAGTCAACGAGCCAACAGGTCAACAGGTCAACGAGTTGAAGAGTTGCCAAAGGGACGGTTCTTTCGGTCGCACTATCCATTATCTATCTAACGCCATCAAAGGGACGGTTCTTATGATGGTATCAACCATTATCTACCTAATATTCAATAAAGTACAACATCTATTTCCACCACAATTTTTGCAAAAAAACACACATTTAATCCATTTCACCCTATTTACATCTAAAATAATAATCTTATGTGTGGGGATTAATTTTGGATTAAAAATCCGTTATGTATATTGTGGAGAATTGGTTAAATCATTAAATTTGCATTAAACTTTGATGTTATATGAAAAATTTTATTGGTTTATTATTTCTGTTGATGGGGGTGTCTGTTTATGGTCAGACATCAAAAATACGTCCGTATAATGAGTGCGAAACCATAGCTTTTTGCTCATACGAATCTTATGATCCTTCACAATATGTGGAGAGCGACAATAATTGGGAACTACTCCACACTCTGCGCACTCCTATGAGTTTCAAGGAATTGAAAGCAACAGGCGTTCCTGTCACCGAAAGTCAGATTCTTCTTCTACAAATAGGTGGATTGATTGAAAAGGAAAATAATGTATTGAAAACCATCATGCCTATATTTGATGAGGAGCAGACGAAATCAATACGAACTTTGAGTAAAACTATTGCCCAATCGGCATACACAATGAGCGAAAACGAATGGCACGCATTTTTATCGGAACTGAAGAAAAATAACTTAGAGAAGAACGCATACAGCCTTGTTTTCTCCTACATTCTCGACGGTAAAATTTGGAAAAAACAGTTGCCATCGCCCGACAGCCTCACCAACAATGCCACATGGAAAGGCGCATATTGGGCACTATACGACAAACGCCAAAATGGACTATCCTACGGAACAAATGGCTTTAGTAAATTTGATAAGATTTTTTATCAAACATGGTCGGACTCTTTATCCTACTGGCTTGGAAGTAAAACGATTTTCAAATTTATCGAAGAATACGGCCAGTATAAAAAAATAGTAAGTGCCGATTTGATAGAAAAGAGCAAGGAGTGGGGACTCGTAAACGAACAGGGCGAGGTGATTATTCCTACCATCAACGAAAGCAGCGATAGCCCCATCGTTAAAATCAGCGACAACATCATAGCCAAACTTGCATCGTGCGTGAATCAGCACTCAGCCGATTTCATGACAAAATATCAATTAACCAACGAAAATTTAGCCAAAGTAATCCTATATCATGAAGTGATGTGGGACATGATGGACATTTTAGTTAGCAAAAAGATAATCACGCAACCCTCCATCCTCAAAGGTTCCACCGACGCCCACAAAAAAGATTTCGGCCAAATCACCTACATCCTCGAATAATCCCCCAACCACCAACCAAAGGAACGGGACGATTGCCAAAGGGACGGTTCTTTCGGTTTGTTTTTGTGTGGAAACCAAAGGGACGGTTATAAAATCAATCAAAAAATCACCACCATCCCTTTTCCCAAAATTTCGTAAAAATCACCATTTTCACATAAACAACTTCCGAAAAGTGTGCTGTCACTACACTTTTCGGAAGTTATTTGTGTAAAAACTCTTTTTTCATCGCTTTTATTTAATTATATTTGCATCGGAAATTATCAACACAAACAATAGTATAATGGAAATAAAAAGAGATATAATAAGCGTATTTAAAACTTGGAAAGATAGTGCTAAGCATAAGCCAATCCTTCTAAAAGGCGCTCGCCAAATTGGTAAAACATGGGCAATGGAAAATTTCGGCAAGGAATGTTTTAAATACTGTGTTAAATTCGATTTTGACCGTCAACCAGAACTAATATCTATTTTTCAAACCACAAAATCGCCAGAACGAATAATAAGCGAACTTGCACTTTATTGTGATGAACCTATTATTGCAGGTGAAACTCTAATCATATTCGATGAAATTCAAGAATGTGAGAATGCGTTGAATAGTTTAAAATACTTCTGCGAAGATGCGCCTGAGTATCACATTATAGCAGCAGGTTCGTTGCTTGGTGTAGCGGTCAGGCAAAAGCAAATGTCTGTTCCTGTAGGGAAAGTGAAAGTGGTGAGAATGTATCCAATCACTTTTCGTGAATTTCTTCGCGCAGTTGATGTAAATACATATAACTACATCAATTCTATTTCCGAAATCAAGCAACTTCCAGAAATTATCTTAAATAAACTCAAGACGGCATACAAACAATATCAAATTTGCGGTGGAATGCCTGAAGCTGTGGTCGCCTTACTCGACGGTAGAGGTGTGGGAGAAATTGAGGATATTTTACAAGGTATTCTTGATCTCTACGAATTAGATTTCTCACGCTATGCTGCTGCACGCGACATTCCTCGTATTCAAGCCTTGTGGCATTCTTTACCTGCGCAACTTTCAAAGGAAAATAGAAAATTCATTTATCGAGTGGTGAAGCATGGTGCTCGCTCAAAGGATTATGAAGACGCTTTGATGTGGCTGGTGGAGGCTGGTATGATTCATGTGGTTTACAACATCAGCAAACCAGGTTTTCCTATTTCTGCTTATGAGCAAATGGATTCGTTTAAGGTGTATGCAAGTGATTGCGGACTTCTGCGTCGACTTGCACGATTGCCAGCCTCGGTTATATTGGATTCAATTGCCAATTACACAGAGTTTAAGGGTGCTCTTGCAGAAAATGCTGTATTACAATCGCTGATTTCCGTCACCGATAATCAAATTCCATATTATTGGACCTCAGAGGGAAAGGCTGAAATTGAATTCGTTATACAAAAAGACGAACTGATTATTCCAATTGAGGTGAAAGCAGAAGACAATATCAAGGGACGAAGTATAGTAGTATATAACGAAAAGTATCACCCACGTGTACGCATTCGTTATTCAATGTTGAATTTGCAATATAATTGTGGATTGCTTAGTTGTCCGTTACCTCTTGTTGAGTGGCTTGACTTATTTATTAAATTAATTCTTGAAAAAAAGGAATAGTTTTTATCCTGCACATAACACATATTTTTCTCAAATTTTTATTGGTGGGTGGGGGAAATTTTGTAGTTTTGTGGGTGGAGTAGCTTTTTGCTGCACTTTATTTTATAACCAACAAAACATTCTGATTATGAAACTTAAAATGATGATTGCGGTGTGCATGGTGGCATTCGTGGGCTTTTTCGCTCAAGCACAATCGGCACAGACAACCCAACCCAAAGCCAAAACAGAAATCAAAGTTCCCGTAAACACTGGCGACAATGTGGCTTACGTGAAAGCAGTGATTAATTATATCAAAGCCAAATTTGAAGCGTGCGAATCGATTCAAGACCTTGCCGCTCTGGAAACCGATCCTCTGTTTAAGAACATTGACGAATCAATGGAAAAAACTGAAGAATCGCTCACCCCTGAACAAAAAGCAGAACTCGAAGAATGGATGAAACTGCCCGAAAACAATATTGAGGCAATTATCGAGGCAAAAGTAAAACAACTCATGCCGAAGGAATAAATATTAGATAAAACCCAAATCGGTCATTAGACCGTATGCCACAAGTCCTAATAACCGATTTTGGCAAAAAAGAAGTTAGAGCAATATCTCTAACTTCTTTTTTTGTATTTATTTCATTATTAACGTGTTGGTGGTCATGCGGTGCATGTATTGCTGGATGAGGGATTTTAGTTCATTTTCGAGTTGGGATTGGTTGGGGAGTTTGCCTGCGAGGTTTTGCTTGAGCAGCGGGTCGGTTTTGAAGCGGTAAAGCGCTTTGGTTTTCTGACCGTCGAACTGGAGCAGGAAATCGCCCTTGAAGTATTGATACACTCCGTTGTTGTAGTTGAACGCCCAAGTTTGTGCGGCTGGAGTGTGGAGCACGTCGCAACCGAATGCTATGTATGGCTTATCGTAGCCCAATATCCCCATGAGTGTTGGCAACACGTCGATTTGCTGCGCTATCACGCCTTGCTTCACGCCAGTTTCCAATGAGCCGTCGGGCGTGTAGAAGATGATAGGTATGCTGTATAATCCCTGGTCGGTCTTGTAGTAGGGGTGGGTGTTTTGGTTGGTGTGGTCGGCCACGAGCACAAACACCGTATTCTTATACCACGGCTGCTTGCTTGCCGCCTCGAAGAATTTACGCAATGCCATATCGGTGTAGCGCACGCACTTGTGGATAGGCTGTCCGCCCTCGTCCTTGAAGGTGGCGGCATACTGCTCCGGCACCTTGAAGGGGTGGTGCGACGATGCCGTGAACACCGATGCCACAAAAGGCTGCTTGAAGCCGTTCACCATTCTCACCACATGTTGCAGATAGGGCTCGTCCCACACTGCCCACATGCCATCGAAGTCGGCGTCGCCACCGCCTTTGGAATCGGCATTGTATTCGGTGCGACCGAAGTATTTATCGTAGCCTGTGGCGCGCGCAAACGCCTCAAAGCCCATCGAACCGTTTTGCGCTCCGTGGAAAAATGCGCTGTAATAGCCCTTGTCGTGGAGCATACCGGCAAGGCCTGTGAGGTCGTTCATCGACGCTGGCGTGAGGAAAAACGGCTCTACCATCATCGGAATGCTCGACAGCGTTGACGGCATGGCATCAATGCTCTTGCGGCCATTGGCAAAGGTATATTCAAACGTGAGGCTACGGGCGAGCAAGGAATCGACGAACGGAGTGTAGCCACGGTATTTTCCACCGTCCAAATCACGGTTCAAACTGCCTATATACTCACGCCCAAAACTCTCCACAATCAGCACCACCACATTTTTCTTGTTCATCACCGTACCTGGGGCAGGCTGATGGATTGGGGAGTAGTAAGAGAGCATCTGCTTTTCGTCGGTGAAATATTTCGGTTCCTCAAACACATTCTTACCGATGGTGCGAATGAGCGAGAAAGGCGTGTTGAGCACAATGGCTGCCTCGGTAGGGTGGTTCACATACTGGTTGGCATTGCTCACCGTGATGGGGCGGACGGAGTGTGCCAAACCGCCACGCATACCACCAACAATGCAAGGCACCATCAACAATATCGACACCAGTGTGGCAAGGCTGTAGCGCCACCAGCAAATGGTGTGTCGCTTCAAATTGTGAGAGATATACAGTCGCCAAAGGGCATAAATCAGCACCACGCCTATCAGCAGAAGATACCAGTGGCGAATCAGTTCGGTGCCGAAGATGCCGGCAAGGTTGCCCTCGTGGCTAAACTCGCTAAACACGGTGCTGGTGGTGCGGCGCGAGGTGTATTGGAAATACACGCAGTCGCAAAGGTTCATCACCACGGCAAGGGAATTGACCACCACAAACAGCCATTTGCACACCTTGCGATAAGTGGGCGTCTCCTTAAAATGGAGCGGAAACAGCACCATCACTATCCACAGCACATTGGTGTACATGATAGCGGAGGAGTCGAACAGAAAACCGCCCCGCAGCATCTCCATCAAGTGGCCAGCGGTGAGATTGTCGGAAAAACTGCTGTAATTCGTGAGCAAAAATACAATTCGGCAAACTAAATACACCACATAAACCAACACCAAATTCCACACCACCGTCAGCAATGGCGCAAAACTATTATAGGTCAAAAACCTCTTTATCTTATCAACCATCTTCTATAAATTTATATCTTGTACAATCACTTTCTTTCTTTCAAAAACCTACGAAGCATAAATGTAAGGAAGTAAGGAAAGGTATAAAACTTTCCATTAAAACCAATATTTTTATCACAAAGTTTAATTCCGAATTTTATGTCGGGATATTTATCAGGTTTACTTGTTAAATTATTAAGCGAAGGTGTGGCATTGTCTGAAGCCTTCACCTCCACTGGCACAAGCGATGATGCAGTACGCACAAAGAAGTCCATTTCAACAGTTGATTTATCATTGCGATAGAAATACAGTTGATAACCCTGCTTCACCAGCATTTCCGAAACAATGTTTTCAAAAAGTCCACCTTTGTAGGTTCCATAATTCCTATTTTGTCGCAAATCATCTTGCGATTCTGCATCAAGCGATGCCACAAGCATACCAGTGTCGTGATAATAAAGTTTAAACAACCGAGGATTGTAATTGCCTTTAAGCGGCAACGAAACTTGGTCGAGACAATAGCACACATTCACAATGCCAGCATCTTTCAACCACTCCACTGTGCCAACATAATCGCGACTGCGAGCACCGTGAGCCACTTTAGTGATTTGAAATTTTTTATTATCACGTCCCAAAAACACTGGAATATGGTTATAAATATTCTTTATTTTTCCTTTATCAAGACCTTGGGCATATTTGGTGATGTCTTCCTCATAGTCATAGAGCAACTGCTGCTGCATCTGTGCCACTCCACTGAAATTATTATTCACCACAAATTGACGTACTATAGCAGGCATACCACCCACAAGCATATAATCAAAAAAATGAGCCCGCATCACTTCATATAGCACTTTTGGTAAAGGTTTCACAGCGCTCATATAGGCATACATATCACCAATTTGTGAATCGGTATAGCCAACCGCCCACAGAAATTCCTCAAAATCCATTGAATGCATGGAGTAATCCTCCTTATAGCCTACACTATTCGATTCTATTTCATTATAATTGATACCCATCAGCGAACCTGAACATATCACATCATAACGCCCATCAATAGCAAACGACTTTAAAGATGTGGCACAAGATGGACACGACTGGATTTCATCAAAGAAAATAAGTGTTTCGCCAGGCACTACTTGAATCGTAGGCGATATGATGGTTATATTCTTTATGATAGAATCCACCTCAAAACCATCGGCAAACACTTCTCTATATTTACTCTGAAGCACGAAATTAATATTTACCACATACTTATAATGATGGTGGGCAAACTGGAGAATAGATGCAGTTTTTCCAATCTGTCGAGCACCTTTCACTATAAGAGGAAGATGATTTTGCTTCAATTTCCATTCCTCTAAGAATTGGTCAATTTTTCTTCTTAAAAGACTCATAATTCACCATTTTTTGCAAAAATAACATTATTTATCTAAATATCAAATAGTTTCATCTACTTTTCCACATTTTTCCACCTATTTTCGCACCATTTCCCCACATTTTTCCACCTACTTTCAGGGCATTTCCATACATTTTTCCACCTATTTTCGCACCATTTCCCCACATTTTTCCAAAAATTCACCCACAAGTATCATCAATAAAAAGAAGTAAAATTGTTGCCATTCTTCCATAATTTCCATAATAAAAACCGTAAAAAATACGATTGTAATCGTAAAATTAACGGTAAATTTTGGATTATAATCGTATTTTTTACTATTTTTGTGGCAGAAAACTGTAACATGATTGCTATATGGAACACATCAAACGTATCTTGCAAGATAAAATAGAGGAGCGATTAGTGCCTGGAAAAGCAGTGCTCATTTACGGTGCGCGGCGTGTGGGCAAAACCGTGCTTTTGAAAGAAATAGTAAAGAAAACTGGTGGTAAGACCATAATTTTGAATGGCGAAGATATTGATGTGCACAATATGCTTCAAAACCGCTCCGTGAGCAATTTCCGCCAATTGTTTAGCGGAATTGATTTGCTGGCTATCGACGAAGCGCAAAACATTCCTCAAATCGGGCAAGTTATTAAGTTGATTGTTGATGAAATTGATGGCATCAAAGTGATAGCCACAGGTTCATCGTCGTTCGACCTCCTAAATAAAATTGGTGAACCACTTGTGGGGCGTGCTTCACAGTTCGTGCTCTCACCATTTTCAATTAAAGAAATAGCACAGCGGCAGAATGGAATTGAAATCAAGCAGAATTTAGCGAACCGACTGATTTATGGAAGTTACCCTGAAGTGGTGGGTATGACCAGAAATGATATGAAAGAGGAATATCTGCGTGAAATAGTGAACGCCTATTTATTGAAAGATATCCTTGCTATCGACGGTCTGCGAAATTCCGCAAAAATGAACCGTCTGCTCCAACTTATAGCATATCAAGTGGGTGACGAGGTGAAATACGATGAATTGGGAAAGCAGTTAGGTATGCACCGTGATACTGTTGAGAAATATCTCGACCTTCTTTCAAAGGTTTTTGTTATTTATAGGGTTGGGGCATTTAGCAGAAATATGAGAAAAGAGGTGTCGAAAGCAGGAAAATGGTATTTCTACGACAATGGTATTAGAAATGCCGTGATGGGTAATTTCAAAGACGTGAATAATAGGCAAGATATGGGCGAACTTTGGGAAAACTTCTTCATCACAGAAAAAATGAAGAACAACCAAAATCAACTGCTTCACCAGCAATTACACTTTTGGCGCACCTACGACCAGCAAGAAATTGACCTTATAGTGGAATCAAGCGATGCTATCAATGCTTATGAGATGAAGTGGGGTAAAAAGAATCCGAATGTGCCGGGTGGATTTGCAAAAGCATACCCAAATGCCAACTACAATGTAGTAAATCCCGAAAACTATTTTACACTTCTATAAAAGAAAACAACGTAAAAAAATACGATTGTAATCGTAAAATTAACGGTAAATTTTGGATTATAATCGTATTTTTACGGTTGATTTTATAGCGTAGGAATATGATTTTGGAATGCTTTTACTCGATTTGGATTAAAAGCACCTGATAAACTGGTTATTGCGACTGAAGAGCGTGTTTCAAATTTAGCGATTCATCATAACGTAGGGACATGCCTTATTTGCAGAGGAATTCTACGAGTTTCTTTACGGCTCGGCCGCGGTGGCTGATGGCGTTTTTTTCGTCGGCATTCATTTGGGCGAAGGTGCGGCCGTCGGCTTCGTCGGGTTGGAAAATTGGGTCGTAGCCAAATCCGCTGTCGCCATGCTTTTCGGTGAGGATATGTCCTTCCACACGGCCATCGAAAATATGGAGTTCGCCATTCAAAATCAGTGCCACGGCAGTGCGGAAGCGCGCTGTGCGCTTCTCCATCGGCACGCCTTGCATCTTATCAAGCACTTTACGCATATTTGCTTCGCTATCGTGTCCGGCACCAGCATATCGGGCACTATACACGCCTGGTTCACCGCCCAGTGCATCAATTTCAAGACAGGTGTCGTCGCTGAAGCAGTCGTAGCCGTAGTTATCTTTTATGAAGCGAGCCTTTTGCTCAGCGTTGCCTTCAATGGTGGGGCAAGTTTCGGGAATATCGTCGTGGCAATCAATGTCGTTCAAACTCAAGATTGTGAATTTCTCACCCACAATCTCCCTCAATTCCTGCAACTTATGCGCATTATTAGTGGCAAATACTATCTTATTCATTTCCCTTTCAAATTAATTATATATCAAAAGTACTAAAAACCAGCCACATACCAAACACAAACCACACTTTTCCTATAAATTTCGACCTTAAAAACTACACTTTTCCTATAAAAAAAGACATTCAAAAACTACACTTTTCCTATAGAAAATGGATTTATTGGTTGAAAAATAGGCAAAACTAAAACGCTTAGTGCCAGTCAGTGCATCTAAGCGTTTTAGTTTATATTATTCTTTAAAATCAGAAATATATTTTTTAATTTGTTCCTCTAATATTGGTAAATCTTCATTTATTACAATCCATAATATATCAAGATTTATTTGATAATAGTCATGCACTAATATATGGCGCATTTTTTCTATCATTCGCCAAGGTGTTTCGGTATGAGATTCTTTAAATTCCTTTGTTAATTTATAAACTGCCTCTCCCACAATTTGCACGTTATATACAGTGGCATGTAGATGAAGAGTATCATTAACCAGTTCTTCTTTACTCATGCCCTCTGTAAATTCTCGCACCCTTTCTATTGATGAAAGAATATGTTGCAAGCGCCCTTTATCTTTAGCGGCTTCTCTCATATATGAGTTTTTTATCACGATTTGCACTTTTTGCAGCAAATGGTAACAGGTCACCCTCAACCACCAAATCCACCGAACGATTAAGTAATTTTTCTAAATCATCAATCATTCCAAAAAACTGCAAACCCATTTTTGTATTAGGAACAAAAGTTATAAGAATATCTATATCACTATCTGGTCGCTGTTCACCACGTGAAAAAGAACCAAATACCCATGCTTTTTCAATAGGTTTTCTACTGAAATATTGGCAAATGATATCTATAATATTCTTATCCATCGTTTATTAAATGTAATAATGCAAAAATAAATCTTATTTTATTCTTTTACAAATATCTGATGAAAAAAGTTTGCTTATAAAAGGAAAAGCCCGGCCTTCTTGGGGGGCTGGGCTTTTGGGGGATTATACCACTACGTTTACGATTTTGTTTGGCACTACGATTACCTTCTTTGGGGTTTTGCCTGCGATCCACTTTTCGGCGGCTTTGTCGGTGAGGGCGAGGCGTTCCACTTCGGCCTTGTCGGTGCCTACTGCCACTTCAATGTTGAAGCGTGGCTTGCCGTTGAACATTACGGTATATTTCACGTTGCTTTCTTTGAGGTATTCCTCGTTGAAGGCTGGCCATTGCGCATCACACACTGTGCCTTCATGGCCGAGCACGTGCCACAGTTCTTCGCAGATGTGTGGAGCGAATGGAGCGAGCACCACAATCAGGTCGTTGAAGATGGCTTTGCTCACGCACTTTTGTGAGTAGAGTTCGTTGGCGCAAATCATGAATGCAGCCACCGAAGTGTTGTAACTGAGCACTTCCACATCGGCAGTCACTTTCTTGATGAGTTTGTGGAGCGACTTGAGGTTGTCGGCTGTTGGCTTTTCTTCGGTCAGACGCACTGCATCGCCATCAAACACCATATTCCACAATTTCTTCAAGAAACGGTTCACGCCGTCGATGCCGTTGGTGTCCCAAGGCTTGCTGGCTTCAACCGGTCCGAGGAACATTTCATAGAGGCGAAGTGTGTCGGCACCGTAGCGTTCTACAATCACATCAGGGTTCACCACGTTGAACATCGACTTCGACATCTTCTCAATAGCCCAACCGCAAATATATTTACCCTTTTCAAGAATAAATTCGGCATTTTCAAATTCTGGTCGCCATGCGCGGAATTTGTCGATGTCGAGCACATCGTTGCTCACGATGTTCACATCCACGTGAATAGGCGTAACATCATATTCATCTTTCAAATTCAGGCTCACGAAAGTGTTGGTGTCTTTGATGCGGTACACAAAGTTGCTGCGGCCTTGAATCATACCTTGGTTGAAAAGTTTCTTGTATGGTTCTGGTTCGCACACATAGCCGTAGTCGTAGAGGAACTTATTCCAGAAGCGGCTGTAGATCAAGTGACCTGTGGCGTGTTCGGTACCGCCCACATAAAGGTCAACCTGACGCCAATACTCGTTGGCTTCCTTACCTACCAGCGCATCATCGTTGTGTGGATCCATATAGCGCAAATAGTAAGCACTCGAACCAGCGAAACCAGGCATAGTGCAGAGTTCCAATGGCTGACCGTTGGAATCCACCCAGTTCTTTGCGCGTCCCAATGGAGGCTCACCGCTTTCGGTTGGCAAGAATTTATCCACTTCAGGGAGTTGCAATGGCAGTTCGCTCTCGTCGATGGTTTGTGGCTGACCGTCGGCATCGTAATACACTGGGAATGGTTCGCCCCAATAGCGCTGACGGCTGAAGATAGCGTCGCGAAGGCGATAGTTCACCTTCACCTTGCCAATGCCTTCTTCCTCAATAAACTTCTTGGTCTTGGCGATAGCATCTTTCACTTGCAGACCGTTGAGTTGGAGTTTTTCGTTATTTGAATTGATAACGATGCCTTCCTTAGCGTCGAAACTTTCCTCGCTCACATCAGCACCCTCAATCAGTGGAATGATGTCGAGGCCGAAATGCTTAGCAAAGGCATAATCGCGGCTGTCGTGCGCAGGCACAGCCATAATGGCACCGGTGCCATAGCCGGCAAGCACATAATCGCTAATGTAGATAGGGATATTTTTACCGGTCACAGGGTTGATGGCATACGAACCACTGAACACACCCGAAACCTTCTTTTCAATCATACGCTCACGCTCGGTCTTGTGCTTCACCTCGTCGAGGTAGGCTTCCACAGCAGCCTTTTGCTCGGCGGTGGTCACCTTTTCCACGTATTCGCTTTCAGGAGCGAGCACCATAAAGGTAACGCCAAAGATGGTGTCGGCACGGGTGGTGAAGATAAGCATCTTCTCATCGCTGCCCACCAGTGGGAATTGCATTTCGGCACCTTCGCTGAAGCCAATCCAGTTGCGCTGAGTTTCCTTGATGGAGTCGGTCCATTCCAAGTTGTCGAGGTCGCGGAGCAAACGACCAGCGTAAGCCGACACGCGCAAGCACCATTGGCTCATCATTTTCTGCACCACAGGATAGCCGCCACGGAGCGAAACGCCTTCGCTCACCTCGTCGTTGGCAAGCACAGTGCCCAACTTAGGACACCAGTTCACCATCGTGTTGCCACGGTAGGCGATGCGATAGTCCATCAGCGTTTTTTCTTTTTCCACCTTGCTCATGGCGTTCCATTGCTCGGCGGTGAAATCGTTGTTGCCGTTGGTGGCAGCGTTGCAGCCCTCGCTACCGTTCTTTTCAAAATAAGCCACAAGTTCCTCAATAGGGCGAGCCTTATCGAGGGCGGTGTTGTAGTAACTCTTAAACATTTTTATAAACGCCCATTGCGTCCACTTGTAGTATTTAGGATCGCAAGTGCGCACTTCACGGTTCCAGTCGTAGCAGAAACCAATCTTTTCGAGTTGTTCGCGATAGCGCGCAATATTCTTCACGGTGGTCACTTCAGGGTGCTGACCAGTCTGGATAGCGTATTGCTCTGCTGGCAATCCATACGCATCGTAACCCATAGGGTGGAGCACGTTGAAGCCATTCAATCTTTTATAGCGCGCAAAAATGTCGCTGGCTATGTAGCCCAGTGGGTGACCTACGTGCAAACCTGCTCCCGATGGATAAGGGAACATGTCGAGCACATAATATTTGGGCTTGCCGGTGTTTATTTCACTTTGGTAGATGTGCTGGTCGCGCCAGTACTGCTGCCATTTCTTTTCAATTTCGCGAAAATTATATTCCATAGTTTCTATATGTAGTTTTTTATTTTCTCTTTATCTTTGCCTTTCCTGCTTGCGCGCCCGCTTCTCCGTACGCACCCACACAAGCAGCGGAGTTATCAACACACAACATATCATTATATATTATTTATTTTTAAAATTGAATTTAATATTTAATGATAATGATACGCTGTTAATAACTGCAATAACTTTTTAGCCATTTTCTTGCACATAAAGTTATTAATGTAGATGTTGAGGATATTAATAGTTGGTCAACAACCTTATTTTTTGATTTAGAGCAGTTTCCAAACCTTATTAACACCCTGTTAACAACTTGCAAAGTTAATAAATTCTTGCGGCATTACCTATTAAAAACTGATGAAAACCCTGTTGAATCTACAATTATATTATTGTCCTAACTTATTTGGATTTAGCCCATAAATTGTTAAGCCCAAGCGATTTTCAAAAGTCAAGTTTTTCGCCACTTTTTTATTTATAAGTTTTCAAACCATTTTCCACAGGTTATTAACAATTTGTTGATAACTCCGCCAAACACGCCCCACAACTATCTGTAGTCCACATTTCGCCATGATAATAACTCCAAATCCTCCACATTTTCCCCACTCCCCACCCCAAACAATTAACACCCCCCAAACACACCCCACAGCCCCCGATTGCCGGCTGTTAATAACCCACCACCAGCACCCACAAAGTAATAAAAGTTTTCACCCAAACGTATGGAACATGCCTTCGGCGAAAGCACTGAAAAAGTCGAAAAGAGGGGTTTTAGAGCCGTTTTCAACGGCTACAAGCCTCCACAAAATATTTACTTCATCCACTATTTTTATAGTTTTTCAGTGCTTTCGCCTTTGGCATGTTTCCAATGCACAAATGATTGTATCTATACCCTTTTAATTTTGGAAAAAAATGTTGCGTGGTATGATTTATAAAAAAATTTTATTTTTTTATAAATCATATACTTACATATAATATTTAAGAAAAATTGGCGTTATAAAATTAAATTAGAATTAAATTAGAATTAAATTAGAATTAAATTAGGAAAACGATTATTATTGATATAAATATGAAAAAAAACATTTTACTACGGAAAATTGCAATGGCTTTTTTGGCTTTTGCAGGAGTGTTTGCTGGTGCTACTGCACAGCGAATTTCCACCACGCCAAGTGGCGACGCAAATTTAGATTTTAAGGTGAATGAGGAAGATGTTACCACTGCCATTGATTCTATTTTGCGTGGACATTTTGCGTATTGGTGCGATGTTAACTTTGATGAAATGCTCAACGCCTCAGATGTGGCAAGCATTGTAAACATCAATTTAGGAAACACACCTATCACCACACCCACCTATTCAGGAACTTTGCCCACCGTTTTTATCAATACGGAGAATAAGTGGGGTGTGATAACCAAGGAGGAATACATTAAAGCGTCGATGTATATTGTAAACCCCGACGGCACTATGTTTGCAAGCCCTGAATCGCCAACTGAATTAAATATTAGAGGGCGTGGCAATTCCACATGGAGAGATGTGGTGAAGAAACCATATAAGTTGAAATTCCTTGAAAAGACAGCCTTGCTTGGAATGAAGAAGAATAAGCATTTCACTTTGCTTCCTCATTATCTCGACTGGTGGGGATATTTACAAAATCCTGTTGGTTTCAGATTGAGCGAAAAGATGGGACTTGCCTACACCACTCATCAAGAACCGGTGGAAGTGGTGATGAACGGTGCCTACATTGGCCTTTATTTTCTCACCGAGCAAATAAAGGTGGGCAAAAACAGAGTTAATATTACCGAGCAAAACGACTATGAGACCGATTCACTAAAAGTGACTGGTGGTTGGCTTCTTGAAATAGAAAATTATCCCGACAGTCTCTCTATTCCTATTTATGAGCACGACAACAGGGAAAATCAAAACCTGTATTTCACCTCCCACTCACCCGAACTGCTCAGTAGTGAGCAATACAATTACATTAAGAATTTTTTGGAGAAAACCGACTCAGCCATTTATTGCGGCGATCCCGACAGCCGTGAATGGGAAAAGTATATAGATATGGAGTCGCTGGCGAAATTCTATATAGTGAATGAAATTGTAGATAACAAGGAGGCGTTTTCTGGAAGTTGCTGGATGAGCAAAGAAATGGGCGATTCCACAAAACTCGTGTTTGGTCCGGTATGGGATTTTGGAAGTAGTTTTGCTACATGGAAAGCCGGTTGCGACACCTGCTTCCACAGTTTTATTTACGAAAATCTCCCCCACTATGCCAATACGCACTGGATTAAGGAAATATGCAAATATCCACGATTCCAAGAAATGGTTAAAAAACTATGGAAGGAGTTTTACGCCAACGAGTATGAAGGCATCATCGATTATATAAACAACTTTGTTGTGAAAATCAAAGATGCGGCAGACTACGACTTTATAAGGTGGCCAAAAGGATGCAGCGATGTTGTAATAGCGAGAAAAGATCAATTCTATCTATAAAATCCCTTGTTCGGGCGTAATATCAAGGCCGGCGGCTTCGACAAGTT
>OIYS01000535.1_pt1 | contig 25673 bp, 32 predicted proteins | sample 1588271 | NCBI WGS metagenome assembly OIYS01 (sample SAMN03283286) | human gut metagenome | biome: human-associated habitat; material: feces | host: Homo sapiens | place: Peru | collected 2012
TATTTTTTCTTAAAATAAAAGACTATTGTCAAATTTTACTTTGTCAACAGTCTGAAGTTATTTAATAACTTTTGAATTTGGTAAAAAAATACTTTTGGATTATGATGTTTATGGTGTTTTAGTTAGTAAAAAAATATATGAAGATTATTGTAAGGATAATAATAAAACTTTAGAAATGATAAATAATATAATAGTTCCATCATTTTTAGAACCACTTTGTGTTTTAATAGATAATAATGATTTAGAAGGTGCTGTAAATTTATATATAAAAATGACATTTGCATTATTAAAAAAATATAAAATAAAATATTTACCATTAAATGAAAGTAATATAGATGTAAATAATTTAGGTCATGGTTATAGTAGAGAAAGAAAGTATTTTGTAGGTAAGTAAACTATAAATGTAATAATACTTACTTAAAACTAGAAAATTTTACTTGACAAAGCATATAATAATGGTGTAAACTAATTTTAGTTAATTAAAGGAAAGAGATTTTTATCCACCTGACTGGTAATAAACTGGTAGGTTAAAGGCCGAGTGAGAATATGAGCTTTTAAGGTGGATAATTTTATCCATCTTTTTAATTATAAGGAGGGAAAGAGATATAGCAAAGATTGAAGAGTTACCTATTAATAACCAAATCAAAGCTGATGAAGTTATGGTAATAGGTCCAAATGGGGAAAAAATGGGTATTAAAAAATTAAGTGATGCACTTACTTTAGCGGGTTATGCAGGACTTGATTTAGTACTTATGAATCAAGGTAATGGTGTTGCTGTCACCAAAATAATGGATTACAATAAATTCCGTTATGAAAAACAAAAAAAATTAAAGGATGCACAGAAAAAACAAAGAGAAACGAGTAAAGAAATTAAAGAATATCGTTTATCAGTTACAATCGATGTTGGTGATTTTGAAACTCGTCGTAGAAATGCAGAAAACTATTTAAAAAAAGGACATAAAATTAAAGCATTTATTCGTTTTAAAGGTAGACAAATGGCTCATACAGAACTTGGGATTGATGTATTAAATCGTTTCGCTGAGGCACTTTCTGAGGTATCTACAGTTGAACAAAAACCCCAACTCGATGGTCGTCAAGCATATATGTTGCTAGCTCCAAAAAAATAGAAAGGAAGTTTAATTATGGGAAAATGTAAACAAAAAACACATAAGGCAAGTAGCAAAGTATTAAACAAAAAGAAAAATGGTACTATTACTTTCAAAATGGGTAATGGTAATCACAAAACAGGAAAGGATAGCTCTAAAGCAGTACGTCAAAGAAGAGGTACAACTACTTTAGGTAAGGCAATGGCAAAAGGCCTTTCAAAAGTTATATAGTAAGGGTGGTGTAAAATATGGCAAGAGTTAAAGGTGGCGCTGTTTCTAAAAACAGAAGAAGAAAAGTTTTAAAACAAGCTAAAGGTTATTTTGGAAGTAAACATAGACTTTATAAAACAGCTCAAGAACAATTATTCCATAGTGGTGCTTATGCATTTAGAGACCGTAAACAAAATAAGAGAAACTTTAGAAAACTTTGGATTACAAGAATTAATGCAGCATGTAGAGAAAATGATATAAGTTATTCTAAATTTATCAATGGTTTAAATAAAGCAGGTATCGAAATTAATCGTAAGATGCTTTCTGAACTTGCAATCGATGATCCAAAAAGTTTCACTGCTTTAGTTGTTACTGCTAAAAAAGCACTTTTAGGTGAAGAAATTAAAGCTGAAGTTAAAGAAACAGTTAAAGAAGTTAAAAAAGAAACTGAAAAGGTAGCAAAAGTTGTTAAAGAAAAAATTGAAGAAGTAAAAGAGGACTTAGAATCAATGAGTCTTGCTGATTTAAAAGCTTTAGCAAAAGAAAAAGGTCTTAAAGGTTTTAGTACTTTAAAAAAAGATGAATTAATTAAAAAACTTAAATAGTTTAATTCTATTTGAGTTTTTTTATGATAAAATATTTCATTAATTTATTTTCATAAGGATAAGTCTATTTAATATCAATTTTTTTATATAATTAATATAATATTATTTATAATTCTTAAATATGGTAGGGTATTTTATGCATAGAGCAGCGTGCTTCTAACCATCTGAGCAATATATTTTTAAAAAAGTAGTTGATTTTTAGGAAAATATATATTATAATTTAAATTGTTGTTGGACCTCTAGCTCAGTTGGTTAGAGCACGCGGCTCATAACCGTGCGGTCATAGGTTCGAGTCCTATGAGGTCCACCATTTCATGCAGGTATGGCGGAATTGGCAGACGCGTTAGACTTAGGATCTAATGGATTACTCCGTGGGGGTTCAAGTCCCTTTACCTGCACCAATAAAAAGTATGAGGGATGCATTATGATTTATTAATGCGTCCTTTTTTTATTGGAAAATGAATGGTGGACTTCTCGACCTATGACCGCCGGTGATGAGCCTTTTTAAAACAGTCATATATTTCAATAAGTTAATAATCTTTAATTAATAAAAAAAGAACAATCAATGGTGATTGTTCTTACGGGCCGCTAGGGCCAATGATTAACAAATGGGCAGCTAGTGCCTTTGTTCCTAATCATTATACTATATATTATGCAAAATTTCAAGAAAATCATTCCCAATTAGAATTTATCTTGTGAATTTGTTAATTTTTGAATTATATCATTATCAATAATATTTAATACTTCATCAGAACATCTTGCTTTTCCAACAATATCATATTCATTGATTGGACTTATTAATCTGAATTTAGAGATTGTTGTGATTAAATTAGTACATCCATAAGTTACTTTTAAATTATTTTCATAATATTTTATTAAAAAATCTAGTTTTTCTATTTGAAAATCTATATTTTCTTTTTCAACAATAATTTTTTCAATATTAATATCTTTATTTTTGATTTTTTTCTCTAAATCTTTTATATTTATTTCTAGTTTATCTATTTCTTTTTTTAATTTTTCAATAATTGTTTCTGCTATAAATGTACCAAGACATAAATTCGATTTTTTTGCTTTTGATGTTAAAGGCAGAACTGTTAAAACATTGTTTCTAGGATTATCATTTTTACTTAAAACTATAGCAAAATGTACTTGAGACATTTCAGAACCTAAATTAACACCAAAATCGACTTTAATAAGCGTTCCCCTTTTGTAAACTCTATACCTTTGATTTATATTTTTTGTTTCTTTTAATAATAGATTGGAACTTTTTAACATCCATTCATCTAAATAAGAAAATTTGAAAGGCAACTTTTGATTTATTATTTTTTTATAATTATTAAACGCTTTATTGAGTCTTATATTCTCATATATGTCATTATTTTTTTCATTATTCATTGTATATTTCCCCCTTTTATAATATATTTTTGTTTGTCACTCGTAGATTATTTTTTTTGAACCTTTGTTGCTATCTACTTTCTAAATTAATTGTACACCAAAAATTGGACTTCTTCAATATTTTTACGGAACTTTTTAAATTATTATATTAACAAAATAAATATAAAAATTTAAATAAAAATTTAACTTTTTCCCTACCAAAAGAAAATATTGAACTTCTTTTTGATAAAATATTTTAACTTGATGTTGATAATAAATCTTAAGAAGTATATAATAGTCTATATATTTTGGAGGGTTAATGGATGTTTTAAATGAATATAAGTCATATGTTAGAAATTATGTAAATGATGATAGAATTAGTGAAATAGTTATAGGTTCTTTAATTTTTAAATCTCAACTTGAGGATATGTTTAAAAAGCATTTTGAAGTAAATGATGAAGCCTCAATAATGTTATCTATACCTGATGATTTAGATTATATTTACACTGAAGAAAGCACACTAGATACATTAGTACCATTTACATATTATGGCAAATTATTTTATTTTAGCAAATTTATAATAATTAAATTATTTTTAGGTATAGCAGATATTTCTTTAGATTATATTGAGTATAGTGAACTAAATGAAGAAACAAATCTTTATGAAATGAATGTTGTTCCAGTAATTAAGATATTAGCAAACAAAAATAACTTTTGCAATGTAAACAAGTGTCAAAGGTAGTAGTCAAATACTTCCTTTTTTTGTATAATTGTTTAGTGAGGTAAAAAATATGAATGAAAAAATAATAAAAAATATTGCTAATGATTTGAATGTTAAAGATAGTCAAGTTGCTAGTGCTTTAAAACTTTTGTCCGAGGGAGCAACAATTCCATTTATCGCAAGATATCGTAAAGAGGTTACTGGTGCTTTAGATGAAGAACAGCTTCGTAAAATAAATGAAGTATATGCTTATGAAGTAAATCTTTTAGAAAGAAAAGAAAGTGTAATTAAATTAATTGATGAAAAAGGATTACTTACTGATGAATTAAAAGAGAAAATTTTAAATGCTGAAAAACTTGTTGAAGTTGAGGATCTTTATAGACCATTTAAGGAAAAGAAAAAAACAAAGGCAACAGATGCAATTAATAATGGACTTGAACCACTTGCAAAAATGATAATGTCATTTCCTACGAAAGGTGATATTACATCTTTAACCTCAAAGTTTATAAATGATAAAGTTAAAACAGTTGAGGAAGCAGTTACTGGTGCAAGTTATATAATCGCAGAGTATATATCAGATAATGCTTATTATCGAAAATGGCTTCGCAACTTCATATTTAAAAATGGTTTTATAATTTCTAAAAAGAAAAAAGATGCTGAGGATGAAAAGAAAGTTTATGAAATGTATTATGACTTTAAAGAGGAAGTATCTAAAATAAAATCATATAGGGTTCTTGCTATTAATCGAGCAGAAAAAGAAAAAATAGTTACAGTTTCAATTGATATTGATGATGCAAAAGTTCTTTCATTTTTCGAAGAAAAGATAATTAAAAATAAAGAAAGTTTTGCTGTGGATATTGTAAAAAATGCTATTAAAGATAGCTACAAAAGACTTATATTTCCAAGTGTAGAAAGAGAAATACGTGCAGCATTATCTGAAAAAGCCGAAGATGTTGCTATTAAAAACTTTAGTGAAAATTTAGAAAATTTACTTTTAACACCACCAATTAAAGATAAGATGGTATTAGGATTTGATCCAGCATATAGAACTGGTTGCAAACTTGCTGTTTTAAACCCAGTAGGAAAGGTACTTAAAATTGAAAAAATCTATCCACATCCACCGGTAAATAAATATGAAGAAGCAAAAGCAAAAACAATTGACTTAATAAATAAATACAATATTGATATTGTAGCAATTGGTAATGGAACAGCTTCCAGGGAAAGTGAAAAATTTATAAGTGATGTTATAAAATCTATTGATAGAAAAGTTGATTATATAATTGTTTCAGAAGCTGGAGCATCTGTTTATAGTGCATCACCACTTGCAATAAAGGAATTTCCTGATTTAGTGGTCGAAGAAAGAAGTGCAATAAGTATAGGAAGAAGACTTCAAGATGCTTTATCTGAACTAGTAAAAATAACTCCAGAAAGTATCGGCGTAGGTTTATATCAACACGATGTTAATGCTAAAAAATTATCATCATCATTAGACTTTGTTGTAACAAGTGCTGTAAATGAAGTAGGTGTAAACATAAATACTGCAAGTCCTTCGCTTTTAAAATATATATCTGGTCTTACTAAAACATACATTGATAAGATAATAAAATATCGTGAGGAAAAAGGCAAAATTTTATCTCGTGAGGAAGTTTTAAAAAATAAATTATTAAGTGAAAAAGTTTATGAACAAGCAATTGGATTTATGAGAGTTGAAGGTGGAAGTAATATATTTGATACAACTGATATTCACCCTGAAAGTTATGATATTGCTAAAAAAGTAATGGAAATTTTAAATATAAATGCTGAGGAAATTGGTAAATGCTCAGATAAACTAAAAGACATTAATGCTAAAAATCTTGCTAGTAAACTAGGTACAGATGAATATACAATTGATACAATTTTAAAAAGTTTTGCTAAAGCCCATCGTGATCCTCGTGATGAAATGGAAAAACCAATATTAAAAAGTGATATTTTAGAAATTAAAGATTTAAAAATTGGTGATAAACTCGAAGGAACAGTTCGTAATGTAGTGGATTTTGGTGCTTTCGTAGATATTGGACTTCATAATGATGGTCTTATTCACATTTCTAAAATGAGTAAAAATTATATAAAACATCCAAGTGAAGTTTTAAAAGTTGGTGACATTATTAGTGTATATGTAATTGGAATTGATAAAGAAAAAGAAAAAGTACAATTATCACTTTTTAAGGAAGATTAAAAGTCTTTCTTTTTTCATATAATTAAGTGGTGATAATGTTGAATATTAAAAATACAATAATTGATTTTTTATATGATAAAAATTATTTTATTACAATGTATGAAAACTTTTTATATATTTATAATTTTCAAGAGATAATAACATTAACAAATGAACTTATAATGCTTTCTATAGAAAATTTTAAAATTAAAATAACTGGTAGTGATTTAAAGATAAAAAAAATAAATAGTAGTGAACTTTTAATCGAGGGTAATATTATTAGCATAGGAAAAATTTATGAATAGTTATATCCTTATTAAAAGTAAATTTAAAATAAATGATATTATACTTAAGTTAAAACAAATTAATGTTGATATATATTTAATATATACTGAAAAAGGTTATACATTTGTTAAAATTAATTATATAGACTTTCCAAAAGTGCAAAAGTATTATAAGTATTTAAATTTTAAAGTAGTAAGGTTTTACGGTAAAAAATATTATTCATTTATTTTAAAAAAATATTATTTAGTATTTATAAGTTTTATATTAATAATAGCTTTTGTAAGTTTTTTATCTTTTTTTATCGTGGATATTAAAGTAGAAAATGAAAATCCTAAAATAGTAAATTTAGTTATTCAAGAATTATCTAACAATAATATTGAAAAATTTACTTTTCGAAAAAGTTTTCAAAAACTTGAAAATATTAAGAAAAAAATTAAAAGTGATAATAAAGACATAATTGATTTTATAGAAATTGAAAGAAAAGGTATGATATATATTGTTAAAGTTACAGAAAAAGTCTATGAAAGAAAAAACGAAGAAAAAGAGTATTGTAATATTTATGCAAAAAAGTCTGGTATAATTAAAACTATTACGGTTTATAAAGGAACACCTCTTATAAAACCTGGAAGTTATGTTAAAAAAGGTGATTTAATTGTAAGTGGAGATATCCTACTTAATGAAAATGTGGTATCAACAGTATGTGCAAGTGCAAAAGTTTATGCTGAAAGCTGGTATACCGTTAATGAAAAAATACCTTTAAAATATATGACAGATACAGTTACAAATAAGAAAAGAAATAATTTTATAATTAATTTTAAAGATAAGGATTATGTTATTTTAAAAGATAGACTTAAAAATTTTACCTCAAAAGAAAAACTATTATTTTCTGGTTTTGGTATAAAAATATATAAAAGAATAGATTATGAAATACTAAAAAAAGAGGAAAAATATTCCTTAAAAGAGGCTGAAAAGAAAGCATTGGAATTAGCAAAAGAAAAAGTACTTTTATCCCTTGATGAAAAAGATGAAATATTAACAGAAAAGGTTTTACAAAAAAGTATAAATGATAGTATAATGAATATAGATATTTTTATTACGACTAAAGAAAATATTGCAACTCTAAGTTAAGGAGGTACTATGATTTCAAATCTACTAAATAGTAGTTTAAAGCATGTTTGGCAGGCACTTGTTATAATTATTGTTACAGTACTTGCAAGTAGAATTTCATATAAAATATGTAATAAACAAAAGATAGTTTTATATGAAGAATTTTATATACTTTTAAGTATTACATATTTAATTATGCTTTATGAACTTGTTACTAGAGTAGATTATAATACTTTGGGTGGTGGAGTAAATATTATTCCTTTTGCCGAAATACTTAGATATAAAATTAGTAGTCATCTATTTTTACTTAATGTTATTGGTAATATTTTACTATTTGTACCTTTTGGGTTTATTATTTCTTCGTATGTTAAACCAAATAAGTTTTATTTACCGGTGTTAATTTCATTTTTAGTAAGTATTACAATTGAGTTTGTTCAGCTAAATATTGGTAGAAGTTTTGATGTTGATGATATCATTTTAAATACAATTGGAGCAACTTTTGGTTATTTAATTTATAAATTTATTAATAAAATGCCTATTTTTAAGAAAAAATACATTAATTATTTGATTTGCATAGGAATTTTAGTTATAATATTATTGTATTTTTTGAAGGTTATGGGGAATGTATGAATAAATTTAAAATAACAGATACAGTAGATTATAAAAAATATGGTATAGTAAAAAAAGTATTAAAAAGATGCTTAAAAATTGAAGGTGTTCATAACTCTTTTTTTGAGGTCATTTTAGTGGATAATAATACTATTCAAAAAATTAATAAAGAGTATCGTAATATTGATAGAGTAACTGATGTAATATCGTTTGCTTTTGAGGATAACGATAAAGATTTGTATAATGGCATTAGGATGCTCGGAGAAATTTACATATGCATTCCAAGAATGAAAGAACAAGCAGTAATGTATGGACATTCTGAGACTAGAGAGATTGCTTTTTTAGCGGTTCATGGGCTATTACATTTGCTTGGCTATGATCATACAAAATCAAAAGAAGAAGAAAAAATAATGTTTGGGAAACAGGAGTTGGTATTAAATGGATTTAATAAAACGAAAAGGTGAAAAAGTAGGACCTATTAAAGATGTAATGCATAAATTTAAATATTCATTTCAAGGATTTTTATATTGTTATACACACGAAACAAGTTTTATATTTGAAACTATTGGTGTTATAGCGATAATTATATTTGGCATTATTTTTAAAATTACTTTCATGCAATGGATTTTTGCACTTATAAGTATGCTTTTAATAATGGAAATTGAATTTTTAAATACAGCAGTTGAGGCAACAGTGGACCTTGTTACACAAGAGTATCATCCACTTGCAAAAATAGCTAAAGATTGTGGTTCTGCAGCAACATGTATGGCTACATTTATGGCTTTAATTGTTAATAGTATTATTTTTATTCCTTATATTATAGAACTATTTAAGTAGGTTTATTATGCGAAGTGGATTTGTAAGTTTAATAGGAAGACCAAATGTAGGTAAATCTACACTTCTTAATGCATTAATTAATGAAAAAATTGCGATAACTTCGGATAAAGCTGGTACAACAAGAAATGTAATTCAAGGTATTTATAATGAAAAAGATTATCAAATAGTTTTTGTTGATACTCCAGGTATTGCTAAACCAATTAATAGACTAGGTAGAGTACTTAATAAAAAAGCAAAAGAAATGGTTGATGATGTTGATGCAATACTTTTTGTAATTGATGGAAAAAAAGGTATTGGTCCTGGTGATAAATATATATTAAATATGCTTAAAACAGTTGAATTACCTGTTATTTTAGTTATAAATAAGATTGATCAAATATCTGATGAAATACTTCTTTATACAATAAATGAATATAAAGATTTATATCCATTTTCAGATATCGTACCAGTGTCTGCGGTTACACATGATAATACAGATAGATTAATTAAGGTTATAAAAAAATATTTAACTGATGAAGTAAAATATTATGATGATGATATGATTACTTCGAATACGATGAGTTTTATGGTCGGAGAAATTGTTCGTGAAAAACTTTTAAATGATACTATTGAAGAAGTACCTCATTCAATTGCTTGTAACTGTATTGGTTACCATGAGAAAAAAGATGTTGTTAATATTTTAGTTGATATAATCGTAGACCGTGATTCAATCAAAAAAATAGTTATTGGTAAAGGTGGAAGTAGACTTAAAAAAGTTGGTATTGAGGCACGCGAGGAAATAGAAAGATTAGTAGGTAAGAAAGTTTATATAGAACTTTATGTTAAAACAATTAAGAATTGGAAAGATAAAGAAAAGTACTTATTAGAATTAGGTTATTTAAATAATGAATAAAATTTTATATTTTTCATCAATATATAATTAGAAAGGATGAAAATATGAAAGCAAAAGAGGCTTGGGATAAATTTAAAAATTCTGGCAAAATTGAAGATTATTTAAATTACAAAAAAGAAAGTAAAGGAAAATAATATGCTACTGGAAGTTGAGGGTATAGTATTAAGTGAAACACCTTATGGTGAAACAAGTAAAATAATTAATTTATATACAAAAGAAAAAGGGCTTATAGGAATAATGTGTAAAGGCGCTAAAAGTATGAAATCTATGTTTAGGGCAAGCACACAGGTATTATCCTATGGCGTTTTTAATTTGCATTATAAAGAAGGTAAACTCTCTACTTTAACAGGTGTTGATATAATAGATCCCCTTATAAATATTAAAGAAGATTTAAAAAAGATTACAACCGCATTTTATTTAATTAAACTTATTACCCAAGTTTTAAAAGATACTCAAGATCCAAAAATTTATGATTTATTTATAAGTACTATTTTAAAAATAAATGAAGGTTTTGATGAAACAGTTCTTTGTAATATTTTAGAAATTAAACTTCTTCCTTTTTTGGGAGTTACTCTTTGTCTTGATGGTTGCATTAGATGTGGTTCTAAAAAAGAAATTGTAACAATAGATGCATCATATGGTGGCCTTATTTGTAAAAATTGTTATCGAAATGAACAAATTATTGATTTAAGGGTAGTAAAACTTTTAAGAATGTATTATTATATAGATATAGGCTCGATAGAAAATATTAAAGTAGATGCCAAGTTAAAAAAGATTATCAATAAATTTTTAACTGACTATTATGATTCTTTTACAGGGCTTTATTTGGATAAAAAGGTGTTAGAGTTTAAGGAGTAGTAATGACAGATTTAACTTTATTTTATGGGACAATGGAAAGTGGTAAAACAACAAAACTTTTACAAGATAATTATAATTATCGTAAACACGGACACAAAGTTTTAATTATAAAACCTTTGATAGATTTAAAGGGTGGTAATACAGTTGTAAATAGAACAAATGAGTTTGCTCCAGTAGATATACTTTTAGCAAATGATGAATCAATATTTGATGATAAATATTTATCACTTATTAAAGGTACTGAGGTTATTCTTGTAGATGAAGCACAGTTTTTAACAGAAAAACAAATAATTGAATTTTGGATGCTTGCTCATAAAATAGGTATTACAGTTATATGTTATGCTCTTAAAAGTGATTTTAAAGGAAGACTTTTTAAAGGTACACAAGCTTTAATTGGATTTGCCGATAGAAAAAATGAACTAACAGTAAATTGTAAATGTGGTGAAACAGCAGTATTTAATGCAAGAATGGTTAATGGCAGTTTTGTTTTTGATGGTGATGAAGTTGCTATAGATGGTCTTGATAATGTTTCTTATATTCCACTTTGTTCAAGTTGTTATTTTAATGAAGTTATTAGTAGTGAAACAAAAGAGAAGGTTATTACATATAAAAAAGTTCTTAAAAGATATAAAAAAGATGATGAAAGTAGGTAGGCTTGATATGAACCCAGTTTCTATTTTTCCCAAGAAACGGGGTTCATATCATAGTTAATCTTTCATTTTTTTATTTTATACTTATTGTGTGGAGAGAATATGAAAAATTATATTTTATTGCAATACTTTATTCAAAACATATTAAATAGAGCAAATTATTATAATGAAATGATTAATGTAAAACTTGGTAATGATGAAATTATAAATATTGATGTAGGTATGTTAATAAAATGTGTAGCAAGTTATTTTAATTTAGATAATTTTTACCCTGAAGTAAAAGATTTAAAATTAGATAAAGCATTATATGATTTATAAAAAAATGATTTAGGCATAAAAGAAAAATCGATAACATTTGAAGTTGGTTCATATGAGTATGAGAATATAAGTCCTTGTTTAAACTTTGATATTTATGATATAAGTTTTTATAAAAGAGTATTAAATTTATTAAAGAAAAAGTTAAAAAATTTTGATAAATAATGAAAGTCGTTAGAAAAACGTGCAACTTTAAGTCAAAAGTCGTTAGAAAAACGTGAAACTTTTAACTAAAAGTCGTTAGAAAAACGTGAAACACATTGATTTATTACTAAAAATATGTTATATTTAATATGGTGATAGTAATGAAAAGAAAAATTATGAATAAACTACTTGATTGGAAAAATGATGCAAATAATAAACCATTAATGGTTTTAGGAGCAAGACAAGTTGGTAAAACTTACATAATAAATGAATTTTGTCAAAATAATTTCAAAAATTATATTTCCGTAAATTTATTAGATAATGATAATATAGTTTTGCTATATGAAAGAAAAGATATTAATTCAGATCAAAAATATAATTATTTAAAAACACTTCTTAATTTTGATATTGATCAAGAAGATACTATATTATTTATTGATGAAATTCAAGAGTCAGAAGAATTGATTTCTGAATTAAAATATTTTTGCGAAAAACATAATAATGTTAAAATAATATGTGCAGGTAGTTTATTAGGAGTGAAACTAAAAAGATTTAATTCATCATTCCCAGTGGGAAAAGTAAAAATGATAAATATGTATCCAATGGATTTTGAGGAGTTTTTACTTGCAAATAATAGAAAACTATTACTTGATGAAATAAAAAATGCTTATGAGAAAAATACCTCACTTCCCGATGAAATTCATAGCCTTTGTTTAGAATTCTATAGATTTTATTTAATAACTGGTGGTATGCCAGAATCAGTTAGTAATTTTATAGAAAATGATTGCGATATTATGAAATATGATAATACTATTAAAGAAAATATTATATCTGCTTATATCAAAGATATGAAAAATTATGTAAAAAGTGAAGCAGAAACAATTAAAATTGAAAAAATATATAAATCAATACCAACTCAAATTGCCAATGAATCAAGAAAATTTCAATTTTCAAAAATTGAAAAAAATTCAAGAAGTCGTGATTATGACGAACCCCTTAGCTGGTTAGAGGCAAGTAATTTAGTTTTAACTTCTTATAGAGTAAGCAGGCCTTTAATTCCTCTTAAAGGATATGTTGATTTTGATTTTTATAAACTATTTATTAATGATATAGGATTATTAAATCATTTTCTAGAAATTAGAAATTCTGATATTATAACTGATAATTTATCCTTATTCAAAGGTGCTATTGTGGAAAATTATGTTGCTACTCAATTTGCAAGTAATGAGATTAGTTTATATTATTGGTTAAGTGAAGGAATTGCAGAAGTTGATTTTCTTTTATATAATGAAGATGGGATTATTCCAGTTGAAGTCAAGGCATCTGATAATACACAATCTAAAAGTTTAAAAATGTTTATGGAAAATTATAACCCTAAATATGCAATTAGAATAAGTACTAAAAATTTTGGATATAACGAAGTAAGCAAAATAAAAAGTATACCGCTTTATGCTGTATTCTTACTTAAATAGGAGGAAAAGATGGAGCAAATATATAATAAATTAGTTAGAGATAAAATTCCAAACATAATTAAAAATAATGGTGGAGAGCCTTATACAAGGATTTTAAGTAATGATGAGTATATTGAAAATCTTAAAAAAAAGTTAATTGAGGAATGTAATGAAGTAGTATCTGCCAAAACAAAAGAGGATACTTTAGAGGAACTTGCAGATACTTTTGAGGTAGTAAGATCACTTGCAAAAGCATTAGGTTATTCTTATGAAAACTTAATTGATGCAGTGGAAAATAAAGCCACTAAAAGGGGTGGATTTAATAAAAAAATATTTCTAGAAAAAGTGATAGAAAAGGACTAAAAATTGTTGTAAAAAAACAAATAATAGTTTATAATAACTTTAGCGATGACGGGGTTGGAATCCTAGAGCTATAAATTATAAAAGTGATTCCTTTGGGAATAATTAGGGTGGAACCGCGGATTATATTCGTCCCTAAATTATTTTTTAAAGGAATTTTTTTGTTTAATGGAGGTATTATGGAAAATTTAACAATGGAAAAGCTTACTAATTATTGTAAGAATTATGGATTTATATTTCAAGGAAGTGAAATATATGGAGGTTTAGCAAATTCTTGGGATTTTGGTCCTCTTGGAGCTGAACTTAAAAGAAATATTAAAAATGCTTGGCTTAAAAAGTTTGTAACTGAGGATGAAAACAATGTTTCACTTGATAGTGGAATACTTATGAATCCTAAAGTTTGGGAAGCAAGTGGACATTTAAAAACTTTTGCAGATCCTTTAGTAGATTGCAAACATTGTAAAACAAGATATAGAGCAGATAAGTTAATCGAAGACTATACTAATGGAAAAGAAACTGGTGATGGATGGAGTAATGAAAAACTTGTTGATTTCATTAAAGAAAACAATATTACTTGTCCAAAATGTGGTAAAAGTGATTTTACAGATATAAGACAATTTAATTTAATGTTTAAAACTTTTCAAGGTGTAACTGAGGAAGCAAAAAGTACAATTTATTTAAGACCTGAAACTGCTCAAGGTATATTTGTTAACTTTTTAAATGTTCAAAGAAGTATGCGTCTTAAAGTACCTTTTGGAATTGGTCAAGTAGGTAAGAGTTTTAGAAATGAAATAACTCCAGGAAACTTTATATTTAGAGTAAGAGAGTTTGAACAAATGGAACTTGAATTTTTCTGTAAACCAGGTACTGAACTTGAATGGTTTAAATTTTATAAAGAAAAATGTGTAAACTTTTTAAAGGAAATTGGTATAAAATCAGAAAATATTCGTTTAAGAGATCACGCCAAAGAAGAACTATGTTTTTATTCAAATGCTACAACAGATATTGAATATAACTTTCCATTTGGTTTCGGTGAACTTTGGGGAATTGCCTCAAGGACTGATTATGATTTAAAACAACATGAAAAATTCTCTTGTGAAAATTTAAAATATTTAGATCCTGATACTAATGAAAAATATATTCCATATGTTATAGAACCATCACTTGGTGTTGAAAGATTATTTTTAACAGTACTTTGTGATGCTTATAATGAAGAAACTTTAGAGGATGGTACAACTCGTGAAGTACTTAAACTTCATCCATATTTAGCTCCATATAAAGTAGCGGTACTTCCACTTGTAAAGAAATTTCATAGTGAAAAAGCTAGAGAAATATATAAAAAGTTAATTAAAGAATTTAACTGTAGTTATGATGAAACAGGTAATATTGGTAAACGTTATAGAAGATCTGATGCTATTGGAACACCTTTTGCAATAACAATTGATGATGAAACAATTAATAATAATACAGTTACTTTAAGAAATCGTGATACAATGGAGCAAATTACCTTAAATGTTAATGAAGTTGCTTCATATATTAATGAAAAAATAAAATTTTAGAAAGGAAAATATTTATGAATAATAAAATGACAGAAAAAATTACACCAAGAGACGTAGATTATGCACAGTGGTATACTGATGTAGTAAAGGCTGCAAGATTATGTGATTATACTGATGTAAAAGGTTGTATGATTTATTTACCAAATGGTCAAGCTATTTGGGAAAATATTCAAAATAATATTGATAAAATGTTTAAGGAAACTGGCGTTCAAAATGTATATCTTCCAATGCTTATTCCTGAAAGTTTACTTCAAAAAGAAAAAGATCATATAGCAGGATTTGCTCCTGAAGTTGCTTGGGTAACTATGGGTGGAAATGAAGAACTTGAGGAAAGAATGTGTATAAGACCTACGAGTGAAACTCTTTTCTGTAACTATTGGCAAAAAGAAGTTAAATCATATAGAGATTTACCTAAAATTTATAATCAATGGTGTTCTGTACTTAGATGGGAAAAAACAACTAGACCATATCTTCGTAGTCGTGAATTTTTATGGCAAGAGGGTCATACAATTCACTCCACTAGTAAAGAAGCTATGGATAGAACTTTACAAATGCTTGATGTTTATACAACATTTTGTAAAGATTATCTAGCAATTCCAATGGTTACAGGACAAAAGACTCCATCAGAAAAATTTGCTGGTGCCGAAAATACTTATACAATGGAAGCAATGATGCACGATGGAAAAGCTTTACAATCTGGAACAACACATTATTTTGGACAAGGATTTGCCGAGGCTTTCAACATTAAATTTTTAAATAAAGAAAATAAACTTGAAACTGTTTATGAAACTTCTTGGGGAATATCTACTAGACTAATTGGAGCTTTAATTATGGTTCATGGTGATGATAATGGTTTAGTTCTTCCTCCAAAAATCGCTCCAGTTCAAGTTATTATAGTTCCTATTGCCTCTCATAAAGAAGGTGTTATGGAAACATCTAATGAAATTTATGAAGATTTAAAAGCAAAAGGAATTAGAGTAAAACTTGATGATAGTGATAAAACACCCGGATTTAAATTTAATGAAAGTGAAGTTCAAGGAATTCCACTTCGTATAGAAGTTGGACCAAGAGATTTAGAAAATGGTGAAGTTACTTTAGCAGTTAGATTTACTCACGAAAAAGAAATTGTAAAACTAGAAAATATATGTGATGAAGTAACATCTAAACTTGATGTAATTCAAAAAGGAATGCTAGAAAAAGCAACACAGTTTGTAAATAGTCATATTTATGAAGCAAAAACAATGGATGAAATGATTGAAATTGCTAGCACTAAAGAAGGATTTATAAAAGCTGATTGGTGTGGAGAAGAAGAGTGTGAAGACAAAATCAAAGAACTTACTGGTGGTGCAGGAAGTAGATGTATTCCTTTTGAGGATAAACTTCTTACTGGAAAATGTATTTGCTGTGGTAAGGATGCTAAACATAATGTAATTTGGGGTAAATCATATTAATATATTTTATAGGGAGTTTGAATGTTTAAAAAGAAAATTTACAATTATAAATTAAATACTTTAGGAATAGAATATTTTAAAAGAGTAACATTAAGAAATGGTGAAACAGTATTTATAAAAACCACTATGGATAAACCTTTTGAAATGATACTTGATGATTTTAATGAGTTTGGTAAGAAAACCAAAATATATAATGGAAACAAAAAATATTTTATGGATTGGGTAACTGGTAGAATTATTCCAGTTATGTATGAGGAAGATAAAGTTATATTAGGTCCAAGTATGGTAAGCATTCCTAAAGAAAATTTATCAGTTTGTAATGATGCTGTATCTAGTTCAATTAAAATTATTTCTTCTGAAGAAACCGCAAATCATTATGATGCTTTAACCGAAGATATTATTATTAACACATTTTTTTGTAAAAGAATATCAGAAAGGTTAAATATTGAAATTATTCCATCTCATCTTGTAGAAGAAGAAAGATATATTTATGAAAATAAGATTGGAATGGAAAATAATACACAAATGGGTTTAAATTAATAAATCCTTTTTTTGTGCAAATAATTATAAAAAATTAACAAATAAAAAAAGTTAATTAAAACCTAACAATCCCAGTATTTATAAGGGATAGTCTTTCATAAAACATAAACATTTAGGAAAATAAATTGTAGTATTTACGTCACTTTCATCCTAATTTTAGCATTTTTTTAATTGGATTTCTAGCCCTTTTCCCGAAAATTCGAAGTTCAATTTTCCTAAATGTTTATGATTTGCGAAAATAAATGCTGGTATTTACCTAGGTTTGGAAGGTGTGAGAAGTTTGAAAAAATTAAAAATGTTGGTGTTAGTATTACTAATTGGAACTATTACATTAAGCTTAATTTATAAAAACAAAAATGAAGTCACTAAAACTAAGCGAAGAAATCAAAATAATTTAGCAATAATGATTAAGGAAGATGGTGCAGAAGATTATATTAAGTCAAGTTCTAAAGACATTCCGAAAGGTGATTATGTTTTAAATAGAGATAAAAGTTATTGTAAAAATAATGGTGTTATTGGAGATTATGATAGTACTTTAGGAAAGGTAAGTTTTTCATTTATAGGAACTGATAGTTGCTATTTGTATTTTGACTATGAAGTACCTGGTGTTAAATTTGAAACAGCTTTTGCAGTAAATAACAGTGATATTTTTGAAGAAAATGGTTTAAGATATGAAGGAGCAAATCCAAGTAATTATATATGTTTAGATAATAAAACAAGCGGGAGTTGTAGTGACAGTTCCTTACTATTTAGAATAATAGGTTTATTTGATGAAGATACCTCAAGTGATGGAACCTCAAGTAGTGGTTCTAAAAAACTTTTAAAAGTAATAGATACAAATAACTATGGAGGAACAAGTGGGAAAGTTTGGAATTCAGACGGGACAAATAATTGGAGTACGGCATCACTTAAAACAGAATTAAACGGAACATATTTAACTAATTTATTAAGTACTTCAAATGTAAATAGTAAACTTTCAAGTGCGATTGCAAATGCAAAATGGCATTTAGGTGGTGCAAGTGATTCTAATTATAATACTTTAACTTCTGAAGGTATATATACTGAAGAAAGAAATACAAGTGCAATATACAGTGGTAATCCAAGTAGTATATATGCAAAGGTAGGACTAATGTATCCAAGTGATTATGGGTATGCAACAATGGGAGGATCTACAACAAATAGAGCAGGATGTAGAGCGAAAGCCGTACACCATTATAGTACTGAAGATTGTAAAAATAATGATTGGTTATTTACATCACAAAGTGGTTTTGTAAATGATGGAGAATGGTTAATTTCGCCTCATATTTCGTATTCTATTTATGCTGCTCGTTTGTATTCTTCAGGATTTGTGAGTCTTTACGGATACGGTAGCAAGGGCGTCAATAAAGACTTATTTGCAGTTCGCCCAACATTTTATTTAGATTCAAGTGTGTTAAAAATAGTTGGAGGAGATGGAACTCAAGTAAATCCATATAGAATAGGCTAAAAATTGGGAGAAAAAGCAATATTTGCTTTTTTTTTTTGACTTTACGTAGTATAATTTATTTAAGGAGGTAGAATATGGGAATAATAATCGGCATTGTTTTAATACTTGCTGTTGCGGCATTCTTTGCAGTAATGACTTGTAAAAGTAAACATAGTGATTTATTTAGATGGCTTTTAATTGCTATTTTTGTAGCAATATGCATTACCTGGGTAGTTCCTTATGGATATTTTAATGGTGCTACTTATGGTGAAGTAGCAATGAAAAGAATTGGTCTTGCTGACCTTCCATCACTTTTATATTACGCTGCTTATTTTGGACTTACAACTATAATTTACTTATTTATTCTTGGCGGTTTCTATGGAATTTTATCTAAAACTAAATCATATAGTGCTTTAGTTAGTAAAATTGCTAAAAAACTAAAAGGAAAAGAAACTATTTTTATGGTTGTTACTTCAAGCGTGATAATTATTTTATCATCACTACTTAAAAGTACTTTTGCACTTTTAGTATTTGTTCCATTTATAGTATCAATTTTACTTAGCATGGGACAAAGCAAACTTACTACATTTGCTGTAACATTCGGTTCAATTTTAGCTGGACTTTGCGGTGCAACATACGGAAGTGATGGACTATATTTCTTAAATTACTATATGTCTACAGAAGTAACTAGTGGTTTAGGTTATCGTGCTATTATTGCTGCTTGTGCACTTGTAGCTTATGAAGGTTTATTAATCTTTAAACTTACAAGAAAGTCAAATAAAAAAGCTAAAGAAGATAGTTCTTTAGAAGTTGATCCTTATAGTGCTGTCGAGGTTAAAGGTAAAGTTAGTACTTGGCCAATTATCGTAGTATTTAGTATTTTATTTGTTTACTTAGTTCTAGGATATACTGCTTGGATGACTAACTGGAAAATTGAAATATTTGCAAATTTCCACAAATGGATTACAGAACTTAAAATTGGTAAAGAATTTACATTATTTAGTTATATTTTAGGTTCAGGTGCTGTAGAATTCGGTAAATTTGAAATTACTGCTTTAGTAAGCATTTTAATGGTTTTATCAGCAGTAGTGGCATTTATGTCAAAATTCAAATTCCAAGAATTTCTAACATCATTTGGTGAAGGTGCAAAGAAAATGCTTAAACCTGTATGCTTATTTGTTTTAGTATATGTTGTATTTATCGTAGCATATACATCTCCATTTATTCCAGCACTTTCTAACTGGGCATTTGGACTTACAAAAACATTTAATCCATACATTACTTCAGTACTCGCATTTATTACATCTATTTTCCACGCTGATTTAGGATATACTGGCTATGCTGTTGGTGGCTTTATAAATGCAAGTTATGCAAGTGACGTTACACTTGTTCAAACTATTTATGTTGTTACTTATGGTCTTGCACAAATCCTTATGCCAGTAAGTGGAATGCTTATGGTTGGTCTATCATATTTAAAGATAGATTATAAACAATGGTTCAAATATATTTGGATGTTTGCGGCTGTAATGTTTGCTGTTTTATTAATACTTGCAACTATTGTATACTATTAATAAAAACTAAAAAAAGAATATTTTTTAACATTTATTCTTTTTTTTATTGCAAAAATATAGTAAAATGATTTTATAAGGATATGATGAATATGGAAAATAAAAATAAATTAACTGTTTCAAGTTTGATAGCAATTTTATTACTTCTTATTATGGTGGCGGGAGCTTCTTTTGCATACTTTGGTTCTTTTAAGCAAGAAGTAAATAATATTGCAAATATTAATGTAACTACTCAAAAAGGATTTAATACAACATTTACCTCAACATCTGCACCTTTAGAACTTCACGCTACACTTGCAAATATGATTGCATCTTCTCCAGGTTCAGTAGTCGCTGAGAGTAATGTTAATTTAAATGTTTCTCTTGCACTTGGTGGAACTGGAACAACTTATAAATGCCTATATGATATAGTTTTTGAATATGATGCAGGAAGTGATGTTTACGGTAGTGATGATATTCCTGTAACAAACGTATCAGAAAAAGAATTAACTTTAACTGTTTCATCACAAACTGCAAGTGGTACAAATAATTTTAGTGATGAGAAAAATTTTGCTTATGATAGTTCTTGGGAAAGTGTAAATAATACTTTTAGAAAAACAATAGTTAAAGATGCATCAATAACAGATAGTTCAGTAACTGGAACAACAAATACTTGGAATTTAAATTTAAAATTTTATTTACTTTCTGAGTCTCAAGCAAAAGTACAAGGAAAGACATTTAATGGTTCGTTTTTTGTAGATAATATAAGGTGTGGTGTTAAATGAAAATAAACAATTATTATGACAATTTTCATTACATTTTTTTTGGAGTATATTTTATAATATGTCTTGCACTTATAGCTATAACGCTTTTTTTGAAAGTGAGCACAACTTACGTAATCGTTGGATTTATAGAACTAGCTATTATATTTATAATGATGATGTTCTTTTATGTTAAGGCTTATTTTTTACAAAAAGATAAACTAGTTATAAGAGCAGGTTTTATTAGAAAGGAAATTCCCTATAAAAGTATAAAAAAATGTTATGTAGTAAAAAATATTAATCCATTTTATTCAACTTCAATAAAAAGACTTGCTATTAAATTAAAAAATGGAAAAGAAATTTATATTAGTCCAGTTAAAATGGACAATGTTTTAATGAAAATAATAAGAAAGGTAGAATTATGACAGATTATATAATAATAGGACTTCTTGTAGTTAATTTGATTTGCTTATTAATTTTTTTATCTAAGAATAATAACAAAAATAATAATGAAATGATTGAAAAACTAGGTAAATTTGAAACTGATATTACTAAGTCAATTGGAGATTTTAAATTTGATTTTTCAAAAGTACTTACAAATGATTTTGAAGTATTGAATGAAAGAATTGAAAGAAAACTTACATTAATAAATGATATGGTTAATGAAAGGCTTGATAAGAATTTTGAAAAGAGTAATAAAACATTTAATAATGTACTTGAAAGACTTTCTAAAATTGATGAAGCTCAAAGAAAAATTGATGATTTAGGAGCAGATATTATTTCACTTCAGGGAGTGCTTACAGATAAGAAAACAAGAGGAACTTTTGGCGAAGTTAATCTTGAATATATTTTAAATAATGCTTTTGGACCTGCAAGTGGGGGAATATATAATACGCAAGTTAAATTTGATAATGGCTATATAGTTGATGCGCTTTTATATGCACCATCTCCACTTGGTACAATATCAATTGATAGTAAATTTCCTTTAGAAAATTATCAAAAAATGGTTAATAGATCATTTACGAAAGAGCAAAGACTTGCTTATGAAAAATTATTTGTTCAAGATGTAAAAAAACATATTAATGATATAAAAAATAAATATATTGTTCCTGGAGTAACAACTGATGAAGCAATTATGTTTTTACCAGCAGAGGCTATTTTTGCTGAAATAAATGCATATCATCCAGAACTTATTACTTATGCATATAATAATAAAGTATGGATTACTGGTCCAACAACTTTAATATCTACGCTTTCAACAATATCAATGATTATAAAAAATATTGAAAGAGATAAATATGCAAAAGTTATTCATGAAGAGTTAAATAAACTTTCAGTAGAGTTTTCTAGATATAAAGATAGATGGGAAAAATTATCTAAAAATATTAAGGCAGTTAATAATAGTGTTGATGAACTTACAACAACGACTGATAAAATAACTAAAAAGTTTGATGCAATTAATAAAGTAGAAATAAAAGAAATTGAGGTTAAAAATGACAAAAACTAAAAAAGATAATTTATTTATTACATTTTTGCAAGGCTTTGTAATTGGCTTTGGAATTATTTTTCCAATAAGTTCTTCGGTTCTTGCAATGACAATGGGTATTTATGAAAGACTTTTAAAGGTTATTAATAATTTATTTACTTCATTTAAAGAGGAAAAAGGATTTTTAATTAGTTTCATTTTAGGTGTAGTTGCTTCAGCAATAGTATGCTGCCTTATTTTAAATATTACTTTAAATAAATTTCCAGTTGCAACATTATTATTCTTTGTAGGTCTAATCGTTGGAGGAATCCAAATGATTGTTAAAAAGACTGAAAAGAAAATAACCATTCCAAATATAATATGCTCCGTAGTTGGAGCAGCAATACTTATATCATTATCATTTTTAGGGAGTGGAAAAGATGCTGTTATTACTACAAATTTAATGGGGTATTTAAAACTTTTTGGAGTAGGTATTGTAGCTGCAGGTTCAATGATTATTCCAGGAGTTTCAGGAAGTGCCATTCTTATTATACTTGGTTATTATGCACCACTTCTTGCCATTATTTCTGATACTATGCATTTTAATAATTTAGGAACAAATATTTTAATTATATTAGTTTTTGGTATAGGAATGTTAATTGGAATATTCGGTATGAGTAAACTTATGGAATATCTTTTAGATAAACATAAGATAAAAACTTATTTTGCAATTGTAGGCTTTGTATTTGCCTCAATAGTTAATATTATTATTCTAATATTTAGTTATAAATTTAAATTATTAGAGTTTATAATTGGAATGATTTTATTTGCTATTGGTTATATACTAAGTGCTAAGTATTTAAAGGGTGAGTAATGGAAATTATTGTTATATGCAATAATATTATTGAAAACAATTTAATCTATAATGATTTAGATTTACCAGAAAATAAAATAAGATTACCAATTATAAATAAACTTAAAGATAAAGCTAAAAGCGTTTCATTATTATCTTTGTTATCTGATGCTAATGCAATATATTCCTCACCTAATGCAAGCAATATGTTATTTGCTAAAACACTTGCCAAAAGGATTAATAAAGATGTTTACTCTTCGGATAAGTTTGCTGATGAAAAGATAGGTAATTTAAAAAAACAAAGTATTAAAGAAGTTTATTTTATGCAGGAACACGATTTTAATATTAAACTTACAGATGGTGAAAGTTTAAATGAAGTTGGAAAAAGAATAAAGGGAGAAATTGAACATATTACTAATTTAAATAATCTTCGTAAGGTAGTTATTTTTACTCATAAAAGGGCATTCTTAGGGTATTTAATTAATGTTTTAGAGCCCTCATATACCCTTGAGGATAATTTAGTAATAGAGTATGATGATAATGTTATTTATGATAATAGTAAAAATGATATAGATATTTATAGGTTAACATTTAATCACAGTGATTTAGCAAATATAGAGAAAATTATTTATTAAAGAAAGGAAATATATTATGAAAAAAAATATTATATTAAGCATTGTTTTTTCATTTTCAATTATTGCAATAGGTATTGCTATTGCGAAAGTTATTACGTATATGATAGGTTAGGTTATGAAAAAAAATAAGAATTACACACTATATTTAATCGCTATTATTTTATTTATATTAAAATTTATAAGTAATTATTTTCTAGGTTCATTTACACAAATAAAATCATTTTATATGTTTTCTATTTTTTGTATTTCTTTAGGAAGTATTAGTGACATAATTATTATAATGTTATGTGGAAATTATTTTTTAAATAAAGAATATAACAAATATGAATATATAACGAACATTTTAAAGTTTGGCTTATCTATAATGATTTTTACAATTATTAATATTTTAATAGATAAACTGCCTATCAAAGATACTTTTTATTATTTGTTTAATCCAATAAGTAGTACAATAAAATTTTTAGATATATTATTTATACTATATTTAATTAGTCCTTTACTTACGGATTTTGTAAAAAATATAAATATTGAGAAAACAAAAATTATAATTTGTATTACATTATTATTTGGTTTAATTAATTTAATTAGTAATTTTATAAACATTAATATGATTTTTGATATAAATTGTTTAATATACATTGGATATTTTTTATTAGGTTATTTATTTAATAAGTACAGTGAGAATTTTAAAAAGATAAAATTATATATTATAATATTTGTTATTTTATACATTTATTCTAGTATAATTACATTCTTTTTATCTAATCATTCACTTAATTTTACTGGTTATTTACTAAATACCTTAAGTATTATACCTATGATTATGGCATTTTGTATTTATGTTTTCTTTACAAAGAAGGTTAATAGTGAAAAGTTAAAGTTTACTAAAAAGTATTTACTATATACTTTATTAATAAGTCAAATTTTATTTAAAATTTTACTAAAAAATTATAATTTTAGAAATAATAATTATATTATATATACTTTGTTATTACTTATAGGACTAGTTTTAGTTTCATTTATTATTAGTTTTATATTTATAAAAATAAGTGATTTTGTAATTGGAGGAAATAGTGAAGATTAAAATAGGGATTAGTAATAGACATATTCATTTAACTAAAGCGGACTATGATATTTTATTTGATGAGGATTATACGATATTAAAGAATCTATCACAACCTAGTGATTTTGTTACTGATAAAGTCGTTACTTTAAAAACTGATAAATATGAAATAAAAAATGTTAAAGTTTTAGGTCCATTTAGAGATTATACTCAAGTTGAAATATCAAGAAGCGATGCGATAAAATTTGGGATTAATCCACCGGTTAGAGAAAGTGGAGATTTAAAGGATGCAGAAACAATTACTATTATTTCAAAGAAAGGTGAAATAACCAAAAAATGTGCCATAATTTCACAAAGGCATATTCATATTTCTCAAGAAGAAGCAGATAAATTAAATATAAAAAATAAACAAATTGTTAATGTTATACTTGGTAAAGAAAAAAAAGGTGTAATAGAGTGCTTTGTTAAAATAAAAGATAATGCTATTTTAGAACTTCATATTGATACAGACGATGCATCAGCATTTATTATGAGCCAAGGTGATGAAGGAGAATTATTAATTGAAGTAGTCAAGTAAAAATAGACACTTTATAAAAAGAACGTTCTTTTAAAACCC
>OIYS01000536.1_pt1 | contig 25604 bp, 23 predicted proteins | sample 1588271 | NCBI WGS metagenome assembly OIYS01 (sample SAMN03283286) | human gut metagenome | biome: human-associated habitat; material: feces | host: Homo sapiens | place: Peru | collected 2012
CTCAGCAACATGCTGGGCGGCGGCGTCATCGTCCAGCGCTTCGGCGACCTGATCCGGGGTCAGCGGTCTACCCCCAAGCGCATTGCGGAGTCCTTCGTCACCCCCACGCTGGACGCGACACCCGGCGACTTAAGTCTGGTGCTGCCCAAGCGGATTCTGGACGGCATCATCGAAATGCTCTACGCCCTGGATAAGGTCGCCCCCGGCACCGCCAACGACGACACCCTGCTCTACGGCGTGGAGGTCAAATTCTACAATATGGAAGTGGCGGTGGATGAACATTTGCAGACCCGGTATCCGGGGCTGTACGTCATCGGCGACGGCAGCGGCATCACCCATTCCCTGTCCCACGCTTCCGCCAGCGGCGTCGCCGTGGCGCGGAGAATCGCAGAATAAGATTTCCCACATATTATAAGGAGGGCGGATACCATGAAAGCACTGGCCTATTACGACGGCAAAATCGGCGCACCCGAGGAACTGACAGTCCCCTTCTATGACCGTGCCCACTTCTTCGGCGACGGCTGCTACGACGCCGCCATGGCAGCGGGCGGCACCATTTTCCTGCTGGAAGACCACCTGGACCGATTTTACACCAGCGCCCGGCTGCTGGATATCCATATTCCCATGGAAAAGCAGGCGCTGGGCGAGCTTCTCACCCGGCTGGCACGGCAGGTGGAGGGCGAAAGCTGCTTCGTGTACTGGCAGGTAAGCCGGGGCGTGGAGCCGCGGAGCCACACCTATGCCGAAAATCTGCCCGGCAAACTGTGGGTGCTGGTTCGTCCTCAGGTCATCCCCAACCCCAATATCCCCATCCGTTTGAACGACGAGGAGGACACCCGCTTCTTCCACTGCAACATCAAATCCCTGAATCTGCTGTGCAATGTGATGACCGCCCAGCGGGCGCACCGCGCCGGATGCACGGAGACCGTGTTCCACCGGGGTGAGATCGTCACCGAATGCGCCCACTCCAACATTTCCGTCCTGAAGGACGGAGTTCTGTACTCTCATCCCAACGACGAGTTCATCCTCCGGGGCATCGCCAAGAGCCACATGATCCGGGTTTGTTACCGGCTGGATATCCCCGTGCTGGAAAAACCCTTCACGATGGATTTTTTGAAATCCGCCGATGAAATTCTTGTAACCTCCACCACCAAGTTCTGCCTTTCCGCCGATACGCTGAACGGTCAGAGCGTGGGCGGAAAGGACCCTGCCGTCCGCATCGCCATCCAGAATGCGGTCATGCAGGACTTCCGGGACTGCACAGGCTATGCAGGACAATGGAATTAATTGAAAAAAGTCACCTGCCGCAACTGCTTTGCGCGCACGCCGGTACATCGGCGTGCGCCCTTTTGTAATGCCGCTCAAGGACGTTTGCTTTTGCTGTATGAACACTTTTTTATGTTTCTGTTACAAAAATTCGCGAATTTATCGAGACATATCATGAAATCTGCTACTTTACTTGAGACGGAAAATGTGATAAACTATTACCATTCTTTTAAATTTTGAATTTTCCAGTTTTGGAACTTTCATTTTGAGGCAAATACTCCCACCGTCTCCTGTAATATGGCGTCCGCCATTTTATAGGCTGTCTCCCGGCGTTGTTTTCGCGCTGATGTTAAGGAAGAAGCATCGGGTGAAAAGAGCGTTTGGGGGTCGCCCACCGGCTGCTTTTCGGCCGGCTCGCTTAGGAACCTCTGAATAAATCGTCTGCGGCCGTGAGCGGATCTTTTCCGCCCACTCTTCGGTATCAAAAACGGGAAATACATACAGTATTCCGCCGCTTTCGATACCTCGATTGGACGAAAAATCTCTCGCTCACAGTTCTTGCCGATTTAGTCAGAGGTTCCCTTATCAAAGCAGAGAACAAGAAAGGAATGATCACTATGCAAACCATGAAACGACTTCTCGCCTTCGCCCTGGCTCTGACCATGGTCTTCGCGCTGGCAGCCTGCGGCGGCAAATCCAGCACCACCGACAGCACCGCGGCAGCCCCCACTGCGGCTGCCGTGACCGAGAACGCGGTTTACAGAACGCTGTACGCCTCTGAAGTCACTACGCTGAACTATCTGATCACCGGCCAGACCAACGAGCTGAACATCGCCGCCAACGTGGTGGATTGCCTGGTGGAATACGACTCCTACGGCAATGTAGAGCCTGCTCTGGCTACCAGCTGGGAGCAGAATGAGGACGCTACCGTCTGGACCTTCCACATCCGTGAGGGTGTGAACTGGGTCGATAAGGACGGCAAGGTTGTTGCCCCCGTCACCGCCAATGACTGGGTTTCTTCCGCCCACTACGCCTGTGACGCCAACAACGATTCCGACACCTTCTATACCATGAGTGGCGTCATCGCGGGCGCCGACGCTTACTACGACTGGACTGCCTATCAGATGGCTCTGCCCGATGCCACCGACGGCACCGATGAAAATGGCAACGCCGTAAAGTTCATCACCAACGAGGACGGCGAGCAGGAAATCCTGGAGGAAGTCCCCGAGGCTTCCATTGACGACATCGGCGTCAAGGCTGTGGACGACTACACCCTGGAGTTCACGCTGGAATCCCCCCGCCCCTACTTCCTGTCCATGGTTTCCTTCGGCCCCTATATGCCCGTGTACGGTCCTTTCCTGGCTGAATGCGGCAGCAAGTTTGGCACCGACAACAGCACCCTGCTGTACTGCGGCGCGTTCATCCTGTCCACCTATCAGCCCCAGCAGCAGCGTGTTCTGACCAAGAACGCCACCTACTGGGATAAGGACAATGTGTTCCTTGACGCCATCCAGATGACCTACAACGCGGAAGCCACCTCCATCGCCACCACCATGTACCAGTCCGGCGAGGTCGATCAGGCGGATATTTCCTCCGACCTGCTGTCCGCCATGATGGCTGACCCCAACACCAAGGATCTGATTCACCCCTCCCGTGCCGATACCTCCTACGCTTACTGGTATCTGTTCAACTTCGACCCCAACTTCGACGCCGAGTACGAACCCGAAAACTGGAAGCTGGCCGTGAACAATGAGAACTTCCGGAAGTCCATCGTCCACGCCTTCAACCGGATGCCCGCTCTGACGACCAGCGACCGCATCGACCCCGAATCCCTGAAGAACAACACCATCACCCCCAACGCCTTTGCCTCCGCCTCCAAGGACTATACCTACTATGAGGGTCTTGCCGCCTATACCGACGGCGATAACTTCGACAAAGCCCTTGCCGAGGAATACAAGGCAGCGGCCATCGATGAGCTGACCGCCGCCGGAGCCACCTTCCCCATCAAGATGCTCATGTGCTACAACCCCACCTCCGCCAACTGGGCGCAGGAGTGCCAGGTCGTGGAGCAGCAGATTGAGACCGTCTTGGGCGCCGACTATGTGGACATCATCATTCAGGCGGGTCCTGAGACCGGTTTCCTTGGCGCCATCCGCCGCACCGGCAACTACGCCTTCATGAAGTGCAACTGGGGCGCTGACTACGCCGACCCCGAGACCTGGACCGATCCCTTCTCCGCGGATTCCAGCTACAGCTTCATCTTCAAGAGCACCGACCCCACCACTCAGGCTCTGTATGCCGAGTACACCGAGCTGGTGGATGCCGCCAAGGCCATTACCGACGACATGGACGCCCGGTATACCGCCTTTGCCAAGGCCGAGGCGTTCCTGCTGGATCACGCCTTTGCCGTTCCCTTCTCCATCAGCAACCGCAGCTATCAGATGTGCAATCTGAACGTCTTTGAAGGACAGTACGCCTCCTTCGGCTTGGCCAACCAGCGCTACAAGGATCAGCACCTGTACAGCTCCTCCATGGGTCTGGAGGAATATCAGGCCGCTTACGCCGAGTGGCAGTCCAAGAAGGCCGGTTAAGATTTAAGTTTTCATTTTGGCAGTTTATCACGAGAGAAGCCCTCATTTGGGGGCTTCTCTCAAAGCCGCATATATACGGTATTGCTCCACAGGCAATTTTTCGGAGCCTGTACCGGTGCTGCTACGGCGAAAGCAGCAGCGGTATCGGCTCTGATGCCAGTTTCGTTAAAACGGTTAAAAACCGTTTTAGCAGGCCGTTTTCCAAACGGCCTGCGGCGCAGCCGCAGAAAAGAAAGTCCATACATTTTCTGCCGCCTATGGCGGCCATCCACATCAGTGGATAAATAAAATGGTTTTACCATTTTATTGGGAAATCGTATGAAGGGAGAAAAACCCCAGGAGGACATCATATGGCCAGATATATAACCAAGCGCGTTCTGCGCTCCCTCATCACCATGTTTATCATTATCACGATCCTCTTTGCCCTGCTGCGGCTGATGCCCGTGGAAGGGTATTTCGAGAATTACGATAAAATGAGCTCCACCCAGATTCAGGTCAAGCTTCAGGCTCTCGGCGTGACTGCTCCCCTGCCCACCCAGCTGGTGCGCTTTTACAAGCAGGTGCTCCACGGGGACTTGGGAGAATCCAACGTCTACCGCAAGGGCGTCGCCATTACCGAGATCATTGCCGAGAAGATCCCCATCTCTCTGGAGCTGGGACTGATCTCCCTGTGCATTGCTCTGGCGCTGGGTCTTCCTCTGGGTGTCATCATGGCGCGAAGCACCCGTACCCGCTTCAAGATCGGCGACCGGCTGGGCACGGTGTTCATCGTGCTGGTGCAGGCCATGCCCTCGGCGGTGTATCACATTCTGATCCAATTCCTCGGTTCTCAGACGTATGTCGGCAAAGATATTCTGGGGCTTCCCATGCTGTTTGACGCCGCCAATCCCAAGAGCTATATCCTTCCTGTCATCTCCCTGTCCATCGGCAACATCGCCTATTATGCCATGTGGCTGCGGCGGTACATGGTGGACGAGTCCAACAAGGACTATATCCGTCTGGCCCGGGCAAAGGGCGTGCCAAACGGCAAAATCTCCTTCCGGCACGTGTTCCGCAATGCCTTTGTGCCGCTGGTACAGTACATCCCCAACTCCATTCTGTTTACCCTGATGGGTTCACTCTATGTGGAATCCCTGTACTCCGTCCCCGGCATGGGCGGCCTGCTGGTCACGGCCATCAAGCGTCAGGATAATACCTTGGTACAGGCGCTGGTGCTGATTTACGCAGTAATTTCCATTCTGGGTCTGCTTTTCGGCGACATTCTCATGGGAATCGTCGATCCCCGGATCAGCTTTGCCAAGAAGGAGGGTTCCCGCTGATGAAACGTCTAGGATTTCACACCCTGCACGACAAGGCCACCGACACGCTGGGCGACAAGCTCTCCCGGCAGCTTCAGGAGGATGTCGCGCCGAAAATGAGCGACGAGGAAGCCTTCTCCTTTGCCGAATTCAACGCCGAGGACGCGGAGCGGGGCGGCTATTCCGATTATTCCTACTGGAAATCCACCCTCCGGGCGTTTTTCCAGAACAAAATCGCCGTATTTTTCCTGTTCGTCATGGTGGCGGTGCTGCTGTTCACCTTTATCCAGCCCTACCTCCCCGGTCAGAAGGATCCCATTCTCATTCACAACGACCAGTGGGGTCTGCCTCTGAACAATATTCCCCCCAGCAAAGAATTCTGGTTCGGAACAAACTCTATCGGCCAGGATCTCTGGGCGCGTATCTGGGCGGGCACCCGCACTTCCCTGTTCATCGGCTTCTCTGTTGCTTTTGTGGAGGCCGTGGTGGGCATCCTCGTGGGCGTGCTGTGGGGCTATGTCCGCAAGCTGGACTTCTTCTTTACCGAGCTGTATAACGTTCTGGACAACATTCCCCAGACGCTGCTGCTGATTCTGATATCTTACGTCTTAAAGCCCGGCGTTTCCACCATCATTTTTGCCCTGTCCTTAACGGGCTGGCTGGGCATGGCGCGGTTCATCCGCAACCAGATCATCATTATCCGCGACCGGGACTACAATCTGGCCTCCCGGTGTCTGGGCATTTCCACCGGGCGTATCATCGTCAAGAACCTGCTGCCCTATATGGTGTCCGTCATCACCATGCGCATGGCGCTTGCCATTCCCTCCGCCATCGGCAATGAGGTGTTCGTCACCTACATCGGCATCGGCCTTCCCGTGGACACGCCGTCTCTGGGCAATCTGATTCAGACCGGACGGTCGCTGATGACCGTGGCGTCTCTGCGCTACCAGCTGTTCTTCCCCGTAGCCGTGCTGGTGGTCATCACCGTTTCTTTCTACATCATCGGCAACGCCTTCGCGGACGCCGCCGACCCCAAGAATCACGTCAGATAAGGAGAGATCACAATGGAAGATAAAAAAGTTGTTCTCTCCGTCAAAGATCTGAATGTGAAATTCACCCTCCGCGGTCAGATTCTTCACGCCATCCGGGGCATCTCGCTGGACGTGTATCAGGGCGAAAGCCTTGCCATCGTGGGTGAATCCGGCTCCGGTAAGTCCGTATTCGTCAAATGCGCCATGGGCCTTCTGGACGCCAACGGCTACATCGACGGCGGCTCCATCCTCTATAACGGCATGGACCTGACCAAATTCCAGACTGACAAGGACTGGCTGAAAATCCGGGGCAAGGAGATTGCCATGGTGTTTCAGGACCCCATGACCTCCCTGAACCCCCTGAAAACCATCGGCAAGCAGATTCAGGAGGCCGTGGAGCTGCATCAGGGTCTGAAAGGCAAGGATGCCTACAAGGCCGTGCTGGAAGTGCTGAGCGACGTGGGCATTGACGACCCCGAGCGGCGCTACAAGCAGTATCCCCACGAATTTTCCGGCGGTATGCGCCAGCGGGTGGTCATCGCCATCGCCGTCGCCTGCCGGCCGAAGATCCTCATCTGCGACGAGCCGACCACCGCTCTGGACGTGACCATTCAGGCGCAGATTCTGGAGCTGATCAAGGCCATGCAGAAAAAGTATGACCTCACCACCATCTACATCACCCATGACCTTGGCGTGGTGGCCAACGTGGCCGACCGCATCGCCGTCATGTATGCGGGCGACATCGTGGAGCTTGGCACCTGTGACGAGGTGTTCTACGACCCCCGCCATCCCTACACTTGGGCGCTGCTGTCCAGCCTTCCCCAGCTGGGAACCAAGGATGAGCCGCTGTACTCCATTCAGGGTACGCCGCCCAATCTGTTCCACGAGGTCAAGGGCGACGCCTTTGCCCCCCGAAACCCCAAAGCACTGAAAATCGACTTTGTAGAGCGTCCTCCCTTCTTCGAGGTCACGCCTACCCACTATGCCCGCACATGGCTGATGGACCCCCGCGCTCCCAAGGTGGAGCCGCCGGAGCACGTCCGCATCCTGCGGGAGAAGGGAGTGAACCGCGTTGGCTGAAGACAGAAAGAAGCTGATCGAGGTTCAGGATCTTGTCGTCCGGTTTGGCTCCCGACGGCACGCCTTTACCGCGGTGGATAACGTATCCTTCCACATTTATCAGGGCGAGACCTTCGGTCTGGTTGGTGAATCCGGCTCCGGAAAGACCACCATCGGCCGCGCCATCATCCGCATTCACCCCACTGCCGGCGGCAAAATCCTCTTTGACGGCAAGCAGATCAACGGGCGCATCTCCAAGGCTCTTGACCGGGAGGTCACACAGCGTATCCAGATGATCTTTCAGGATCCCATGTCCTCACTGAACGAACGTGCCAAGGTGGATTATATTGTCAGTGAAGGACTTTACGCTGGCGGACACCATCTCTCCGAAAGCGAGCGTCAGGCCAAGGTGGCAAGCGCCCTGTCTGACGTGGGTCTGCTGCCGGAATTTGCCAGCCGCTTCCCCCACGAGTTCTCCGGCGGCCAGCGTCAGCGAATCGGCATTGCCCGGGCGCTGATCATGGAACCGGACTTCATCATTGCCGACGAGCCGATCTCCGCGCTGGACGTTTCCATCCGGGCGCAGGTTCTGAACCTGCTGTCCAAGCTGCAGAAGGAGCGGAATCTGACCTATCTGTTCATCGCCCACGACCTGTCGGTGGTTCGCTTTATCTGCGACCGCATCGCCGTCATTCACAAGGGCAAGATCGTGGAGCTGGCGCAGAGCGAGGAGCTGTTCGCCCATCCCCTGCACCCCTACACCCGCGCGCTGCTGTCCGCCATCCCCCAGCCCGACCCCATCGCGGAGCGGCAGAAAAAGCTCATCGTCTACGACCCCAGCTGCCATCACTACAGCGAGACGAACCAGCCGGACTGGTGTGAGATTGTCCCCGGCCACTTTGTTCTGGCAAGTGAGCCTGAGCTGGTAGAATACCGCAAACAGTTTTGACATTCTGCAAGCAGAGCACGTACCCGTGTTCTGCTTGCGCCATATTTCTTTTCGAGGTGCCTGCCATGATCGATCCCAAGCCCCTTTTCCCCGGCGCCAGAGTGGCGCTGGTCGCCCCCGCCTCCGCCGTACCGGAGGAAAAACTGCCCGGCGCTCTTGACCTCGTCCGTCGGCTGGGCATGGAGCCGGTGCTGTACCCCTCCTGCTATTTTGCCAACCGGGACGGCTATCTGGCCGCAACGGACGCCCAGCGGGCGGAGGACATCAACCGCGCCTTCTGCGACAAAACCATCGACGGCGTGTGGTGCATCCGCGGCGGCTACGGCGGCCACCGCATTCTTCCCCTGCTGGATGCGGACGCTATCCGGAAGAACCCCAAGTGGTTCGGCGGCTATTCCGACGTCACCGCCCTGCACCTGTTTCTGAATCAGGTCTGCGGTCTCGCCACCTTCCACTGCACCATGCCCTCCACGGAGCCGCACCCGGATACATACACACTCGACTATCTGAAAAAGGCTCTGTTCGGCGGTCTGAACGGCGCACTTTCCAATCCGGAAGGTCAGAGCATCCGCACGTTGGTTCCGGGTAAGGCGGAAGGCGTTCTCTGCGGCGGCAATCTGTCCCTGCTGGCGGCGTCTCTCGGCACGCCTTGGGAGGTCGATACCAAGGGCAAAATCCTGTTTCTGGAGGACATTGGGGAAAAGACCTATCGTCTGGACAGTATGCTCACCCAACTGCGCAATGCCGGGAAATTCCGGGACTGCGCCGGCATCCTTCTAGGCGCGTGGACGGACTGCGTGCCGGAAATGCCGGAGCGCACCCTGACGCTGGACGAGATCTTCACCCAGCTCATCGTCCCCGCCGGAAAGCCCGCCGTCATGGATCTGGCCTGCGGCCACTGCGCCACCACCCTGGCGCTGCCCATGGGCCGCAAGTGCCGTCTGAACGCGGACGCGGGCAGCATCACATTGGAGGCATGACCATGAACGATCTGGCTTCCCGGCTGAATGCCGTCATGGATGCGTTTCCCGCCAAAACCGCGTTATACTGCGTGGACTTGACCACCGGCACCCCCATCGCCGCCATTCGGGAGAACACCCGCGTGGTCTCCGCCTCCACCATCAAGGTATCCATTCTGTGCTGCGCTCTTCAGGACGTGATGGACGGGAAGCTGTCTCTTGACCAGCCCCTTGCCATCGCCCCGGGGGATTTTTGCAGCGACACCGAGGTCTTTGAACCCGGCTACCGGCGGGACGGCGCTTCCCTCTGGGAAATGCTGTACTGGATGATCGTTTCCAGCGACAATACCGCCACTAACACCGTCATTTCCCTGCTGGGCTACGACCACGTCAATCAGTATTGCCGGGCAATCGGCCTGACCCAGACCTCTCTCCAGCGGAAAATGCTGGACTTTCAGGCCATCGCCGAGGGGCGGAACAACTATACCTCCCCCGCCGACCTGTACCGGGTGTTTTCCCTGCTGTACCATGGCGAAATTCTGAATAAGCCGCTGCGGGAAGTCGCTTTCGACTTTCTTTCCCGCTGCCGCAGCACCGACGCATTGCAGCGATACATCCCCGACGCCGTGACCGTGCTGCACAAGCCCGGCGGGCTGGATCACCTGAACCACGACGTGGGCATTTTCCTGACGGACGACCGCCCCTATTATCTTGGCATTTTTACATGGGACGGCCCCGCGCTGGACGGTCAGCCCCAGCAAAACCGGCTCATCGGTCAGCTGTCCCGGATGATCTACGACGCTATGAAGGGAGAGAAATAAATGAAAGCCATTGTAAACGTCCCCATCTGCGCCCTGCTGGCCGCCCCCACCCGGGAAAGCACGCTGGAAGACGAGGCGCTGTACGGCATGGTGGTGGATATTCTGGAAGAACCTGCCCCCGGCTGGTACCGCGTCCGCACCCATTACCGCTATGAGGGTATCGTCTCCGCCGATGATCTGATCGTCGGCGACGCGGCCGCTGACGCTTGGGCGGCGCTGCCCAAGAAAATTGTCCGCAATAAGAACTTCTGTGACGTGCTTTCCGTCCCCAAGGTTCAGGGGTGGATCATGGCAACCCTTCCCCGGGGCGGCATTCTCTCCCCGGTGGGTCAGCCGGAAAAGGGCTGGCAGCAGGTGCGTCTGGCGGATAGCCGAACGGGCTTCGTCCCGGAAAGCATCCTCGGAGAGTACTATACCGCGCCCCTGTCTCAGGACGAGGAAACCCTTCGTCAGGCACTGGTGGACGCCGCCATGCTCTATCAGGGCACCCATTACCGCTGGGGCGGTAAGTCCCCCATGGGCATTGACTGCTCCGGTCTGGTATCCACGGCCTATATGCTCTGCGGCATTCTCATTTACCGGGACGCCCATATCATGGAGGACTTTCCCATTCACGAAATTTCTCTGGAAAATGTGAAACCCGGCGATCTGCTGTTCTTCCCCGGCCATGTGGCCATGTACATCGGAGAAGGACGCTACTGCCACAGCACCGGCCGCAGCGGGGACAACGGCTTCGCCCTCAACTCCCTGAACCCCGGCGACCCCGACTACCGGGCAGACCTGAAAGCCGCCATCACTCAGGTTGGCTCCTATTTTTAAGGAAAGTGAGAAATAAACTATGAAAGTATTTTTAAGTGCCGATATGGAAGGCACCTGCGGCATCGTCTCGTGGCCGGAGACGGAGCGCACCACCCCCTTTGACTACAGCCCCGCCCAGAAGCAGATGACCCGCGAAGTCGCCGCCGCCTGTCAGGGCGCGCTTTCCGCCGGTGCGGCGGAGGTTCTGGTGAAGGACGCCCACGACTCCGCCCGGAACATCGACCCCACCGGTCTCCCCCGGGGCATCCGCATGAACCGCAGCTGGTCCGGCGACCCCCTGAGCATGATGAGCGGCCTGAATCAGGAGAAATTTGACGCCGTGTTCTTCACCGGCTACCACGCCTGGGCCGGCTGCCCCGGCAATCCCCTGAGCCACACCATGAACGGCCGGAACAACCATGTTTTCCTCAACGGCACACTGTGCAGTGAGTTTCTCATCAACGCCTACACCGCCGGATATTACGGCGTCCCCGTGGCGCTGCTCACCGGTGACAAGGCGCTGTGCGACTTTGCCAAAACCCTGATCCCCGCCATCACCACCGTACCCGTGAACGAGGGTCGGGGCGGCAGTGTCACCTCCCTGCACCCCGACGAGGCGGTGGAACGCATCGAAGCGGCGGCAAAGGAAGCGGTTGCCAAGGCGGCGCAGTGCGTCGTCCCCATGCCGGAGCATTTCCACATGGAGATCGATTTCGTCAAGCACCATGTGGCCTACTCCAAGAGCTTCTACCCCGGCGCGACCCTGAAAGATGACAAATTCGTCTGCTTCGACTCCGACGACTGGTACGAGGTTCTGCGCTTCTGCCACTTCGTTCTCAGCGACGGTTAATTCCAAAAGCACGGCTCGAAAGCCGTGCTTTTGCCTTGCAAATTGCATTTTTTGTGCTATAGTAAAAGAAAAAAGGAGAAAGACAGATGAGCAAAGAATTCCTTTACACCCTGCTTGACAGCATGTCCGTTTCCGGCCACGAAATTCCGCTGCAAAAGAAGGTCATCGCCGAGATGACCCCCCACTGTGACAAGATTATCACGGATTATACCGGCAACGTTGTCTGCGTGCTGAACCCCGACGCACCCTTCAAGGTGATGCTGGCCGCCCACATTGACGAGATCGGTCTGATCGTCACCCACATCCAGCCCGACGGCCTGCTCCGGGTGTCCAAATCCGGCGGCATTTTCCCCGGCGTTTATCCCGGCCATCAGGTGGCCGTCCACGGCTATGCCCAGACCGTCTACGGCGCAGTCGTCCGCAGCAAGGACATGGACAAGGCCGACCTGAAGGTGGACGAGCTGTACATCGACATCGGCGCAAAGGATGCCGCCGACGCCCGGAAGTATGTGCAGGAGGGCGACCCTGTCCACATGAACACCTACCACCGGGAAATGATCAACGGCTTTCTCTCCGCCCGGGGCATTGACGACCGGGGCTGCGCCTACATCATTCTGGAAGCCCTGAAACGGGCAAAGGCCATGGGCTGCTCCGTAGGCGTTTACGCCGCCACCACCGTGGGCGAAGAAACCACCGGCCGGGGTTCCTACTGGGTCGGCTCTGCCATCCGTCCCGACGTCGCCATCGTCACCGACGTGACCTTCGCCTCCGATTATCCCGGCGTGGACGCCAAGCAGTCCGGCGAGGTGAAGCTGGGCTGCGGCGGCGTACTGTGCAACAGCTCCATCGGCAGCCGGAAGGTCAACGACCTGCTGAAAGCCGTGGCGAAGGAGCATAACATCCCCTACCAAATCGAGTCCTACATGGGCAGAACCTACACCGACGCGGACAACCTCCACGTCACCGGCACCGGCGTGGTCACGGCGCTGCTGTCCCTGCCCCTGCGGTACATGCACTGCCCCTGCGAGGTGTGCCACATGGACGACATCGAAAACTGTATCGAGCTGCTGGCGCAGTTCCTGTGCCGCATCGATGAGCATATTGATCTCGACCCCTTTCACTGATCTCAAAATCTAAAACAGGGAGGAAACCATCATGACTTATCAGGAAGTTCTTGAAAACGCACGTGCGGTTCTCAGCAAAAACTGCAAGGCCTGCCCCGTCTGCAATGGCAAAGCCTGCGGCAACCACATTCCCGGCCCCGGCGCCAAGGGCGTGGGCGACACCGCCATCCGCAACTACGAAAAGTGGCAGGACATCCGCGTCAATATGGACACCATTCATCCCTATGTGACGCCGGATACCTCTCTGAACCTGTTCGGCAAAACCTTCCGCTATCCCTTCTTCGCAGGCCCCGTGGGCGCCGTCACCGTCCACTACAGCGACAAATATGACGACATGGCTTACAACAACATTCTCGTAAAAGCCTGTGCCGACAATGGCATTGCCGCCTTCACCGGCGACGGTCTGAACGGCGAGGTCATGAAGGTCGCTTGCAAGGCCATCGCCGCCTCCGGCGGCACCGCCATCCCCACGGTGAAGCCCTGGAACCTGGAGACCATTCAGGAAAAGCTGGGCTATTGCCGGGAATCCGGCTGCTTCGCCGTGGCCATGGACATTGACGCGGCAGGTCTGCCCTTCCTGAAAAACATGAATCCCCCGGCGGGCAGCAAGACCGTGGAGCAGCTGGCCGAGATCGCCGGAATGGTCGGAAAGCCCTTCATCGTCAAGGGCATCATGACCGTGGCAGGTGCGCTGAAAGCCAAAGAGGCCGGGGCTTCCGCCATCGTGGTCAGCAACCACGGCGGCCGCGTTCTGGATCAATGCGCCGCTACTGCCGAAGTTCTGGCGGACATCGTGGACGCCATGAAGGGCAGCGGTGTGAAAATCTTCGTGGACGGCGGCATCCGCAGCGGCGTTGACGTCTTCAAGGCGCTGGCGTTGGGCGCCGACGCGGTTCTTATCTGCCGTCCCTTCGTCCCCATGGTCTACGGCGGTGCCGAGGAAGGCGTGAAGCTTTACATCGAGAAGATCGGCGCGGAGCTGAGCGACACCATGGCCATGTGCGGCGCGGAGAATCTGGCGTCCATCAATCGGGATATGGTGCTTGTGAAGTAACATCGTCTGCGTTCCCTCTCCCGGATACCGGAATACGGTATCCGGGAGGTTTTTCGCTGGATTCAAAGAAAAAATGCCCTTTCTTTTTTCTGAAATCTATGGTAAAATATACGGACTTTCTATAGGAGGCCGGGTTATGGCACATTTTTTGCTGCGTCTCTTTGTTAAAAACGCCGACCAGACCAGCGACCCCAAAGTGCGCGCCGCCGTGGGTACTCTGTCCGGGATCGTGGGCATTCTCTGCAATTTCTTCCTTTTCCTCGGGAAAGTCATTATCGGCACCCTGTCCGGCTCCGTTTCCATCACTGCTGACGCCATGAACAACCTGTCCGACGCGGCCAGCTCCATTGTGACGCTGGTTGGCTTCAAGCTGGCGGAGCAGCCCGCCGACGCGGAACACCCCTACGGCCACGCCCGGTTTGAATACCTGTCCGGTCTGGTGGTCTCCGCCATGATCGTCATTATCGGCTTCGAGCTGGCAAAGACCTCCGTGGGGAAAATCCTCTCCCCGGTGCCGGTGATGTTTTCCGCCCCGCTGGCGGCGGTGCTGGTGCTGTCCATCGCCGTCAAGCTGTGGCTGTGCCTGTTCAACCGGACGCTGGGCAGGAAAATCAACTCCACCACTTTGCTCGCAACCTCCGAGGACAGCCGCAACGACATCATCACCACCGCCGCCGTCCTGCTGGCCGCCGTCATCGAGGCCGTTTCCGGGCTGTCCATTGACGGCTTCGTGGGTCTGGCCGTGTCGCTGTTCATTCTCTACAGCGGTGCCAAGCTGGCGAAGGAGACCATCAGTCCCCTGCTTGGCGAAGCTGCCTCCCCCGAACTTCAATCGCGTATCGTGGATTACATCAGCGCCCAGCCCAAGGTTCTGGGATATCACGACCTGATGGTTCACGATTACGGCCCCGGCCAGCGCTTTGCCACCATCCACGTGGAAATGGACTGCAAGGAAGACCCCATGCAGTGCCACGAGCTGATCGACGACATGGAGCGGGAGTGTCTGAAAAGCCACAACATCCATCTGGTCATTCACTACGATCCCGTGGTAACGGACGACCCGGAGCTGACCCGGCTTCACATTCTCGTGGACGACTTGCTCAGCGAAATGGACGCCCGGCTGAAAACCCACGATTTCCGCATGGTGCCCGGCGGCGGACATACCAACCTCATTTTTGACATTGCCGTGCCTCAGGACACGAAATTTACGAAGTCGGAAATTCAGGATAAGCTTGAGGAAGCGCTTCGCGCCCGGGAGGGCAAGACCTACCACACCATCATCACCTTCGACCCCCTCGCCTTCAATCAGGAATCCTGTGAGCACCAATAACCGTCGATTTTCGGCAGATTTCAATTTCTCGTCTTGCACTTTTCCAAAAAGCCGTTATAATATCTCTGCTGATAGAAAGAAGGTGCTCATTTGAACCAGACGAACAGGAACATGCTGGAAGGGCCTCTGTTTCCGAATATCATCCGGTTTACCATTCCCATTATTCTGACCAGCGTTTTACAGCTGCTTTTCAACGCGGCGGACCTCGTGGTGGTGGGGCAGTTCTGCGGCAGCGTGTCCGTCGCCGCGGTGGGCGCTACCGGTTCCATTACCGGTCTGCTGGTCAATTTCTTCATTGGCCTGTCCGTAGGCGCGGGCGTGGCCGTCGCCCACGGCCTTGGCGGCCGGGAAAATCAGGTCGTTCACCGCACTGTGCATACCGCGCTGCCCACCGCCATCTTAAGCGGCGCGATCCTGACGGTCGCCGGCCTTACCTACTCCGAGACGTTTCTTATCATGATGGGGACACCTGATACCGTACTGCCCCTCTCCACCGTTTACATGCGGATCATCTTCTGCGGCGTCACCTTTAACATGGTGTACAATTTCTGTGCCTCCATTCTCCGCGCCGCCGGTGATACCAAAAGCCCGTTGGTCTTCCTGCTGTTCGCGGGCGTCCTGAACGTGATTTTGAATCTGGTTTTCGTCATCCAGTTCCAGATGAATGTGGCCGGTGTGGCGCTGGCGACCATCATTTCTCAGGCGGTTTCCGCCGTGCTGGTGGTCATCGCTCTGATGCGCAGAACCGACGCCTGCAAGCTATACCTTAACAAGCTGCGCTTTTACAAGCCCCAGCTGGCGAAAATTCTCCGCATCGGACTGCCTGCGGGCATCCAGAGCGCCCTGTTCGCCATTTCCAACGTGCTGATCCAGTCGTCGGTAAACTCCTTCGGTGATGTTTTCATGTCCGGCAACGCGGCGGCAAGCAACCTTGAGGGCTTCGTCTATGTCTGTCTCAATGCGTTCCACCAGTCCGCCGTCAATTTTGTCGGGCAGAACGCCGGCGCGAAGCAGTACCTCCGGGTGCGGCAGACCCTGTGGATCTGTCTGGGGTGCGTTACGGTGGTGGGACTGGTGCTTGGGTCGCTGGTCTACGTGTTCGGCCCCTCGCTGCTCTCCATTTACATCACCGATTCCCCGGAAGCCATCTCCTATGGCATGACCCGTCTGGCCTTCATCTGCCTGCCCTATTTCACATTCGGCATGATGGACGTGACCACCGGCGCGCTTCGGGGCATCGGCGCGTCCTTCGTTCCCATGATGATCTCCATTCTCGGCGTGTGCGGCTTGCGCATCGTCTGGATCTACACCATTTTCCAGATTCCCCAATACCACACGCCGCAGTGCCTGTATCTTTCCTATCTTGTCTCATGGGTCATCACCTTCATTGTCCAGCTGGCCGCTTTCTTGATCGTGTTCCGAAGGTATCTGAAAACAGCAGAATAATGCAGCATCGGCTTCCCGGCTTTTGATAGGCGTTTGTAAAACAATGAATGGGGCGTATCGGCACAGATACGCTCCATTTTTCAATCCAAAACGCGCACACTCCCTTGGCTCTCCCCCTCGGAGAGCTGTCACCGCAGGTGACTGATACTATTTCCCTCTCCGTCTTCGCTTCGCTCAGCCACCTCTCCCATAGGGAGAGGCAAGGGGTGCAGTTCCTTATCCCGCTGCGCCTGTTAACTGTCTGATGCTCCCCGCCCATTGGCCGGGGAGCCATTTTTTCATTTTTCTGGAAAAATGGACTTGACAATTCCCGCCCGCTGTGTTATTGTACTAATGCACTAATACAGTAGTACAAATCAGGAGGTGTCTATGAACTGGAAATTTGCCGGTGACCGTCCGGTATATCAGCAGATCATGGCAGCGATCCGCGGTGCGATCCTGAAAGGCGAGCTGCCCCCGGGAGGAAAAGTCCCCTCCGTCCGGGATCTGGCCGCTCAGGCGCAGGTAAACCCCAACACCATGCAGCGCGCCCTGACGGAGCTGGAGCGGGAAGGTCTTCTCGTCAGCGGCGGCACCAGCGGCCGCAGCGTCACGCAGGACGAAGCCGTTCTCGTCGCCATGCGGGAGCAGACGCTGGAGGAACTCGCCCGGGAATGTGCCGAGAAATTTATGACGTTCGGCGTAACGCCAACACAGGCGGCCCAGCTTTTACTGGGTCTGGAAACGAAGAAGGAGGAATAACATGGAACAAACTGTTCTGACCGCCAGCGGCCTTACCATGCGCTATCACAGCACGCTGGCTCTGGACAATCTGGATCTGACCCTGCCTCAGGGAAAGATCGTCGGTCTTCTTGGCCCCAATGGCAGCGGAAAGACCACCTTTATCAAGCTGGCCGCAGGTCTGCTGACCCCCACGGCGGGCGAGATCACCATTTGCGGCAATAAAATCGGGACGGCCACCAAGGCCGTGGTCTCCTATCTCCCTGACCGCCCCTATTTCAGTCGTCAGGTTCGGGTGGAGCAGCAGCTGGATTTCTTTCAGGATTTTTACGTGGACTTTGACCGGGCACGGGCAGAGGAAATGCTCTCCGCGCTGAACATCTCCCTGAGCGCCAAATTCAAGGCGTTGTCCAAGGGCAATCAGGAAAAGGTTCAGCTGGTTCTGGTGATGTCCCGCCGGGCAAAGCTGTACCTGCTGGATGAACCCATCGGCGGCGTCGATCCCGCCGCACGGGATTACATCCTCAACACCATTATCACAAACTACGACCCCAGCGCCACGGTGCTGATCTCCACCCACCTGATCGCCGACGTGGAGCGGGTACTGGACGAGTATCTGTTCCTGTACCAAGGCCGCATTTTACAGGGCGGAAACGTGGACGCCGTGCGGGAGGAAACCGGCAAGTCGCTGGATGAACTGTTCCGGGAGGTATTCAAATGTTTGCCAAATTGCTGAAAATGGAATTCCGTTCCACTTGGAACGTGCTGGGCATTCTGTGCCTGAGTCTGGTGGGCGCCGGGCTGCTGGGCGGCGTCGCCATCCGGTATCTGGTGGGTGCCAGCGCTCCGAAGGAGTGGCTGGAGGTTTTGTGTACGCTGGCCATTACCGCGGCCGTGCTGTTTTTCGTCGTCTGCGGTGTGGCGGCGCTGATCGTGCAGATCGTCCGCTTCTACCGCAGCCGCTTTACCGATGAAGGCTATCTGACCTTCACCCTCCCCGTCACCACCCATCAGGTGCTGCTTTCCAGCTTCCTCACCAGCGCCGTCAACCTGATTGCCGTGGCCGCCGTCAGTGTCATTGGCCTGATTCTGATGGGGCTGTGCGTCGTGCCGGATTTTAAAGATCTTCGGGAGGGTATCCACGTTCTGTGGCAGGAGCTGCCAGAACTCTGGGCGCGGTTCACCCAGGCAGATGTGCTTCAGGCCTTCGGGCTTCTCCTTGTGAACGCAATCGTCGCTTTTTCCAATGAGCTGATTCTCATTATGCTTGCCGTGACCATCGGCTCCCTCGTTGCCAAAAAACACAAGATTCTCGCCGCCGTCGCCTTCTATTACATCCTGCACGTCGTCGATCTTACCTTTACCGGCGTCAGCATGGTAAAGCTGGCAGAAAGTCCCAACAGTCTGCTGGGTCTTCTGGCGCTCGTCAATCTCTTCATTGCGGTTGCCGGGTATTTCCTGATGTACTTCCTTGTGGACAAAAAACTGAATCTGAACTGACCCTTTTCCCCACATCCGAGCCTGTTTCAGGCTCGGATTTTGCATATTCTATCACATATATTTGTCTATCCTCAATAAAAACCAGCTGTCCCCGATTTGCAGGATGTGACAATTTGTCCACCAAATTCGAAAAATTCATCACATTTTCTGGCATTATTTCATATTGTATTCTTAAGGGATCAATGGTATCATAGAAATAATATACATTTGTCTCCACAACATGGACGCTGTATAAAAGGAGAGAGGTTATGAAATACATCGTGATTCTGGGGGATGGGATGGCCGACGAACCCATCGACGCCCTGGGCGGAAAAACACCCCTTGCCTGCGCGGAAACGCCCGTAATGGATGAACTGGCATCCAAGGGCGAAATGGGCATGGTGCAGAACGTCCCCGCCGGGATGGCTCCCGGCAGCGACGTGGCCAATCTGTCCGTTCTGGGCTACGATCCCGCCGTCTGTTACTCAGGACGATCTCCCCTGGAAGCACTGAGCGTGGGCGTCGCCATGGAGCCGACGGACATCGTTCTGCGCTGCAACATCGTAACGCTGACCGAGGAAGAACCCTACGCCAAAAAGACCATTCTTGACCACAGCTCCGGCGAAATCTCCACCGCCGACGCGGACATTTTGATGGACGCCATTCGGGAAGCCTTCAACAGCGACGAATTTCAGTACTACACCGGCACCAGCTACCGCCACATCACCATCTGGAAAAATGGCACCATGCCCCAGCTGGAGCCGCCCCACGACCATCTGACCCACGTCATCGGCCCCTATCTTCCTCAGGAACCCAAGCTGCGGGTCATGATGGAAAAGAGCTTTGACATTCTGAACACTCACCCCCTGAATCTGGAGCGGGCGGCCAAAGGCAAAAACAAGGCCAATTCCCTCTGGTTCTGGGGCCCGGGAACAAAGCCCTCCCTGCAAAACTTTACTGAGAAAACCGGTCTGAAGGGCGCTATGGTGTCCGCCGTAGACCTGCTCAAGGGCATTGCCGTGGGCGCAGGGATGAAGGTTTATCAGGTTCCGGGTGCTACCGGCTCCATCGACACGAATTTTGAGGGCAAGGCCCAGGCCGCCATCGATGCCCTGACCAAGGACGGCTGCGATTTCGTCTACGTCCACGTGGAAGCCCCGGACGAAATGGGTCATCAGGGACTGCTGAAAGAGAAAATCCAGTCCATCGAGTATCTCGACCGCCGACTCATTGCCCCGGTGAAGAAGGCCATGGAGGACGCGGGTGAAGATTTCCGGATGCTTGTGCTCCCCGACCACCCCACCCCCATCCGTCTGCGCACCCACACCGGCGACCCGGTACCCTACGTGCTGTACGACAGCACCCGCCAGCGCAAATCCATCCAAAAATACACCGAAGCCGAAGCGGGAGCCACCGGCAATTATGAGCCGAACGGCTACAGGCTCATCGAGCGGCTGCTGTGCAAGTAAGCCGGTTCAACAGATCAAGGGAGGAAGAAATAATGTCCAGAGTCTATAATTTTTCCGCAGGCCCCGCAGTCCTGCCGGAAAGCGTTTTGCAGGAAGCCGCCGCTGAAATGCTGGATTACCGGGGAACCGGCATGTCCGTCATGGAAATGAGCCACCGCTCCAAAACCTATCAGGCCATCATCGACCAGGCGGAGGCTGATCTGCGCACCCTCATGGGAATCCACGACAACTACAAAGTCCTGTTCATGCAGGGCGGCGCCAGCCAGCAGTTTGCCATGGTGCCGATGAACCTGATGAAAACCAAAGTCGCCGATTACATCATCACCGGCCAGTGGGCGAAAAAGGCATGGCAGGAGGCCAAAATGTACGGCACCGCCAATGCGGTGGCCTCCTCCGCCGACAAGACCTTCTCCTATATCCCCGACTGCTCCGACCTGCCCATCGACGAGAACGCGGACTATGTCTACATCTGTGAAAACAACACCATTTACGGCACCAAATTCTGGCAGCTGCCCAACACCAAAGGCAAGCCGCTGGTCTCCGACGTTTCCTCCTGCTTCCTGTCCGAGCCGGTGGACGTGACCAAATACGGAATGCTCTACGGCGGCGTGCAGAAGAACATCGGCCCCGCCGGTGTGGTCATTGCCGTCATCCGGGAAGACCTGATTACCGAGGACGTGCTGCCCGGAACCCCTACCATGCTCCGCTACAAGACCCATGCGGACAACGGCTCCATGTACAACACGCCCCCCGCTTACGGCATTTACATCTGCGGCAAGGTGTTCCGGTGGCTGCTGTCCATGGGCGGTCTGGAAGCCATCCGGGAGCGCAACGTGGCAAAGGCCAAAGTCCTTTACGATTTTCTGGACGCCAGCCAGCTCTTTCACGGCACCGTGGTGAAAAAAGACCGTTCCCTCATGAACGTCCCCTTTGTCACCGGGAATGCGGAGCTGGACGCAAAATTTGTCAAAGCAGCGGAGGCAGCGGGCTTCGTCAGCCTGAAAGGCCACCGCACCGTCGGCGGTATGCGCGCCAGCATCTACAACGCCATGCCCATGGAAGGCGTCGTCAAGCTGGTGCAGTTCATGGAACGCTTTGAGAAGGAAAATCGCTGAAAAGAGGAAGAATATGTTTCACATTCACTGCTTAAATAAGATTTCCCCCAAGGGCACCGCCCTTCTGACGGACAATTACGCCATCACGGACGACCGGAATCAGGCCGACGGCGTTCTGGTGCGCTCTGCCGATATGCACGGCATGGCTCTGCCGGAAAGCCTTCTGGCCGTCGCCCGCGCCGGTGCCGGCGTCAACAACATTCCCCTGTCCGACTGCGCCGAAGCTGGCGTCGTGGTGTTCAACACCCCCGGCGCCAACGCCAACTCCGTGATGGAGCTGGCGCTGTGCGGTATGCTTCTGAGCAGCCGGGACGTGGTGGGCGGCATCAACTGGGTGCAGACCATCAAAGACGATCCCGATATCGCCAAACTGGTGGAGAAGGGCAAGTCCAAATTCGCCGGTCATGAAATTCGTCACAAGAATCTGGGCGTCATCGGCCTTGGCGCGGTAGGCGGCCCTCTGGCCAACGCCGCCAGAAATTTAGGCATGACCGTCTACGGCTGTGACCCCTTCATCTCCATTGAGGCGGCGTGGCACTTGGACAGCCACATTGTCCGGGTCAACGACCGGGATGAAATCTATTCCAAGTGCGACATCATTTCCCTCCACACTCCCCTGCTGGATGACACCCGGGGCATGATAAACGCCGAGGCCATCGCCAAGATGAAGGACGGTGTCATCGTCCTGAACTTCGCCCGTGACCTGCTGGTGGACGACGACGCCATGGCGGCGGCGCTGGCCTCCGGCAAGGTTGCCCGGTACGTCACCGACTTCCCCAACGGGAAGACCGCCAATATGCCCGGCTGCATTGCTATCCCCCATCTGGGCGCTTCCACGGAGGAATCCGAGGACAACTGCGCCAAAATGGCCGTGCAGGAGCTGATGGACTACTTAGAAAACGGCAACATCAAAAATTCCGTCAACTATCCCAACTGCGACATGGGCATCTGCCGCGCCGAGGGGCGCATCACCCTGCTGCACCGGAACATTCCCAACTCTCTGGGTCGGTTCACCGCCGCCATTGCAGGCGAAAACATCAACATTGACGGTCTGGTGAACAAGAGCCGTGGCGAATACGCCTACACCATGCTGGATCTTGACCGCCACCCCTCTGCAGATGTTGTAGAGCATCTGAAGCAGATCGACGGTGTTCTGAAAGTCCGGGTCATCAAGTAAAAAGTTTTCGGGAGGGGCTGACGCCCCTCCCGAATTATTTATTGATCTTCTTTTTCCTTCTGGTTTTTCAGAAACTGCTCCTTCATTTTCTGCAAACGGCGGCGTTTTTTCCGCTCCCTGTTCTGCTTGAACCGGGATTGCAGCTCCGGCGGATGATCCTGTAACTTTTCCTCCGGGATGTTCCGCTGGGCAAGGCGCTTGTCCGTAAACTCCCGCGCCAGCGTGTACAGCACCGACGCCAGCGGGATCATCAGCAGCATACCGAACACGCCCATCAGCTCGCCGCCGATGGTGACCGCCACCAGCACCCACATACCGGGCAGGCCGATGGAGGTGCCCACTACTCTGGGGTAGATCAGGTTGTTTTCCAGCTGCTGCAAAATCAGGAACATTGCCACGAAAGTCAGCGCCTGCAAGGGGTTGTCCACCAGAATGAAGAACGCACCCAGCACGCAGCCTACGAACGCGCCCACCACCGGCACCAGCGCCGTCACCGCGATGATGACGCTGACCAGCGGAATGTAGGGCATCCGGAAAATCGCCATGGTCACGGCGAACAGGCCGCCCAGAATGCAGGCTTCCAGACACTGTCCGGAAATGAAGTTGGAGAAGGTGCTGTTGGTCAGCCGCAGAATCCGGATGATCTCATCGCCGGTTTTCTCCGGAATCAGGGAATAGAGAATCCTCCGCCCCTGCCGCGCCAGAATTTCCTTCCGCGCCAGGCAGTAAATGGCAAAGGCGATGCTGACCACTAGATTCACAATACCGCTGGTCACGCTTCCGATCACATTCACCGCGCTGCCCATCACCGTGGACATCTGATTGCCCAGAAAGCTCATGGAATCCTTCAATATTTTCGTCCATTCCAGACTTTCCAGATCGGCAACCTCCATGATCCATGCCTTCATGTCCGGATTGTCGTCCATCAGCTGCATCAGCTTTGCCGACGTCTGCTCAATAAAGGTAGGGATGCGCTCCGTCAGGGCGGCAACCGTCACCTGAATCTGGGGCGCCAGCATTTCCACCACAAACATGATGACCAGCGCCAAGGCCGCAATGGTCAGCACAATGGACAATACCCTTCGCAGTCCCTCCTTGTGAATGCCGTCCAGCTGCCGCTCAATGGCGCGCATGGGCACGTTGAACACGAAGGCGATAACCGCGCCCGCCACAAACGGCGATATCAGATTCCACAGCGACTTCGCCGCGCTGCTCGCCTGCTCCGTATCCAGCAGAATCCACGCAAAAACAAGACACCCCGCCGCCAGAAGGAACAGCCTGCGCAGCAGCTTTTTGTCTATCTGCATTTTCAATACCCCCTTTTTGCTTAGTATACCGCAAAAATTTATAAATGTCCAGTAAATGTCCGGCGAAAGCTTTGCCGGAGCGGCATATTTATTCTTTTGGGCGCATATGGATGATGCGTAGCACACAGCATCGGAGGGGTAGCATATGACAGACACCATTGAGAAGCGAGCCTGTGAAGCGGCTGTGTACGTGATCGAAACCGGTGCCACCGTCCGGGCCGCAGCCCGGCACCTCGGCATTTCCAAATCCACGGTGCATAAAGACCTGACCCAACGGCTGAAGCAGTACAATTATGCGCTGTACCTTCAGGTTCGGGAAATTCTGGACGAAAACAAACGGGAGCGCCACATCCGCGGCGGGATGGCCACAAAACGGAAGTATCAGCATCAATAGTGGGAAATGCGGAATGCCAAATTATTGGGCATTCCGCATTTTTGTGATATAATGCTGTCAGGATTCCCGCCGCCAATTCGTATTATGGTCAGAGGCCTCAATAAGCGAAAGCACACAAAAGGACGGTGACACATTGATGGATGAATTTCACGCCAGACGGCTGGTAGACCTTTACGCGGACACGATCCTGCGTATCAGCTACAGCTACTTAAAACAGACCTGCGACGCAGAGGATATCTGCCAGACTGTCTTTCTGAAATATCTCACCAACGATTGTACATTTGACAGCATCGACCACGAAAAAGCATGGATCATCCGAACCACCATCAACGCCTGCAAGGACTACCTGAAAAGCGCCCATTTCCGGCGCACCGTGGCGCTGGATGAAGCCGCGGCGGTAGCCGCGCCGCCGGTGCCGGACACGGAAGTTTTAGACGCGCTGAAGCGGCTGCCGGAGCAGTACCGGATATCCCTGTACCTGTTTTATTATGAAGAATACTCCGCAAAGGAGATCGCCCAGGTGATGGGCAAATCGGAAGCCAACATCACCCAGTACCTGTCCCGCGGGCGGCGGAAGCTGCGCGCGCTGCTGACAGAGGAAAGGAGCCAAGTCGTATGAACTACAATGTAAAATCGGAACTGCGGCGTTCCATGGACGCCATTCACTTTTCCGGAGACGATAAAGAGCGCATGGTGGCGCTTCTCATGTCCGCCGAAGCCCCGCGCCAGCGCCGGAGCGGGAAAAAGCTCCTGCTGCTGGCTCTGGCGGCCACGCTGGTGGTGGGCGCGCTTACCGGCGCGGCGGTGTTCACCCGCTGGTCGAGAAGCGCCCAGACGGCCTACAATCCGCCCCAGCAGGTCAAGGAGCAGGCAGAGAAAAGCGGCCTGTCCGTGATGCTGGAAGACAAGCAGAAGGAGGTAGCCCCCGGCGAGGTGCTCAGCGCCACCGATCAGGGCATCACCATTACGGCGGTGCAGTCCATTGTGGATAGTTACGGCGCCGATCTGTTCTTCCGGGTCGAGGGCTTTACCCTGCCGGAGGGTCGGAATCCCGAACTTTTCTGGGACCGTGACGATGTGACAATCGACGGCTCCACGGAATTCTACAGTTCCATGACCGGCTGGTTCTATGACGGCACCACCCGCAATGAAGCCGGGGAATGGGTCTACGCCTCCAACGGCCAGCCCGTCGAATTCGGGAACGACAAATATCAGTCCGCCATTTACCAATGGGTGGCCGATGACGGAAGTCTGGAGTACCAGATGAAAATCCGATTCCGGGATAGCGGTGAACGCTATTGGGGCAAGGAATTTTCCATTCACTTTAACGGCATTGGCGTTGGGGCTGAAAAGGGCGGCATCATGGA
>OIYS01000537.1_pt1 | contig 25603 bp, 21 predicted proteins | sample 1588271 | NCBI WGS metagenome assembly OIYS01 (sample SAMN03283286) | human gut metagenome | biome: human-associated habitat; material: feces | host: Homo sapiens | place: Peru | collected 2012
TCAATTTAGAGCCTAAAAAGTATATTTTGCTTTCGGCGCACAGAGAAGAAAATATTGACACCGAAAAGAACTTTTTATCCCTCTTTACGGCAATAAACAAGCTGGCGGAAAGGTACGGTATGCCGATACTGTATTCCTGCCACCCACGCTCTAAAAAGAGACTGGAGCAAAGCGGTTTTAAGCTTGATAAACGTGTTATTCAGCACGAGCCGCTCGGTTTCCATGATTACAATAAGCTGCAAATGAACGCATTTTGCGTTGTATCAGACAGCGGCACTCTGCCCGAAGAGAGCAGCTTTTTTACAAGCGTCGGCAATCCGTTCCCTGCCGTGTGCATACGCACCTCTACCGAACGCCCCGAGGCGCTCGATAAAGCTTGCTTTATACTTGCGGGCATTGACGAAAAGAGCCTTTTACAGGCAGTTACAACCGCAATAGATATGAACGAAAACGGCGACATTGGCACACCCGTGCCCAACTACACAGATGAAAACGTTTCAACCAAGGTTGTAAAGATAATCCAGTCCTACACAGGCGTTGTTAATAAAATGGTTTGGAGAAAGTTATGAAAAAAGTAAAACGCTCTGTTAAAATAATAATAGCGGTTGCGCTTGTTATTGTGCTGTTGCTTGCAAGCGGAGTTATATTTTACCTTTCAAAGCTGAATTTAATAAAATTCAGCAACGGTAAATTCACATGGAGCGGCTCGCCCGATATGAGCGACAGCGAGACGCTTGACGAAGAAAGCCGAATGAATGATGCAATAGCCGACCTTGAAGAAAAAGACGCTATTGACGCCACGGGTGAAATTTATAAGGACAAAAGATTTTTAAATATTCTGCTTATAGGCACGGACGAGCGTGCCGAGAACTTCAGCGAGAACGCGAGAGGCGACAGCTGTATGATTATGTCGATAGGCAAAAAGGATGGCTCGTTAAAGCTTGCAAGCCTTGAACGCGGTATGGGCGTGCCGATACTTGAGGGGAAATATAAGGGTCAGTACGACTGGCTTACCCACACATTCCGCTACGGCGGCGCAGACCTTATGATGCGTGAGGTGCGCGAGTGCTTTAAGGTAGATGTTGAAAGATATATCCGCGTAAATTTCACCACATTTAAAAAGGGAATAGATTCGGTAGGCGGCATAGATATTACGCTGACTGCGGCTGAGGCTACATATTTAAATAACGGCACCAGTCGTAAAAACTATACAGCAGGTGTAAACCATCTTGACAGCATTGCTGCACTCGAGTATGCCCGCTGCAGACATATAGACAGCGACTGGCACAGAATAGAGCGCCAGCGCAATGTTATTCAGGCAGTAGTAACCAAGACTAAGGATTTAAGTATCGGCGAGCTTAATACGCTGTTAAATAATGTTCTTCCGCTTGTGCAGACAAACCTTACAAGGCTTGAAATTACCGAGCTGCTGCTCTCCGCGCCGAAATACCGTGGGGTGCAGATTAAGCAAATGACCGTTCCGATAAGCGGCAGCTATGGCGGAATGAGAGGGCTCGGCGGGCGCAGCCTTTTCTCGGTAGATTTCGACACCAACGCAAAAGCGCTCAGAGAATTTATTTACGGTGTTACAGCAGAATAGTATTTTAAAAAGGAGACTTTCATACCGAAAGCCTCCTTTTATATTGCATGCTTATAGTATTCTACAATCTCAAAAATTGCGCTGCATAAAACAAAGAAAGGCAGAAGAGGTTATTTGCGTATTTTATCGTAGTAATCTTCAAATGATATTTTTCCTTTCTAGGCGGCATTTCTCAAATTTGATGCAAAGCGCGACCATTCTTCAAATTGGGCAACAGTCATTTTCTTTTTTAAATACCGTGCATAGTGCGCTTTATAAGCACGGTTGTATGTCTGCCATACAGGATCATTTTTGCACTTGTCGTCATACCGGCGTCTGCTACCGACATCGCGACAGGTTTTATCCGGCTCGTTTTTGAGTGGACGATTGCAGTAGTTGAAGTATTTTCCACCCTTGATTAAAAAGAATCTGCCGCACAGCTTACAGCAATTAGGTATGTATTTATTTTTAATGCCTTTCCAAAAATCAAAATATAAAAATGATTGTAAGTCGCTGAATGTAATTTCTTCGCACAAAATGGGATTGCCGTCGGTATTTTTCAAAACCTTATATCCAAAGGAATCCATAGAGCATTTTATTTCCGAAAAGTTCTTTATGTAATCAATTTTAAATTTATCATAGTAAACTGCAAGTTCTGCATCTGAAATAAATGTTTCATTTTTATTAAGGTATTTTTTTATAAACGGCTTAAAAATATCCTGCACAGAGGCGTAGTGAAATAAAAGAGCAATATATTCATCAAAGAACGCAGTAATTTTTTCGTTCAGTTCTTCAAGGTGGGCGATCTTATCAAAATCAAAAAAATAGATTTCTTCAAAGCTTATGGGTACGAATTTATTGAGTAAAATATAAAATACCCCGTTATCGTCGCAGTCACCTACACCGTTCGGTGTTACGGTCTCCCAAGTTATGGGTTCCTCAATTTCCGAATCATCTCTGCCGTCCTCAAAAAAGAGACTGTATTCATTAGACAAAGGTGTATATTCTGTCGCTCAAAATTTTATTGTAAGGCGGGAGACCGGTAATCCATTTGTTCACCTTATCAAATAACTCCATAGCCCAGTCAACATTATAGGAATACTTTTGGTGGTCTTCATAATACATATTACGCGAAAGCAAAAGTCTCTTTTTCAAATACCTTAGGTTCCCTATAATTTCATGAGCTTCAATAAAATTACTGTTAAGATACGCTGTCAGTATTTCATTGGCGGCGTATTTGTATTGCCCGTTTATATACACGTCGTTATTCCAGAAATATGCTTTAAATGAAAACATTATTTTACCCCCGTGCTAATAAAGTAGAGAATAGACAACTGAAAATAGAGAATAAAATTTTATGACGCTACTTCTATTGTGTTTTTCGGATGGCTCTGTTTCTCAATGCGGAAACCATAGCAAAGCTGTTGGGAATATCAATTTCAAGCAGCTACGAATTGATGCATGAAAAAGATTTTCCGTCCTTGAAAATCGGCTCAAGACTGCTCGTATCAAAAGAAAAATTCAGTGAATGGATTGATAAAATGACAGGAGATAATCTGTGAAAAATAATAATCGAAGGAAATTCTTTGAGAATTATTTTATGTTACCAAATGAGATTTTTAATTTGAAATTATGCAGCGGCGAGATTGCCGTTTATGCTTATCTGTTATACTGTGAAAACAGAAAAACATTTAGCTGTTATCCAAGCCACAAAACAATAGGAAAAGCAATCGGTATGAGTCGTAACACCGTCAAAAAATATGTGGACAGCCTGATTGAAAAGCGATTGATTACTGCCGCGCCGACCTCCGTCATCACCCAAAAAGGAGAAAAGCGTAACGGAAATTTGCGCTATACAATCCGCCCGATTGCGGAAGCATTAGAGCAGTATTACGAGCAACAGTTTATACGGCTGCACGAAGAAACACGGCGGCAGGCAGCTTTGAAAAAACTCGCCGAATTTGACCGCAAACACGGAAAATCGGCGGTTTAACGGCAGTTTTACGGCTCGTCCGAAAATAAGCAGGAGAAAGAGTTGGGGTCGCAAGCGACCCACAACTCGGCTCACAGCGGACGGCAACGCCGACCGCATAAGGGTTTGTGCGGCTTTTGGGGGTTATTTCTAAAAAGGCAATTTAGGGGTTGCTCGAATTTTAACCTCGCTGATTTAGGGGTTGCTGATTTTTCCGCAAATTTTGCTGGATATTCGAGAAAATTTGTGGTATTGTGTAGTGCTTGGAAAGGAGAATTTTTATGCAGAAAAAACTGTTAACAAACGGCAATGCCTTCAAGCGTACAGACGGAAGATGGTGCGGAGTTGTATGGTATATGGATGAACATGGTGAGAGAAAGCGCAAGAGCTTTTCCGGTACGACTAAAGCAGAGGTTAATAAAAAGATAACCCAGTACATTGCAGACTTTGAAAATCAAGTGGCTGAATCTGACGAGTCAAAGAAAACACTGCAAGACAGTATACAAAATTGGCTGCAAGTGTTCAAATTCCCGTCAGTAGAGCAGACCACCTATGACCGATGCGAATGCAGTGCTAAAAATCAGATATATCCTCTGCTCGGTGAGAAAGCTGTCGGAGATATTACAGCGGCAGATATAAAAAATCTACTTAATTATTGGATGAACAAAAATTATGCTTACACCACCGTCAAAAAAGCCTATGTGGTACTGAACGAATACTTCCGGTATCTTTATCAAGAGGAAATGATACCGAAAAATCCTATGGCAAACATCGAAATGATTAAAAAGAGTAATTTCCTGTCGGCACAGAATAAAGAGAATTTACCTGAATGCGAAACAGTAACAATTTTCACTCTGGAAGAAATTGAAAAATTTAAAGCTGAAGCATTCAGTACATTCAAAGACGGCAAACGCAAATATCAACAAGCCGCCGCATATATACTAATGCTCAACACCGGATTGCGTATAGGCGAATTATTAGGACTACTAAATAGCGATATAGACCTCGAAAACAAAACGCTTACTGTAAGGCAAGGCGTAAAAGAAATTGTAAACCGTGACGGAATAGGAAAAGCGGCAATGAAGATAAAAGTCGGAAAGCCTAAAAGTGCCGCCAGTAAGCGCACAGTGCCGCTGAACAGGACGGCAATGGATATGATCGAGGATCTGCGCAAAGAAGCCTATTTCGGCGAAAATACGCCCCTTGTGTGCGACGAGAAAGGCGATTATACGAAGCCTGTGAATTTTCGCAAGCGTTACTACCGAATTCTGAAGGCGGCTGGAATTAAGCGAAAAGGCTTGCACAGTCTGCGGCATACATTCGCCACGAACTTAGTCAACGGACAAAAACAGCCTGACGGGGCGATTAAGGCGCTCTCACCGAGACAAGTGGCTGACTTGTTAGGACACAGTACATCACAAATAACAGAACTTTACTATGTGAAAAAAGATACCTCAAGGCTTAACGGTATAACCGAAGGCTTTGAGATTTAAGTCAAAATTTATACCGCAGTAAACAAAGAAAAGCTCCGGCTGATATCCAGTCGGGGCTAAAAAATTGATGCTTTATTGATGATGTAGCAGACGGAATCGTTGTAAGCGTATGCCGCCGGATGAAAAATCCGGACCTGTTTTGGGTATCAAAATGCGGCAAAACAGACCGTGTTCCAAGCTTAAACAGCAAAAGAAAAACGGCTCAAAACCGCACGGTTGAGCCGTTTTCCACTGGCAGGGGCAGAAGGGATCGAACCCTCGGCACTCGGTTTTGGAGACCGATGCTCTACCAGCTGAGCTATACCCCTAAAATAAAAAAATGCTTGTTATGGTGGACCATCACGGACTCGAACCGCGGACCGACCGGTTATGAGCCGGTTGCTCTAACCAACTGAGCTAATGGTCCGAACAAGCAAGATATATTATAACATATATTACTGATTTGTCAAGTAAAAAAATAAAGGAAAAATAATTTTTTTACTTCCGGCTGTACAACAAAAGCGCAAATGCGCTTTTGTTGTACATTATATTTCATTATGAACTTAGTTTATAACGTTTTCATTCGCTGCGAAGTGCGGTTACGGGGTCTTTCTTAGCTGCTACCTTTGAGGGGAACAAGCCCGCTATAAGGGTTAAGAGCATACTTATTACAACAAGCGAAGCACCGCCCGCAAACGGCAGCACGGCAAGCCCCGAAATATCGGTTATGGCGGCGATTATCGCGTTTATGGGAATAAGCAGCAGCAAGGTCACCGCAATGCCTATTGCCCCCGCGGCAAAGCCCACTATAAGCGTTTCGGCGTTAAACACGCGGGAAACGTCCTTTTTCGAGGCGCCCATGGCGCGCAGCACGCCTATCTCTTTAGTACGCTCCAGCACCGAAATATAGGTTATAATGCCTATCATAATAGATGAAACTATAAGCGAAATGCTTACAAACGCAATTAAAATATAGCTTATTGCGTTTATAATTGTGGTAACGGATGAAAGCATAAGCCCTATATAATCGGTGTAGGTTATTTTTTCGGCGTCGCCCACGCCCTTGTTGTATTCGGTTATAAGGTCGGAAATTTTTTCCTTCGCCTCAAAATCCTTTGGGTATATATTTATAACCGAGGGTTCATCAAGGCTTGAAACGCCCATAAGCTTTAGGTTGCCGTCATATGTGGCGTTGTTGCTTTTTTCCTTTATTGCCGCTTTAAACTGCTCGGTTATCTGCTCCTTGGTCTGCCCTGCGGCGGTCATTTGGCTTATATACGCGTTATATTCCGCCTGCTCATTTTCGGGCAGGGTGGCTATATATGCCGTCAATTGCTCGTAGGTCATATTATCCGCGTCAGTCTCAAAGGGTCTGCCCGTGAAAACGTTCTTTTCGGGGTCAGCCTTTTGCGCTTTTACTATTTCGCTGTCGTTCACCTTGTTTATAAGGTACTCCATAAGCGATTCGGGGTAGCCCACAAAACCGCTTGTTTGATTTGCAACCGACGAATCGGCGGGTCTTATTATTCCCACCACGGTTATATCCTCTGCCGCCGAAGATAGCCTTGAAGAAACGTAGAGCGAATCCTCTGTTTTATCGCTCCAGGTGCCGTCGGCGTTCTTTTCAAAATAATCGGTATTGCAAAGCAGCTTGAATTTAAGCCCCAAAATATCATCGTAGGAGTAGCTTACTTCTGCGGTAGGCTCTATTTTTTCGCCCGCCTGCGCTTTTTTCAGCATTTCTTCAAGCTCTGCCGAATCCTTAAGCCCCAAGGAATAGAGCGCGTAATCGCTTATCTGGTTATTTTTATCCACCGCAAGCACAATTTCGTTGTATTTTTCCGGCATACGCCCCGCAATAACGTCATACTGCTTTTTCAAAAATTCCTTGTTTTCAAAAAGGCGCTTCCATACCTCGGTATTGGAAAATGAGGAGGACATTTGCATATTTCCGCTACTCTGACTTTCGGGGAATACGGTGGAAAACACGGTATTCGGGTTTACGCGGCTGCCCTTTTCATCATATATATTCATAACCGTTGAATATTTATACTCAATCTCGCTTGTATTATCTGAAAAGGCGGAGGTTTTTTCAATATGCTTTTTCAATTCCGAAAGGTTATTCGCCGAAATGCCGTTTACCATGGTAGACATCATTTCGGTCATAACATTATTGCTGTAAATTTTGCCATCCTCACGGTCGCCGCTCGGCTCATTTTTCCCCATAAGGTCGCTTACCAATTGGCTTACGTCCATTCCCGCCTGCTCAATTGTTATGGGGTAGCTTGAAAGCGTTTCCTCCTCAACACGCGCGATATACGCGTTTACGCCGTTTGAAAGGGATAAAATAAGCGCTATGCCTATAATGCCGATAGACCCCGCAAAGGCGGTTAAAAAGGTTCTTGCTTTTTTGGTCATAAGGTTGTTGAGGGATAGTGAAAGCGCCGTTAAAAACGACATTGAGGGGCGCTTGCCGCTTTTCTCCGCCGTTTTTTCCTCCTCGCCGCCCGAGTAGGGCATGGTATCGTCGGTAATATTGCCGTCAAGCAGCCTTATAATACGCGTGGAGTACTGCTTTGCAAGCTCGGGGTTGTGGGTAACCATTATTACAAGTCTATCCTTGGAAATTTCCTTTAAAAGCTCCATTATCTGAACAGAGGTCTCGCTGTCCAGCGCGCCGGTAGGCTCGTCGGCAAGCAGTATTTCGGGGTCGTTTACAAGCGCGCGGGCAATGGCTACGCGCTGCATTTGCCCGCCCGACATTTCGTTCGGCTTTTTATTAAACTGGTCGGCAAGCCCTACCTTTTCAAGCGCCTCTGCCGCTCTGCGGCGGCGCTCGGCGCGCGGAACGCCCGTAAGCGTTAGCGCAAGCTCTACATTAGAAAGTACCGATTGGTGCGGAATAAGGTTGTAGCTTTGAAAAATAAAGCCTACCGAGTGGTTGCGGTAGTTATCCCAGTCCCTGTCGCGAAAATCGCTTGTAGCCCTGCCGCCTATATAAAGCTCGCCGCTTGTGTACCTGTCAAGTCCGCCTATAATATTAAGCAATGTAGTCTTGCCGCAGCCCGACTGACCGAGTATTGATACAAACTCACTTTTGCGAAATTCAACGCTCACACCTTTAAGCGCGTGCACCGTGGTGTCCCCGGTAATATAATCCTTTTTAATATTTTCTAATTTAAGCATCCGTATTCCTCCAGACCTATGCATTATATTACTGATTTTTAAATACATTATGAATGTTTAAAAAATATTTGATAAATAAGCAAGTTAGTGTTATAATCAAATCAGTATGCAGGAAAGGCAGGGAGCTATGGAAAAGATTTTTAAAAAGCTGACCGTGTTTTTATCGGGTCTGCTTATTGTAACGACTGTTTTTTTAATCTTTGTTATTCCCACTTATATAAAATCGGATAGGAAAATAGACTTTTTCTCGTCCAATAAAATCGTGAGCAATATTAAAAATATGGAAATGAATATGACTACGGTCATATACGTTCAGAACGCCAAAGGGCAGTGGGAGGAATACCGCCGTCTGCACGGCAGCGAAAACCGCCTGTGGGCGGGAATTGATAAAATGCCCGCGCAATTGGGCAACGCCTTTATTGCCATTGAGGACGAGCGATTTTACGAAAACCGCGGGGTTGACTGGAAAAGAACCTTTGCGGCTGTGGGCAATAAACTTTTAAAATTCAATTCCACCGAATTCGGCGGCTCCACCATAACGCAGCAGCTTATAAAAAACGTTACGAACGATAAGGACCGCGACGCCATGCGCAAATTCCGCGAAATTGTGCGCGCAACCCTTATAACCCGCAAGCTCTCCAAAAAAGAGATACTTGAAGCATATCTTAACACAATTTCCCTGGGTAACGGCATTTGCGGCGTTCAGGTGGCGGCGAACTACTATTTTAATAAGGATGTAAGCGAGCTTAATTTAACCGAGTGCGCCGCCCTTGCAGCAATAACCAAAAACCCCTCAAGGTTTAACCCCGTAACCGAAAAGGGCGCGGCGGAAAACAAAAAGCGGCGGCAAACGGTGCTTGATAAAATGCTGGAGCTTAAGATGATAAGCTACGATGAGTACGATAAGGCGTATAATACTGAGCTTAAAATAGACGATTCGCAGAAGGATGAATACGAGGGCGAAATAAACAGCTATTTTGTTGACGCGCTTATAGACCAGGTAATAGACGACCTTGCCCAAAAGTATAATTTGAGCACTCAAATGGCCTCTACCATGTTCTACAACGGCGGCTTTAAAATATACTCCACCTTAAAGCCGGATATACAGTCGCAAATGGAAAAGGTTTACACAAATATTAACACCTATTTCCCCCAAAAGGCGACCTATGATAACGGCGAGACCGCGCACGCGCAATCGGCTATGACGGTTATGGACTACAAGGGTCATATAGTCGGAATAGTGGGGGGAGCGGGTGAAAAAACCACAAACCGCGGGCTTAACCGCGCTACCGATTCGCCGCGTCAGCCCGGCTCTACCATGAAGCCCATAGGCGTTTACGCGCTGGCAATAGATAAGGATATTGTGGATTACACCTCACGCGTGCTTGATAAGCCGATAGAAAAATACTATGCCGACGGCAAAAGCGGACCCAAGGAATGGTACGGCTACTATAAGGGCACGGTTACGCTGAACTACGCTATACGCAAATCAATGAATACCATTCCCGTGCGGCTTCTGCAAGAGGTGGGCGTTACCGATTCGTATAATTTCTTAACCCAAAAGCTGCACTGCAAGCATTTGGTTGAGGCTGATAAAAACCTTGCAGCTTTGGCTCTCGGCGGTACGCACTACGGCATTACCACCACCGAATCCGCCGCGGCTTACGCGATTTTCGGCAACCAGGGCGTTTACCACAAGCCGACGACATATTATGAAATAAAGCACGCAAACGGCGATACCGTAATTAAATATGACGATACCGGCGAGCAGGTAATAAGCCCTGCCTCAGCCACCATAATGAATCACCTTTTGCAGGAGGTTGTTTACGGCAGCGAGGGCACCGGCGGCGGAATACGGGGCTTTAACTATAAGCTCAAAGCGTATGCGAAAACAGGTACCTCAAGCGAATCCTACGACCTGTGGATGGTTGCCGGCTCACCCTACTATATAGGCTCCGTTTGGTACGGCTTTGATTTATCGCACAATGTAAACAACGGCGGCGCGGCGGCTAAAATTTGGCGCGACGTTATGACCGAGGTGCACAAAAACCTTGACGTAAAGGAATTTGAGGACAGCGAGGACGTTGTTAAAAAAGGCATAGGCTACTATAAAAAGGGCGCAAAGGTTGAAACGCCGATTTACTACAACCAGTCTTCATCCGTTTCCTCGGCAACCTCTTCCGCTGCCTCCTCGTCCGTCTCGTCCGCAGCGTCGTCAACCGTAACCTCGTCGGAAAGCTCGTCCGTTTCATCAGGCAATACATCGTCTGCACCCCCCGCCTCCGAACCTGAAACCCCGTCATCATCTGAAGCGCCGCCCGAGCCGTCAACCCCCGAAACTCCCGCGGAGGGTAACGGATAATGCAGCCCATTGCGAAAATTTATACCGATTTCCCCGAAAAATTCGGGCTGCCGCGGCAAAGCGGGCTTATAAAGGAGCTGCGCGGAAAAATAGTGTTTGAGCCTGCTTACCGCGATATTTCCGCCGTGCGCGGGCTTGAAGAATATTCGCACATATGGCTTTTGTGGGAATTTTCAGGCTTTGGCGGCGGCGATTGGTCGCCCACTGTACGCCCGCCGAGGCTCGGCGGCAACAAGCGTGTAGGCGTTTTTGCAACCCGCTCCCCCAACCGCCCGAATCCGATAGGGCTTTCCGCCGTAAGGCTTGAAAAAATAAGCCTTGATAAAAAGCTGGGCGCGGTGCTTGAGGTTTCGGGAATCGATATGATGAACGGCACGCCCATTTACGATATAAAGCCGTATTTAAGCTTTGCCGATTCCTACCCCGACGCGGTTTGCGGCTTTGCCGATGAAAAATTCGCCGAAAAAGCGACGGTGGAAATTCCCGAAAGCATTACAAATCAGCTTGATGCGCAAACGCTTTTGCAATTAAAGGAAATTTTAGAGGAAGACCCGCGCCCGCACTACCAAAACGGCCCAGACAGAATATACGGATTCACCTTTAAAGAAATGCAGATACGATTTTGTGCGAAAGACGGAGTGATAAAAGTGCTGTCTGTCGGGAGTGCACCTTAAAATATTCAACTTTTTTCGTAAAAAACTGACATATACTGTAACATATATCTGATATGTATTAATTATATTTCCTTTTTGTGTTTATTTTGTATATAATAAAGACAACAAAATAAAAACGGAGGAATGACAAATGTCAAGATTCACTTTACCCAGAGATGTTTATTTCGGCGAAAATGCAATGGAGAACCTTAAAACCCTTAAAGGTAAAAAGGCGATAGTCGTTGTCGGCGGCGGCTCTATGAAGCGTTTCGGCTTTCTCGATAAGGCGGTAGGCTACCTTAAAGAGGCGGGAATGGAGGTAGAGCTGTTTGAGGGTGTTGAACCCGACCCCTCTGTTGAGACCGTTATGCGCGGCGCAGAGGCTATGCGTAAGTTCGAGCCTGACTGGATTGTTGCAATAGGCGGCGGCTCCCCGATTGACGCGGCAAAGGCTATGTGGGCGTTTTATGAATACCCCGAGGTTACCTTTGAATCGCTCTGCGTTCCCTTTAATTTCCCCGAGCTTCGCCAAAAAGCTAAATTCTGCGCTATTTCTTCTACCTCGGGAACGGCTACCGAAGTTACCGCTTTCTCGGTAATTACCGATTATTCAAAGGGTATTAAATACCCGCTGGCGGACTTCAATATAACTCCCGATGTTGCAATAGTTGACCCCGAGCTTGCGCAGACAATGCCGCAAAAGCTTGTAGCCCATACCGGTATGGACGCGCTGACCCACGCTATTGAGGCGTATGTTTCCACCGCTGCAAGCCCTTATACCGACGCGCTTGCAATGAAGGCTATTGAAATGGTTACGGCTTACCTGCCGTCCTCTTACAAAGGCAACCGCGAGTCTCGCGCCGCCATGCATGACGCACAGTGCCTTGCGGGTATGGCGTTTTCAAACGCTCTGCTCGGTATAGTTCACTCAATGGCGCATAAAACGGGCGCGGCTTTCCGCGAGGGCAGCATGAAGGACAGACACCTGCCGCACGGCTGCGCAAATGCAATTTATCTGCCCTATGTAATTAAATACAACGCGCATGATGAAAGAGCCGCCGAGAGATACGCCGATATTGCGAGAGTGATAGGTCTGCCCGGCAGCAGCAATAAGGCGCTTATTGAAAGCCTTTGCACGCTTATAGGCACTATGAACAGCATTCTTAATATACCGCATACCTTAAAGGAATTCGGTATTGACGAAGCCGAGTTCAACGCAAAGGTAGATGAAATTGCGGCAAATGCCGTGGGCGACGCCTGCACAGGCTCTAACCCCCGCGCAATTGACCCTGCTACTATGGCTAAGTTATTTAAATGCACCTACTACGGCACAGAGGTGGATTTTTAAATCTATTTAAGGAATGATACCAAGAAATGTTTAAGATCGTAAGCAAACGAAACCTGAACCCAACCGTTACCATGATGGATATTGAAGCGCCGCTTGTGGCTAAAAAAGCCGAAGCAGGTCAGTTTATCATTCTCCGCACCGATGAAGACGGCGAGCGCATACCGCTCACCGTTGCGGGGTTTGACCGCGAGAAAGGCACGGTTAAAATAATATTTCAGATTGTGGGCGCTACCACCGAAAAGCTGAATCATAAAAATGTGGGCGACTGCCTTGCCGATTTTGCGGGTCCTCTCGGTAAACCTACCGAAACAGAGGGTCTGCGCAAGGTCTGCGTTGTGGGCGGCGGCGTAGGCTGCGCAATCGCGCTGCCCATAGCCGAAAAGCTGCACGCCGAGGGCTGCGAGGTGCACACCATAGTCGGTTTCCGCAATAAGGATCTTGTCATTTTGGAGGATGAGTTCTCCGCCTGCTCCGATAAGCTTACGATAATGACCGACGACGGCTCTTACGGCACAAAGGGTGTTGTTACCGCCCCGCTTAAAGAGGCTATAGACGCGGGCGAAAATTACGACGAGGTCATTACAATAGGTCCGCTTATTATGATGAAGTTTGTTGTGGCAACCACAAAGCCTGCGGGCGTTAAAACGGTCGTTTCAATGAACCCGATTATGATTGACGGCACGGGTATGTGCGGCGGCTGCCGCCTTACCGTGGGCGGGCAGACAAAGTTTGCCTGCGTTGACGGGCCCGATTTCGACGGCTTTGAGGTCGATTTTGACGAGGCTATGAAACGCGGCGCCATGTACCGCGATTTCGAGAGACACGCATACGAAGAAACCTGCAATTTATTCAAAAAGGAGGCGCGGTAATAATGGCTGTTAATATGGATCCCAAAAAGCACGAAATGCCGGTTCAGGCACCCGATGTGCGCAATCACAATTTTTCCGAGGTTGCCCTCGGTTACAGCGAGGAAACCGCGCTTGAAGAGGCGGCACGCTGCCTTAACTGCAAGCATATGCCCTGTGTTTCTGGCTGCCCCGTTAATATTCACATTCCGGCGTTTATTGAAAAGGTAAAGGAGGGCGATTTTGAGGGCGCTTATCAGGTAATAGCGCAGTCCTCAAGCCTGCCCGCCGTTTGCGGCAGAGTATGTCCGCAGGAAAAGCAGTGCGAGGCAAAGTGCGTGCGCGGCATAAAGGGCGAGCCTGTGGGTATAGGCAGGCTGGAGCGCTTTGTTGCCGACTGGCACAATGAGCACGCCAAGGGCAATATTACCCGCCCGGAGCCTAACGGTCACAAGGTCGCAGTGGTAGGCTCGGGTCCCTCGGGACTTACCTGTGCGGGCGACCTTGCCAAAAAGGGCTATAAGGTTGCGGTTTTTGAGGCTCTGCACACCGCGGGCGGCGTTTTGGTTTACGGAATACCCGAGTTCCGCCTGCCGAAGGCAATAGTTAAAAAAGAGGTTGATACCCTAAAGCAACTGGGCGTTGAAATTGATACCAACGTTATAATAGGTAAAACCGTTACGGTTGACGAGCTTTTCGATATGGGCTACGAGGCAGTGTTTATCGGCTCGGGCGCGGGGCTGCCACGCTTTATGGGAATTGAGGGCGAGGCGCTCTGCGGCGTTTATTCAGCCAATGAGTTTTTAACCCGCAATAACCTTATGAAAGCCTATAAGGACGGCAGCGCAACCCCCGTTATGCACGCTAAAAAGGCGGTTATAGTTGGCGGCGGCAACGTTGCTATGGACGCGGCGCGCACCGCAAAGCGCCTGGGAGCGGACGTTACCGTAGTTTACCGCCGCACCGAAAACGAGCTGCCCGCCCGCAGAGAAGAAGTAGAGCATGCAATGGAGGAAGGAATTGAGTTTAAATTCCTTACCAACCCGATTAAAATTGAGGGTGAAGACGGCTGGGTCAAGAGTATTCTTTGCCAGGAAATGAAGCTGTCGGAACCCGATGAATCGGGTCGCGCGCGCCCCGTTCCCGTTGAGGGCAGCGAGTATGAGGTTGAGGCCGATTGCGTTATAATGTCTATCGGCACCTCCCCCAACCCGCTTATAAAGTCCACCACAAGCGGACTTGAAGTAAATAAGCGCGGCGGAATAATTGTAAACGAGGAAACCGGCAAAACCAGCCGCGACGGAGTTTACGCCGGCGGCGACGCCGTTACGGGCGCCGCAACCGTTATTCTTGCCATGGGCGCGGGTAAAACCGCCGCCAAAGCGATTGACGAATTCATTATGCAAAAATAATGCTGAAAAACCGCCCTGCTGTTATCGGTTGAAGATAACGGCAGGGCGGTTTTTTAAATTCAACATTTTTTAGCAAACACAAAAGCTAATTTTTTAAAGAATAACTTGCTAATATCTTACAATTTTTGCGGTAGTTTCTCCATTTATTGTTATATCATTAGGTATTAGGAAAGTTATTATATTTCCTGCGGCATCTTGTTTCAATCTGTCTTCAAAAAAATCAGCCTCTATATGAGATACTTTATAACCATCATATTCTTGAGGAATTAGAAATTGTTTATTTGGATGGTATAAAGTATATCCAGGTTTAGTTAATGTAATTGTGTTATCATCATTTATAGTATACTCCATTTCGCTTACCTTCTGATTAATAACAATTTGTACTTCAGTATCTGCAATTACAACTGTACCATTTTGATGCGACTGTTCTATTACTGAATTATCATCATAATATATGAGGTCAACGCCGTTATTTTCTTTAACCTGCAATCGTTTAAATATAATTTTATATTTTAAACCCGATTCTTCAAGTTTATTCACCGCTTCATCTTTATTAAGCCCTACAACATTGGGAACTACCACTGTGCCGTTATTATTACTTTGAGTAGGTACATCATTTGTCATATGGTTTATAATGCTTTCTGTATTGGAATCAATATCCTTATCATCGCAAGCTACAAAACAAGTTGCAACGACAATTGAAATAATTATAGCCATATATTTTTTCAATAAACTCACACCTCAATATTTAATTAGACCAAATCTACCATACATTTTACATTACTCAATACTTTATGTCAAGAAAAAACAAGTAATTATAAGGTATCTAAACACAAGATGTAGTTTACAGAAAGAATTTAAATGTGCAATATTATAGGAAAAACCGTCCTGCTGTTATCGGTTGAAGATAACGGTAGGGCGGTTTTTTGTTATTTACATATTAATGTATATCTTCCGTAGAGTTTTTTGCGCCTGAATTTAAAAAATCTACGATTTATTCTCTGCAAACGGTAGATTTACAAACGCGGAACAGTGGGTTATAATTAAAACTGAGGTGAAATAAATGGACGCAAAAAGCGTAGGCTGCACAATAGCGGATTTGCGCAAAAGGAACAATATGACCCAAGCGGAGCTTTCCTGTCGGCTTAATGTGAGCGATAAGACCGTAAGCAAATGGGAAAACGGCTTAGGCTACCCGGAGATAACCCAATTCCCCGAAATTGCGAAAATATTCGGCGTTTCGGTCGATTACCTTATGACCGGCGAGCGCAAGGGCATTGCTCTTGCCGGAAATATACTGACCGATAATGTAAAGACCGTGAACGATTACCCCAAGCAGGGTATGCTGGCAAATATTCTTTCGGTTTCCCGCAGTGTGGGCGGCTGCGTTCCCAACACGGCGATTGATATTGCCAAAATAGACCGCAGCGTTCCGCTTTACGCCTTGGGCAAAATCGGCGACGACGAACACGGGCGCTACGTTATTTCAAAGCTGCAAAAATACGGCATAGACACGGGAAAAATCGCCGTTTCGGCTAAAAGCACCACCAGTTTCAGCGATGTTATGAGCCTGCCCACAGGCGAGCGCACCTTTTTTCACGCACGCGGGGCAAACGCCGAGTTTTCGCCCGACGATATAGATTTAAGCTCACTTTCCGCGCGTATGCTGCATATAGGCTATATTTTATTGCTTGACAGTTTTGATAAACCCGACCCCGAGTACGGCACGGTAATGGCGCGTTTTCTGCACGGCGTTAAGGAAAGAGGTATAGAAACCTCAATAGATGTGGTAAGCGACAGCACCGCCGACTACAAAAAAGCCATTGTTCCCGCCCTAAAATACACCGATTATGCCATAATCAACGAAATAGAGTGCAGCGGAATTTGGGGGCTTGAACCGTATAAAAGCGACGGCACGCTCGATATTCCCACCGTTAAAAAAGCAATGACGCTTACCGCCGAAAGCGGCGTTTCAAAAAAGGTTATAGTGCACGCAAAATCGTCAGGCATATGTATGGATGTTAAAAGCGGGGAATTTACCGCCGTAGGCTCGCTTAAGCTGCCGCAAAGCGCAATAAAGGGCAGCGTGGGCGCGGGAGACGCTTTTTGCGCAGGCTGCCTTTACGGGCTTTACGAGGGCTTTGACGATAAAAGCCTGCTTGAATTTGCCTCTGCCGCCGCGGCGTGCAATTTATTCAGCGAAAATTCAATTGACGGCATGAAAACCAAAAATGAGATTATTGAAATTTCAAATAAATATAAGAGGGTAAAATTATGAAAAAATCCGAGTATTTATCACAGGTAGAAAAGGCGCTTGGCTACTATGAAAAAGCAAATATAGTACTTACCGAGGAAGAGAAAAACCGCATTGAGGTTGCCGATTTCGGGCTCGGCAGAATAAACGAGATTGGCTTGCAGTTGCTCACATATATTAACACCGCGCGCGTTTGCGCAAAGGAAATGGTGCTGCTGCCGTGGCAAGCTTGCCCCGAGCATAGGCATATTTCGACAAACGGCATAGAGGGCAAGGAAGAAACCTTCCGCTGCCGCTACGGTAAGGTTTACCTTTATGTTGAGGGCGGAAACCGGACGGACGTAAGCGTTAAGCTGCCCGATACCGCGCTTACCGCATTTAAGGAGATAGTATTGCTGCCCGGCGAGCAGTACACAATTATGCCGAACACAAAGCACTGGTTCATAGCGGGGGATGAGGGCGCGGTAATTTCGGAATTTTCAACCCACAGCACCGATGAAACCGACATTTTCACAGACGAAAATATCACAAGAGAACCGCTGATAGAGGAGTAAATAAATATGCTTGCAAATTTAAACGATATTTTACCGCGCGCCGCAAAAGAGCATTACGGCGTGGGACTTTTCAACACAATAGACACCGATATGCTTGAGGCCGCAATATCGGCAGCCGAGGAGCTGCGCTCGCCTATAATAATAGGCACCGCCGAGGTGCTTTTGCCCTACGGCGAATTAAAGCTGATAGCCCCCTCGGTCATAGCTGCCGCAAAGCGCGCAAGCGTTCCGGTTGTTGTGCATTACGACCACGGCCTTACCTTTGAGCGCTGTATGGAAGCCTTAAAGCTCGGTTTTACAAGCGTTATGTTTGACGGCTCTGCCGGAGCCTCGGAGAACAATATTGCAGCCACCCGCGAGATAGTAAAAATCGCCCATGCCATGGGCGCTACGGTTGAGGGCGAAATAGGCCATGTGGGCGAGGCAGCAAGCGGCGATAACGAAACAAGCGACCGCTACACTACCGTTAAAGAGGCGACCGATTTTGTAAACGCCACCGGCGTTGACGCGCTTGCCGTAGCAATAGGCACGGCACACGGCGCTTACAAGGCAAAGCCGCGGCTTGATATTGAAAGGCTCAGGGAAATACACGCAGCAATACCCACCCCGCTCGTATTGCACGGCGGCTCAGGACTTTCGGACGACGATTTCCGCACTACCGTGCGCGAGGGTATTTCAAAGGTGAATATATTTACCGACCTTTGCATTGCGGGTGCAAACGCAATGCGTGACGCCGCAAATGCGGGCGCAGATTATCTTAAAACACGGGAAATGCGGGTAAAATATATAAACGCCGCCGTAAAGCAAAAGATAGAGCTTTTCGGCAGCGTCGGGAAATATTGAGAAATCTAAAAATCCGAATTTGAAGCGGATAAAACGGTAAAATCACCACGCATATTTCGCTTTGCGCAGTAGGGGTATCCAAAGGGGAGTTTGCCCCTTTGGTTGTAGAAGAAGGTTCGGAAACCCAATCAAAAGGGTGTCCGACGGTTCTTACCCCTATTTCTGTCCGTGCAGAAATAGGGTGCCCTGCGCGGCATGAGCGCAAAAAAGTTAAAAATCATAGAAAGATTTTCTCTTTTCTCTTTAAGTTAAAAACGCGTTTTTTTAAATCCTCGTTGACAGTATTTCTTCCTTTTCGCGCTTGAATTCGGCAAAGCAGCCGTTATCAAGCGCGTTTCTTATATCCTCCATAAGATGATTGTAAAACCACAGATTATGCATAACCGTAAGCCTTTGCGAAAGCATTTCCTGGCTTTTAAGCAAATGCCTTATATACGCCTTGCTGTATCTTTTGCAAACAGGGCAGCCGCAGTTTTCATCTATCGGTGACATATCGTACTCATACTTTTTATTGTTGAGGTTTATAATTCCCTTTGAAGTAAATAAATGCCCGTGGCGCGCGTTACGGCTCGGCATTACGCAGTCGAACAAATCGACCCCTCGCTCCACTGCGTTGAGTATATTCGCAGGCGTTCCCACACCCATTAAGTAACGTATTTTATTTTGCGGCATATGCGGCGTTACGTTATCTATTATATCATACATAACCTCGGTAGGCTCGCCCACGGCAAGCCCGCCTATTGCGTAGCCGTCAAGCTCTAATTCGGCTATTCTTTTCATATGCTCTACCCGCAGATCGGTATAGGTGCAGCCCTGGTTTATTCCGAAAAGCATTTGCTCGGGGTTTACGGTTCCCGGCATTGAGTTTAATTCCGCCATTTTCTTTTTGCAGCGCTCAAGCCAGCGTGTAGTACGCTCGCAGGAGGCTTTGGAGTACGAATACTCGGCGGGGTTTTCCACACATTCATCAAACGCCATAGCGATTGTTGAGCCTAGGTTTGACTGTATTGTCATACTTTCCTCGGGACCCATAAAAATACGTCTGCCGTCTACATGCGAGGCAAAGGTAACCCCCTCTTCGGTTATATGTCGCAGGCTGGCAAGCGAAAACACCTGAAAGCCGCCCGAATCGGTTAAAATAGGTCCGTCCCACGTTGTGAATTTATGAAGACCGCCGCAGCCGCGTATTACCTCATCGCCCGGGCGGACATGCAAATGGTAGGTGTTTGAAAGCATTATTTGGCAGCCGAGAGTTTTCAGGTCCTCGGCGGAAACCGCGCCCTTAATTGCCGCGGCGGTTGCCACGTTCATAAACGCGGGGGTCTGAACGATGCCCCTGTTGGTGGTAAATTCGGCGCGCCGCGCGCTGCCCTCTTGTTTTAAAAGCTTGTACATAAATCTATTCCCTTATTATTTTATAAAATCAGCATTGCGTCGCCGAAGCTGAAAAAGCGGTATTTTTCTTTTACGGCGGTATTGTAGGCGTTCATCACGTTATCGTATCCCGCAAAGGCGGAAACCAGCATTATAAGCGTGCTTTCGGGCAGGTGGAAATTGGTTATAAGCCCGTCCATACACTTAAATTCAAAGCCCGGGTAAATGAAAATATCAGTGTCGCCCGAGCACTCCTTTATCTCGCCATATTTTTTAGCGCAGCTCTCAACCGTGCGGCAGGACGTAGTGCCCACGCATATTACTCTGCCGCCGTTTTTGCGGGTCTCGTTTATGGTTTTCGCCGCTTCTTCGGGTATGTAATAATGCTCGGTGTGCATTTTGTGCTTCGTTACGTCCTCTACCTTAACGGGTCTGAAGGTGCCAAGCCCCACATGCAGCGTAACATAGGCAATATTCACACCCATAGCCTTAATGCTTTCAAGCATTTCCTTTGTAAAGTGCAGCCCCGCGGTAGGCGCGGCGGCAGAGCCTGCGTCCTTTGAATATACCGTCTGGTAGCGCTCTTTGTCCTTTAGCTTTTCCTTTATATACGGCGGCAGGGGCATTTGTCCCACCTCATCCAGCACCGCAAAAAAATCGCCCTCGCAGGCAAATTCTATCATACGGTTGCCGTCTTCCAAAACGTCGGTTACGGTCGCCGTAAGCTTATCGGAAAACCTGAATTTATACCCCGTTTTAGCCTTTTTGCCGGGGCCCGCAAGGCACTCCCAAAGCTTATTGCCGTGCTGCCGTAAAAGCACAAATTCCACCACCGCGCCCGTATCCTCCCGCGTGCCGTAAAGCCGCGCGGGTAAAACGCGGGTGTTATTAAGCACAAGGCAGTCGCCGGGCTTTAAAAACTCGGGCAAATCATAAAAATGCTTATGCTTAATTTCACCGCCGTTTCGCGGCAGCACCATAAGCCTTGAAGAATTTCTCGGCTCAACGGGCGTTTGCGCTATAAGCTCCTCGGGCAGTTCGTAATAAAAATCGCTTGTTTTCATAAAATTATCAACAACTTCTTTGATATTTCGGCATAAAATAAATTGACAAACATTATCTGTAATGTTATAGTTAATTATATTGCATAAGGCAATATAATTCAAGATTGAATTTTTAAAAATGTCTTCAGAAGGAATGTGTTTTCAAATGAAAAAGTACAATGTCGGTATAATCGGCGCTACCGGAATGGTGGGTCAGCGCTTTGCGCTGCTGCTGCATAATCACCCGTGGTTTAACGTGACCGCGCTTGCCGCAAGCGCAAATTCAGCCGATAAAAAATATACCGACGCAATAGGCAGCCGCTGGGCAATGAAAGAGCCTATACCTGAAAATTTGCGGGATATGACCGTTTTTGACGCCGAGCGCGATATTGATAAAATAACCGAGCGGGTAGATTTCGTTTTCTGCGCCGTTAATATGAAAAAGGACGAAATTAAGGCGCTTGAAGAAAAATACGCAAAGCATGAGTGCCCCGTTGTTTCAAACAACAGCGCGCACCGTTTCACGCCCGACGTACCTATGATAATACCCGAAATAAACGCCGAGCACCTTGAAATAATACCCGCGCAGAGAAAGCGCCTCGGCACAAAGCGCGGCTTTATTGCGGTTAAATCAAACTGCTCGCTGCAAAGCTATGTGCCCGCCCTATACCCGCTCGATGAAAAATTCGGCGTTGAAAGAGTGCTTGTTTCCACCTATCAGGCAATTTCGGGTGCGGGCAAAACCTTTGAGCGCTGGCCCGAAATGATTGATAACGTTATCCCCTTTATAGGCGGCGAGGAAGAAAAGAGCGAAAAAGAGCCGCTTAAAATTTGGGGCAAGATAGAAAACGGCGAAATAGTACCGGCTGAAAGCCCGAAATTCACCGCGCAGTGTATTCGCGTGCCGGTGTCGGACGGTCATTTAGCCTCGGTTTTCGTTGATTTTAAAAAGAAACCCACTAAGGAAGAAATACTTGAAATATGGGCGAACTATTCGGGTGAGCCGCAAGCGCTCTCCCTGCCGCACGCGCCCAAGCAGTTTTTACATTATTACACCGAGGATGATATGCCGCAAACCAAGCTTTGCAGAGATTCTGAGGGCGGAATGGCAATATCCGTCGGGCGCTTGCGCGAGGATACGCAGTATGATTATAAGTTTGTCTGCGTATCGCACAATACCCTGCGCGGTGCTGCGGGCGGCGCGGTGCTTTTAGCCGAATTACTCTGTGCAAAGGGTTATATGGACTGATTTTGTAAGAAACGGAGTGGTCTTTTATGAAAAAACGCATATTCACGGGAGCAGCCACGGCACTTATTACCCCTATGAAAGCAGACGGCAGCGTAAATTTTGAGCGCCTTGAAACGCTTGTTGAAGAGCAGATAAAGGGCGGAATTGACGCGCTTGTAATCTGCGGTACCACGGGCGAAAAATCCACGCTTAATTATGATGAGCACGTTAAGGTTATTGAAACCGCCGCAAGAGTAAACGCGGGCAGAGTGCCCATTATTGCGGGCACGGGCAGCAACGACACGGTGTATTCGGTAGGGCTTTGCGAGGACGCAGAAAAGGCGGGAGCAGACGCTTTTCTTATGGTAACGCCGTATTACAACAAAACCTCGCAGCGCGGGCTTGTAGCGCACTATAACTACATTGCTGACCGCGTTAATAAGCCTATTATTCTTTATAACGTGCCCTCGCGCACGGGGGTTGCAATTAAGCCCGAAACCTACAAGGAGCTTTCAAAGCACCCGAATATAGTAGCCACCAAGGAAGCTAACGGCGATTTATCCTCGGTTGCTAAAACCCGCTATCTCTGCGGGGACGATCTTGATATTTATTCCGGCAACGACGATCAGGCCGTGGCTATGATGTCGCTCGGCGGAATAGGCGTTATTTCGGTGCTTTCAAACTTCCTGCCGGGAGTTATGCACAAAATGTGCGCCGAGTACCTTGCGGGGCACACAAAAGCCGCCGCAGAAATGCAAATAAAGTATGTGGGGCTTATGAACGCGCTTTTCAGCGACGTTAACCCCATTCCCGTAAAAGAGGCTATGAATATGCTGGGGCTTGAAGCGGGGCCGTGCCGCCTGCCGCTTTATCCTATGGAAGAAGGCGCGCGCGCCGTTCTTCGCGAAAAGCTTGCAGAGTGCGGCTGCCTTAAATAAAACTTTATAAACCTTATGCACCCGATAGGCCTTTACCTATCGGGTGCAATTAAAAAGCGGAAGTGAAATACATATGATAAAAGCAATATTATGCGGGGCTTCGGGCAGAATGGGCGGCTTTGTGGCAAGCACTGCGGCTGCCGACAGCGATATTTCGATTGTTGCGGGGGTTGATAAAATAAATAACGGCGAAAAATTCCCGATTTTTTCTTCTTTCGGAGATATAAACGTTAAAGCCGATATGATAATTGATTTTTCCCACCCATCAATGCTTGAGCCTATGCTTGACTACGCCGTAAAAAATAATCTGCCCGTAGTTATTGCTACCACGGGCTATGATAACGCGCAGACCGAAAAAATACGCGCGGCGGCTGAAAATATTCCGATATTTTTTACATTTAATATGTCGCTCGGCATAAATCTTGTGGCGGCGCTTGCGAAAAAAGCCGCCGCGATACTCGGCGACGGCTTTGATATTGAAATAATAGAAAAACATCATAACCAAAAGCTGGACGCGCCCTCGGGCACGGCAATAATGCTTGCCAACGGTATTAACTCGGTTTTCGGCGATACGCTGAACTACGAATACGACCGCCACTCGGTAAGGCGCAAACGCCCGAAAAACGAAATAGGCATACACTCGGTGCGCGGCGGCACGATAGTCGGCGAGCACGAGGTTATTTTTGCGGGGCACGATGAAGTCATAACCCTTACCCACACCGCGCAGTCCCGCGAGATTTTCGCCGTAGGCGCGGTAAAGGCGGCAAAATTTCTTTACGGTAAACCCGCCGGGCTTTATGATATGAGCGACGTTACAAACATTGAATGAGTTTAAAAACCGGGCTGTTGTTTTTTACGACAGCCCGGTTTTTTAATTACAATGTGCCTTTACAGCGGGTAACAGGCGCTTGATTTTCTCTATGCTCGCCTATAATTTTTTCCATCCAAATCATATTGTACCAACGCCCGAACTTATAGCCGCATTTATGAAATTCGCCCACCTGCGCAAAGCCGATATGATTGTGAAATTCGGCGCTGTTTTTTGTTAAATACTCATCTTCCTCGGCGGGATACCCGATGCAGGCGTACATATTAAGAATACCCATTTTTTTAAGCTCTTTTTCAAGCGCCGCATAGAGCGTTTTGCCAATGCCGCATTTACGGGCGTTTTTATCAAGATAAATTGAAGTCTCACACGACCAATCGTAAGCCGCCCTGCCAACAAACGCGCCCGCATAGGCATATCCTGCAATAACCCCGTCCTTTACCGCCACAAAATACGGGTATTTCTGCATGGTTTTTTCCATTCTGCCGCGAAATTCTTCAATCGGCGGCGTTGTGTATTCAAAGGTTATCGCCGTGTTTTTTATATAATAATCGTATATTTCCAATATCCGCTCGGCGTCCCCGAGCGCTGCGCTGCGAACCGTAATCATAAAGCATTTACCTCTTATCTTAACAAAGCCCGCAAAGGACATTTTTTATTTATTATAACGTTTTTCATTTAATTTTTCAAGAGAGCGCGTCGAAAAAATCGGCGCGCTCTCTTAAATTATGTATTTAATTCTCAGCGGCTTTTTCATTTGTTTGGTAAAATTTATTGTTGACCTTGTTCCCCGGCTCTCCCCGTCCCAAAAGCAAATCACATAATCGGCTTTTTTCACCATTTCCGAATTGCGCCGCGGACCCGCGCTTTTTCCGTACTTTTCCCAATCGGGATAATAATATATACACTTCATTCTGTTTTCGTGCGCGTAACGCTCGCCCAGCTTATCGGCGCCGTTCGCACCGCCCGAAATAATTATAATTTTATATTGCTTTCTAATATTATATAAATAAAAATCAATGTATTTCTTTGCTGTTCGGTAATCTTCAAAATCCCTGCTGCCCGCAATTAAAACATACCTGGTCGGACGTTTATCGAAAAACATTATTGTCACTTTCCCATATACTATTTTATATAACTTCGTCGGATTAAAAGCTATATATAATTTAGTATATAGTTTATAAAACTATATGTCAATACTAATAAAGGAAATAAAGCGATATATTTAAAATTTTGTAGTTTATAATGACACAAAAAAGGCGGTGTCTATAAATGGAACAAAAAGAATTTGCAAAAAGGTTAATCAAACTTCGTGAAAACGTCGGAGTGTCAGAGCGCGAAATGTCTTTGGCGATAGGACAAAATCCAAGTTATATAAACAATATCGAAAGCGGAAGAGCGTTTCCCTCATTTAACGTTTTCTTTTATATATGCGATTATCTTAAAATAACACCGGCAGAATTTTTTGAAACAGATTCTGCTAATCCGGCTCAGTTAAATGAACTTATTAAAAAGCTTAAAAAGTTAGATGCAAAGCAAACCGAAACTCTTACGGCATTTGTCGAACAAATGATTAGATAAAATCGAAAGTAAAATAGTCAAAAATACCCCTCAGTCGTGCATATGCACGACAGCTCCCCTCTATTTCGGCAGAGCCGAAAAGAAGGGAGCCTAAATGCCTCCCCTGTGTAAGGGGAGGTGGGTCGGCTTGTCC
>OIYS01000538.1_pt1 | contig 25568 bp, 25 predicted proteins | sample 1588271 | NCBI WGS metagenome assembly OIYS01 (sample SAMN03283286) | human gut metagenome | biome: human-associated habitat; material: feces | host: Homo sapiens | place: Peru | collected 2012
GAGGTTGCCTACACCACCACAGAGGACGACAGGCACGAAATTCAGGCAAGAGTAAACCTTGTGGATTTCCGCATTGAAACCCTTGTGGACGGCAAAACAGTCCGCAGTGAACAGTATGCGTCCCTTGCAGAACTGACCGAAAAGGGACTGCACGGGTTATCCTTTGATGACCTTGTGTATGTATCCGACGAGGAATTGGCAAAGGTGGAAGCACCCATTATCCCCGCTTGGGAGCAGCCAAAGAAAAGCCGAGTGCAGACCTTTGACATTCACCCCGAAATCCCGATGGCAGACCGCCACACCTTTGACCTTGCTGCTCACGAGGTTGCAGAGGTCAACAAAAAGGAGCGTTTTCACAGAAACTATGCGGCAATCATAACGCTTAGAAAGTGTCAGGAAGAAAACCGTTTTGCCACACCCGACGAGCAGATCATCCTTTCCAAGTATGTCGGCTGGGGCGGTATTCCCGAAGTCTTTGACGACCGGGCAGACTCTTGGCGAACCGAATACGGAATGCTCAAAAGCATTCTGTCACCGGAGGAATATGCTTCCGCAAGGGAAAGCACCCTGACCGCCTTGCAAAGCTGCTGAACATCTCGGACACGCAGATTTCCTATGTCACCAATGTGGACGCAGGACACGGGCTTATTAAGGTGGGGTCAAGCCTGATCCCGTTCTCCAATAAATTCCCCAAGAACACGAAGCTGTATAGGTTGATGACGACCAAACCGGGCGAAAGCGCATAGATTCTATTTTGAACAAAAACCGCAATTAAATAATTTGTCAATTAGTTTTGCGGTTTCAAACCGCAAAACTAATTGACTTTTAGAGAGAATTGCGGTATACTATCTACAAACGGAGGTGGTCACGATGATTTACAGACCTTTGTATGTAGATAAGATTATGGCTTATGTGGATACGCCATTTGTAAAAATCCTCACGGGAGTACGCCGCTGCGGAAAGTCAACGATCCTGAAAATGATTATGGAACGGCTGAAAACGCAGCGGAATATTCCAAAAGAGCGCATTATCAGTTGCCGCTATGACTCAATGGAATATGAGGATATGACGGCGAAGCAGATGTATACCGAGCTGAAAGAACGCCTTTCGCCGGAGGGAAAAACCTATCTGTTTCTTGACGAGGTGCAGGAAATAAAGGGCTGGGAAAAGGTCGTTAATTCGCTGGCGTCGGACTTTGATGTTGATCTGTATGTGACAGGCTCTAACTCCCGTATGATGTCCTCTGAAATCTCGACCTATCTGACGGGACGGTATGTATCTTTCCGCATTTTCACTTTGTCCTTTGGCGAATATCTGATGTTCAAAAAGCAGTACACCGATGTCGGTGAGCCGAAAGCCGAGCTTGCAAACTATGTGCGCTTGGGCGGATTTCCGGCAACGCACTTGCAGGATTATTCTCAGGATGAGGTTTATACGATTGTACGGGACATTTATAACTCCACGATCTTCTCGGATATTGTCAAGCGCAATCAGGTAAGGAAAATTGACCAGTTGGAGCGTGTGGTGAAATATACCTTCAACAATGTTGGGAATACCTTTTCAGCGAAATCTATTGCAGACTATCTGAAAGCGGAACGCCGTGCGCTCGATAACGAAACGGTATACAACTACTTGGAAAAGTTGGAGAAGGCATATCTCCTGCACCGCTGTTCCCGCTTTGATTTGCAGGGTAAGGAAATTCTGAAAACGCAGGAGAAATTTTATCTTGCAGATACCGCCCTGCGGTACAGCGTTCTCGGCTATAACGCCGACAGCGTAGCGTCCAGCCTTGAAAATGTCGTGTACTTGGAGCTTTGCCGCCGAGGATACACCGTCAATGTCGGCAAGTCCGGCAGCGGCGAGATTGATTTTGTGGCGGTCAGACAAAATGAAAAGCTCTATGTGCAGGTCACGCAGGAGGTTCGTTCCGAAAAAACAGAAAAGCGTGAGTACGACCGATTGTTGGAGATCCACGACAACTATCCCAAGTATGTTCTTACAACGGATGCGTTCTCAGGAGGAAACTATGAGGGCATTAAAACAATGCACATAGCGGACTTCCTGTTAAGCTCCGAATATTAAATAACAGATTTGTAAAATGCTCGCTTGACAACAAGCGGGCATTTTGCTTTTCGGAAAGGAAAATCAATGAAAAAATATATTTGCCTGACACTCATTGCGGTGCTTGCAGCCGTCCTCGGCGTAAGCACCTTTTATATTATCCGCACCTGCAAGGAAACGGACAGGCAGGAAAAGCTCTATGAAAGTCTGCAAACCGTTGTTGCGGAAAAAGAGCCTGTCAGCGCTGCCGAAAGCAAACCCGTAATGCTGCCGGAATACGCAGAGCTATACCGACAAAACAGCGACCTTGTAGGATGGATACGCATTGAGGATACCAAAATCAATTATCCCGTAGTGCAATCAAAGAACGAGCCGAATTTCTATCTGAAACACGGCTTTGACAAGGAATATACCGATTGCGGCTGTCCGTATGTGCAGGAGAATTGCGATGTGCAAAAGCCGTCCGACAACCTTGTAATATACGGACATCATATGAAAAGCGGCTCAATGTTTGCCGATCTTGAAAGGTTTAAGGACAAAGATTTTCAGAGCAAGCATAGGACGGTTTGCTTTGATACTCTCTACGAAAGACAGACCTACGAAATCATAGCCGTTTTCAAAACGGCGGTTTATACCGGCTCGGAAAACGAATTTCAATATTACAGCTTTGTTGACGCAGCAGAGCCGGAACAGTTTGACGAATATATCCGCAAGGTTAAAGAGCGGGCTTTATATGACACGGGCGTTTCCGCCGAATACGGCGACAAGCTCATTACACTCTCCACCTGCGAGTATTCCAACCGAAACGGGCGGCTTGTTCTTGTTGCCAAGCGAGTAACTGAAAAAGGCGGTGGTTCAAATGGCTGATATAAAGACGAGGGATGCCGTAAAAGGCACGATCAAAAGCATAGATAAAGCCGCCGTTGCCGGACAGCGTATGAAACAGACCTATGTATCGACAAAGGACAGAGCCGAGCAAAGCGTTGAAGCAGCGGAAAACTCCGCAAATGAATATGCTTCCGACAGAGTGGAACGAGGAACGGATATTGCCGTTCACGAGGGTGTCCGTCAGCTTGATAAAGCAGGGCGAAAAGGCGTCAGGGATACCAAGAACAACATTCGGAGTTTCAAAGAGAAACGGGCGGAAAAGGCTTTGAGAGATCAGGCGAACGGTATCGGCAATAAGACTATCCGTACTGCCGAGAAGTCAGCCGAGAAAACCATAAAGCAATCCGTCAGCTCCGCAGGCAAGAAAACGATAAAGACCGCCGAAAGGACGGCGGCTAAAACCGCACAAAAATCGGTTAAGACCGCAAAGACGGCAATCAAGACCACGCAGCAGGCGGCAAAGGCGGCACAGAAAACCGCACAGGCTACGGTAAAGGCATCACAAAAGGCGGCACAAGCCGCCAAAGCCGCAGCGAAAGCAACGGCAGCAGGCATTAAGGCGGCGGTAAAAGCGACGATTGCAGCAGTCAAGGCAATTATTGCAGGCGTGAAAGCGCTTGTGGCAGCCATAGCCGCAGGCGGTTGGGTTGCGGTTGTCGTGATATTGGTTATCTGCCTTGTTGCCCTTATTCTCGGCTCGGTGTTTGGTATCTTCTTTTCCGGCGAGGACTCCGGCACGGGAATGTCTATGCAGTCCGTTGTACGGGAAATCAATGCCGAGTATGACAACAAACTTGCCGAAATAAAAAACGGAACTGCCCACGATGTTCTTGAAATGAGTGGCAGCCGTGCCGTTTGGAAAGAGGTTCTTGCGGTATATTCGGTCAAGGTCAACACCGACCCTGACAATCCGCAGGAGGTTATGACAATGGACGACGACAAGAAGCAGCTTCTCAGCGATATATTTTGGGAAATGAACGCCATATCCTCACGCACGGAAAGCAAGTCCGAAACGGTAATTACCGAAACGGACGACGGTCACGGGAACATTGTGCAAACGGAAACAACCGAAACAAGGACTTATCTGTATATTACCGTGTCGCACAAAAGCGTGGACGAAATGGCTGCACAGTACGGGTTTAATCAGGAGCAAAAGGACTACCTGAATGAGCTGCTGCAAGATAAGAACAACTCCCTATGGTCGTCGGTTCTCTACGGTATCAACACAAGCGACGATCAGATCACCACGGTGGCGCTCTCACAGGTCGGCAATGTGGGCGGTGTACCTTATTGGTCGTGGTACGGCTTCGGAAGCCGTGTGGAATGGTGCGCCTGCTTTGTGTCGTGGTGTGCAAATGAATGTGGTTATATTGATACGGGCATAATTCCTAAGTTTGCGGATTGCCCAACCGGGGTTCAATGGTTCAAAGACCGTGGGCAATGGCTTGACGGCTCTGCCGAACCTCTGCCCGGTATGATTATCTTTTACGATTGGGAGAGCAACGGACTTGACGGACAGCCCGATCATACCGCCATCGTTTGGAAGGTCGAGGACGGCTATGTGTATACCGTCGAGGGCAACTGGGACGATGAATGTAAAATCTCGTGCAGACCTGTTGGAGAGTATCAGATACTCGGTTACGGTGCGCCCGCATATTAAAGGCGGATTGAAAGAGCCGACAGTTTCTCGGTTGAGATTCTGTCGGCTTTTTTCTTTTTCGGTTGACTTTGTACAAAATAAGTATAACGGGGTGTTATGCGAACAAGTAAAAGACCGCAACACATTGTTTTGATAAAATTATCTGTACTTGGAGGTGAAACAGAATGAAAGAATACGGTTATGTGAGGGTATCTACCTTGGATCAGAACGAGGAACGGCAGATGGTTGAAATGCGTAAAATCGGTATTCCCGAAGAAAATATATATAAGGATAAGCAGTCCGGCAAGGATTTCAACCGCCCGATGTATCAAAAGCTGCTGCGTAAGCTCAAAAAGGGCGATGTTCTTTATATTTTGAGCATTGACCGACTCGGAAGAAACTACGAGGAAATTCAAAGCCAATGGCGATACCTGACACGGGAAAAGGAGGTTGATGTTTCTGTGATTGATATGCCGCTTTTAGACACACGGCGAGGGAAAGACCTAATGGGTACTTTCCTTGCGGATATTGTGCTTCAAGTGCTGTCGTTTGTGGCACAGAACGAGAGGGAAAACATCCGAAAGCGGCAGGCGCAGGGCATTGCCGCCGCAAAAGCCAAAGGAATGAAATTCGGCAGACCGGTAATCAAAGCTCCGCCCGATTTCCCCGAAATCGTGCAGAAGTGGGAAAACGGCATTATAAAGTCCTATGAAACCGCCGAGATGTGCGGAATGTGCGAGTCAACCTTTTACCATCGACTACGGGAATATAGAGCCACATTGAATAACGAAAAATAAAAATCACTGTAAAAAAGTACACCTTTTTACAGTGATTTTTTTTGCGCTCATAATGGCGAAAAACAGGCTGTAAAGCTCGCTTTTCTCGACATTTTTTATATTATATCATACTTTTTGCTTTCAGTCAATCGCTCACAGCCGTTTTTTAGGCTTTTGTATTTAGGTGTACTTTTTTATAAAGTGACGGGAGGTGGTAAGCAATTTGCTTGGTGAGATATACCGTGTCAGTATGATCGGTCATCGTATCGTCGAGGACTTTGATATAGAGGAAAAGCTGTACGACCTGTTCTGCGATATGCTCCGCACAAAGGAATATGTTGAGTTTTATTTAGGCAGAAACGGTGACTTCGACATAATGGCGGCAAGCGTGATTAAGCGGCTTCAAAAGAATTTCCGTGACGACAACAGCGTTATGATCCTCGTTCTGCCGTATCCGGTAAAGGACTATGAGGATTATGAGAAATACTACGACGAAATCGTTATCCCGAAAGAATTGTACGGCGTACACCCGAAAGCGGCAATTACGGAGCGTAACCGTTGGATGGTGACAAATACGGATGTATTGGTCGCCTATATACGAAACGAAAGCGGTGGAACAGCCGCCTGTGTGCATATGGCGGAGCAGCTCGGACGGGCGATTATAAAAATATAAAAGCAGGCTCAAATGAGCCTGCCAAGCGTCCGTTTCTTTCGCAGAGTTAGCCACTCTGTGAGGGCTATTCACCCAATAAGCGAGAATATTATAGCACCGTTCTGCGAAAAAATCAAGTAAAATCAACGGGTTTTTGCTATTTCCCAAAATAAGTTCGGTTTTTTAGTTGTCAAGAAGCGTTACGCAATAAGTAAATGCTACCGCCCGAAGGGGCATTGACAGTCAAACGGGCAGTCAGATATTCGTTAAAATATAGATTGTCCAATCGGGCAATAAAAATCAGGAGGCTTCAATAAATGAAAAAAGGCGAAAATATTTTCAAACGCAAAGACGGACGGTGGGAAGCTCGGTATATCAAGGGCTATGAGCTGTCCGGCAAAATCAAGTACGGCTTTTGTTACGGTAAAACCTATAAGGAAGCAAAGGAAAAAGTGACGAAGTGCAAAGCGGCACTTATCAGCGGAAAGCCGTTACCGTACGCAATTTCCCGACGTCGTTTTGCTTTTTACTGTGACGAGTGGCTGCGGCTTCGCAAAACGAAAATACGGGAGTCCACCTATATTAAGTACGATACGATCCTCGAAAAGCATATCAAACCAAAGCTCGGCGGTTGCTATCCCCTCGGAATTACCGCAGGTATAGTAGATGATTTTTCAAAGGAGCTGCTGGATAAAGACAACCTCTCCGTGAAAACGGTACACGACATCTTGGTGGTGCTGCACGGTATTTTGAAATATACCGCCGCACAGTTTCCGGGCATTTTTCCTGCGGTTGAAATCAACTACCCGAAAGAAACCCGCAAGGAAATGCGTGTGCTTTCCCGTGATGAGCAAAAGCGGCTTGCCGTATATCTGCTTGACGGTACGGACTTCTGCAAGTTTGGTGTGCTGCTTATGCTCTTTACCGGGCTTCGTATCGGTGAGCTGTGTGCGTTGCGGTGGGCAGATGTAAACATCAAGGAAAAGGTTATCTCGGTCAGTGCTACTATGCAAAGGCTTCGCAGCACCGATACGGACACGGCAGAGAAAACGAAAATCCTGATCGGAGCGCCGAAAAGCGACACTTCTATGCGTACCATTCCCTTGACGGACAATGCCGCAGAGCTTTGCCGCAAGTTCGCCGTGCGTAATCCGAGCGCCTACATTCTCACGGGAACGCCGGAATTTATGGAACCTCGGTCGTTTCAGTACCGTATTGAAAAGTATACCCGTGAATGTGGACTTGACGGTATTCACGCACACACGCTCCGCCATACCTTCGCAACGAGGGCGGTTGAGGTCGGGTTTGAGATAAAAACACTCTCGGAAATCCTTGGTCACGCAAATACTACGATTACCTTAAATCGCTATGTTCATACCTCGCTGGAACTCAAACGCACCAATATGGACAAGCTGGCGGCGCTTGCGATGTAGTTTATAAGCAGTCAAGGAAGTGTGTCATTTCGTGCCGTTTTCATTGAAGAAATGCAAGAAAACAGCAGTTTTGGCAGAGCCTTTAACAGAGTGGCTAACTCTGCGAAAGAAATTGTAATTTTATATTTCCCGCAATGACGGGAAATATATTTTGCAATGCTTCATAAAGGGCTTTAAGTTGTGGCAAAAAGAATGACGAAAGGAAGCGCAGTATGCCTTCGCAGAGAACCCCGGAACAGTTAAAATCCATTATTCTCAAAGCGACGCAGCATCTTGTTGCTGTCGGAGGTATGCAGAATTTCAGCTACCCAAAGTTGGCAGCGGAAACAGGAATCAATGCACCGACAGTGTATGAGCATTACAAGAACAAAGAAGCGTTGCTCACCAGCTGCTTCCTGACCATCGACAATGAAATTGCCTGCAAAATTGCCAATGCCCCGAAAAGCCTATCTGCCGGAGTAAAAGATTTGCAGAGCTTAGACAATCTTTGTTGGCTGCTGTGGCTGCCGTATTGGAACTACTTGACCGCCGATTATGATCGCACTCTTTTCTACTGGCACTTCTGCAATTCGGAATATTACACACCGGCAGTTGTTCAGCAGCGTATGCAGAACGGAAAAGCGTTTTGGGAGCTTGTGCAATCGGTGAACGGACTGTCCCAATTTTCTGAAAGATGCAATCTTGAAATGTTGGTTTGGAACCTTGTTGACAACACAGTGGCAATGGCTGCCAAGGTACTTAGGGGCATTTACCCAAACGATGAGGTCAATGTAAACACCGTGTATCATATGGTCTTTCAGCCTGTGTTCTCCGTGTTCGGACAGAATAGCGGCGATAATAACAAAGCGGACGGCAAATAACCGCCGACCGCTTCATGCAGCAGAACATTCAGCAAATTTTTGAGTAAAGGAGTGAGCCGGAGTGGAACAGAAAAGGAAAATCAAAATAATAATCATCATTCTCGCCATTCTGCTCGGACTCAGCCTTTTAGCCCTCGGCGGCACACTTGTGTATAACAAGCTGGCGAACACCACCCCTGCCACCGTGACCGTGCCGGATAATCTGATTACCCCGGACGAGGACACAACAAAGCCCGGCAGCAGTGAGAGCAGCAGTCAAGCGCCGGACAGCTCCGATACACAAACGCCGAGCAGCTCCGCCGATGCTTCTTCCTCCGCCGTGCCAACGCAAAGCACGACCGCCGAAGCAAAGAAAGCAGCGACCATTGAACTGTATAACAAACAGCCGGAGGAAAACACGCCGTTTCAGGTGGGCAATATGTTCCCCGGCGATGCCAACACAAAATACTTCCGTGTGCGGGTATCCTATCATGATAAAATCACCGTGCATTACAAAGCCACCGTCCGCCCCGGTTATGAGAAATTAGCCGAAGTGCTGAAAGTACGAATCAGGCTGCTCTCTACGGGCGAAACGATGTACGATGGACTTATGCGGGATATGCCCGAAAGTCTGACGCACAAATTGGCGTCCAAGAAATCTACCACCGACGAGCTGTATTACGAAATTACAGCTTATTTAGATACAAGCGTAGGCAATGACTATCAGAATAAGGACATGATTACCGACTTCCGTTGGTGGGTCGAGGAAACAGGAAACCTCGACGACTCCCCGAAAACAGGCGATACTTCAAACATTCTGCTGTGGGCGGTGCTTGCAGCCTGCTCCGGCAGTATGATGATCCTCCTGCTTGTAGTCCGTAGGCGTAAGGAGGATGAGGAAAATGTCTGAAACCAAAACCGCTAAAAGGCTGACGGGCGGAATTATTGCCATTATCATTCTTGCCGTTTGCCTTTGCATCACCACCTTTGCTCTTGTGTATGCTTCCGTTTCCGTCGAGAATAACCTGTTCCACACGGGCGAGGTAAAAATCAATCTCAACGACGGCAAGCCTGTTATTCGGGAACACGAATTTGTCTTTGAGCCGGGAATGACGGTTGCAAAGGACTTCTTTGTTGAAAACGACAGCACATGGGATGCGTATTACCGCCTTTATCTTGATAATGTTTCGGGCGGTCTTGCCGATGTGCTGACCGTGACAATAAAGGACGGCGATAAGGTTTTATACTCCGGCACGGCGAACGAGCTGACAAAGCAGAATGTTGTCGCCGCCGATGATACCCTTAAAATCGGGCAGCGCCGCAATTTAACTGTGGTGTTCCACTACCCCGAAAGCAGCGGCAATGAAACGCAGAACCTCAACCTCACCTTTACGCTGTGCGCCGAGGCAACGCAGACCAAAAATAATCCGAACAAATTGTTCGATTAAAAAGGAAAGAACAAAGCAATGCAAATACCCAACACAGAAACTGACAAATGCGCTTGCTGCGGATGTGATACGGGTATCCCGAAAGACACGCCTATATCCAACCGCAAATATTATATCCAAGGCAGCGGGCAGCTCTGCAACAAATGTTATACGGAATTGTATATCCATAAATCCGGGGATGAAAACGCCGTTTCCCTCGATCAAATGAACGAGCTGATTCGGATGAGCCGGGAATAAGCCGTAAGGAGTGAGCAAATGAAAGCATTAAACATAATCCGAAGTATATTTGTGTGGCTGATGGTGGCACTTGCCGTTTTTATGATGATATTCACCATTGTTTCGGTATCCACCTTTGACCGTGCCGACCGCAACCTGTTCGGCTATAAGGCGTTTATCGTCCTGTCCGACTCAATGAGCAAGACAGACTTCAATGCGGGCGATTTGGTACTCGTGAAAGAGGTTGACCCCTCCACACTCAAAGAGGGCGACATCATCGCCTATACCTCGCAGAATACATCCAACTACGGCGAAACGGTGACCCATAAGATACGCAAGCTCACCACCGATGCCAACGGCGAACCGGGCTTTGTCACCTACGGTACAACAACGGACACGGACGATGAAACCGTCGTAACCTATCCGTATGTACTCGGTAAATACAGCAGCCGTATCCCGAAGGTCGGTACTTTCTTTCAGTTTTTGAAAAGCACACCCGGCTATATCGTTTGTATTCTCATCCCGTTTCTGCTCCTCATTCTGTTAGAGGGCATCCGCTGTATCCGCCTATTCCGCAAATATAAGTCAGAACAACAGGCAGAACTGCAAGCCGAGCGGGATAAGATCGAGGCAGACCGTGCCGAAACACAGCGTATGATGCAGGAGCTGCTGGCGATGAAAGCGCAGATGGCGCAAAACGGCGGCGAAACGCTGAAAACGGACGAAACACCGTCCGACACCACTTCGGTGTAATCACGGGAAAACCGTGTTTACATATTGTCATTGAAAAATATAGAATAAGGAGGTAAAACACAATGACAAGTAGTAAATCTACCAAGCGGGCATTGGTATCCAGCGCACTTGCGATCCTTATGTGCGTGGCAATGCTCATCGGCACCACCTTTGCGTGGTTCACCGACACCGCATCTACTGCGGTAAACAAGATCCAGGCGGGTACTCTGGATGTTAAGTTGCTTGCTGAGGATGGCGTAACATCTCTCGAAGGTGCAACGCTGGAATGGCAAAAGGCAGCAGGCGCAGAGGATGAGGATATTCTCTGGGAGCCGGGTTGCAGATACAAGCTGCAGCCTATCATCATCAAGAATGCAGGCACTCTCGCACTCAAGTATAAGATCGTTATTTCCGGTATTGCCGGCGACGCCAAGCTGAACGAAGCTATTGAGTGGACAATCAACGGCGTTTCCCTTGACGAGGAAAAACCGCTGCTGGCTGGCGCATTCGACACCCTCACGATTGAAGGTCACATGAAGGAAGAAGCTGGCAACGAGTATCAGGGACTTTCTATCGACGGCATCGGCATCACCGTTTATGCTACTCAGTATACTCATGAGAATGATAGCTATAACAACACCTATGATGAGGATGCAACCTATGGTACTGGTGCAACCATCATCGGTCTTGACGGCACTTATGACTCTCTGACTGCTGCTGCAAAAGCGTGGCGTGAGAGCAAGGGCGTTGTAACCAGTGGCAGCACTTTTGGTATGAACTCTCTGGGTACTGTTGATTCCATTACATGGGTTGTTAGCGGCGAAGTTGCAACCGGAGATGGCGAAGGTGTTATCGGCAACAATGGTGCTGGACAATCTATCCTCGGCGGAGGCTACTTCACTCCGAGCGTTACTGTAAATAACATTATAGTTAAGGGCGTTAACGGTGCAAAAATCGCCAAAACGGGCGACAACTACCTCGTTTCTGCCGCTGGCAAAAATGTTGTTTATGAAAACATTACATTCGTTGATACTGTCAGAATCGACAGCAATCCTGCAAATTTGACTTTCAAAAACTGCAAATTTGAAGCTGGTTTCAGAATGCCGCACTCTGCCACTAATGGCAATGTAACAATCGAGAACTGCACATTTACCGGAAACGAGTCCAGCGGTTATGCTATTTTTGCTCAGGGTAACATGGCAAGCTTTAAGATCAACGGCAATACAATTTCTGATTGCCAGCGTGGTATCAATGTACAGGCGGGCAATAATGCTGTTGTTACTATCAATGGTAACACCATTAAGAACATCACCGGCAAAACCGATGGCTTTACTTATGGTGCAGCTATCCAGCTGACCAGTGCTAAGACCTTCGCTGTTACAAACAACACTATTTCCGATGTTGCTGTTAATGCGCTTCACATTTACAATGGCTGTGCTGCTGACAGCATCGTTATCTCTGATAACGATATTACTGCTGCTTACCTCTGCTGGAATGAAGCTAACTACACTAATGTTACATCCAGTGGCAATACACTCAATATTGCCAATGTAGGCAAGTGCGTCACCAAGACCGCTGAGATTGACAGCGATTTTGCGTTGAACTAATCATTTTTCCAAGTCCTCTCCACCTTCGGGTGGAGGGGCAATCAAATGGCATAAGTTATGCTTGTGCCTTTTGATTGCCTACTTAAATTCCAAGAAAGGAGATACATCATTATGGACAACGACAGCGGCGCTTTGATACTCTTGATCGTTCTGATCGTATCTGCCTTTCTGCTGATCCTTATTCGGCTTGCGAAATTCGCCAATGACTTCGGACGGGAAAAGCAATATCTCTTAACCGAGATGCACCGAGCGGCAGACTACAACGAATATCGCTATTGGCGCAGAGAACTCCGCTGCCTTTACCTCTGCCTTATTCCGTTTGTGACCGAGTGCAATGTAATGAAGGTGTACCCCTTGTTCTTCCACCGTGCCAAGCACGCAACGAAAGAAAAACGCTCGGACGGTCTTATGCACATCCTCGCCCCCTCAATGCTTGCCATCTGCATTTGCGCTATCTGCCTTTGCGGTGCAAGCTGGGCTTGGTTTACTGCAAGCACCTCAACGGGAACAACGCAGATTCAAAGCTCGTCATATAAGCTGCTGTATCAGGTTGGTGAGGACACTACCGCAACCGAGCTTGCCGAAGCGGATAACACCTATACGCTGACAAGAGATACAGCCGTGATAACACTGAAAGCCACCGGAACGGCAGGCGCAACAGGCTATTGCAGTATAAAAATCGGGACTGAAACCTACTACACCGAGCAGATTTTTGTGAATGATACATCGGCGTTCACCTTTACCGTAAACGCAGCCAAAGGCACAACTATCACCCTCACCCCGAAATGGGGAACTTACTCTCACGCCGCTACGCTTCATAAGGGCGAAGTTATCACCGCCACCGGCTCACAGCAAAGCAGCACCCAAACGCCGGATAATGCCGTGGCTACCGAGCCGTCCGCCGAGCCTACTGCTCCGACTTCACCGACTGCTCCAACAACTCCGAGCAGCACTCCGACAGAAAGCAAAACCACCACACCCGAACCCTCGGCAACCGCCCCGGCTTCGACACAACCCGAAACCACCGACACAGAACCGACTCCTGCGCCGGAGGACACAACGGCAGCTCAGACCGAGCCGCCCGCAACCGAGGAAAGCGAAAACAACTGAATAAAACCACGAGCCGCAACGGATTTCACTTTCCGCTGCGGCTCTTTTTATATCCTTTGTATCTTTGGTTTTGTGCGACCACGGAATTGTGCAACAGCTTGTTGCAAAATCTCAATATCCTCCGCTTTCCTATTTCAAAAATCTGTTTTCGTATTCCTGATGGCGCAGGCAATAGCCCTGTGCAATCAGCGCATCTGTTTTTAATGCAACAAGGTTTGTGTCCGAGTGCATTGCACGGGCAATCTGCTGTATATCATAGCCGTATCGGATGTATTCAAGTATTTCCTCATCGCCCAATGACACCTGAGAAGCAAAAACATTCGCTTCATACTCCATCCGGCTTTCCTGCATATTGAAGATATTAAACTCTTTGAAGCCGCCCGCTTTCACGGCTTCCTTGCGGTGCAGGGTATCGTGTCCGATCTCGTGGAGCATTACAATACTCTCCATAGCAGGGTGCAGGTCATTTTTGATGAAAATAAAGCGGTTGCGAAGTATCACCTTATAAGCTCCACGCTGCCGCTTGTAATTCATAGGAATTACTTCTATGCCAAGCTCACGGGCAATCCTGTGCGGATCTCTCGTTCCGAGCGTATCGACCAGTTTGTTTGCCGTCTGTACGATTTCCAAGGTTTGAATATCCAAGAGCGAACACCCCCTTCTTACCTATTTCTACAACTCTATTCTAACATAATAGGTGTCCCATAAACGGGACTCAATCAATTTTATTGGTTCTTGCGGTACTTCTTTGGAGTGTATTTCTTGTTCTTTTCCTTTGCGATCCAATAGGCTTCCTGAATACCTCTCATCATCTCGTCCAAATCCTCGTCGGCAAGACCGCCGCCGGAAAAAAGACCGCTGACTTCCTCTACCAGCGCTCTTGCCTGCTTTGCGCCCTTTGCCCCATATTCTTTGGCAGCAGCAAGCATAAATTCCTCACCTTCATTGAGGAAGTAGCTTTCTTCCGTATGAAACAGCTCCGCCAGCTTGTAGTAGACCTCTCTCTTTTTCGGATAGCGTTCGCCGGACTCATAGTTGGAGATTGTTCTGAGGGAAACCCCAAGAGCTTTCGCCAATTCCTCCTGCTTTAAGCCTGCCTTTATGCGGGCTTCTTTTAATTTCTCGCAAAACTTCATCTTACCGTCCTCCGTAGTGTTCAAAAATGTTAGAAATTAAGTTGCCTGTTTCTATTGACAAACGCAAGTAAATTGCATATAATATATACGCAAGTAAGTTGCATATATATCTTACCCCAAGTTGCGTGTTGTGTCAAGGGGTTTGAAAAAGATGTTGCAATTTATTTTTATACTGACCGATGATATATCGCTTTTATTTAGTATGCCCGATTCATACAGACAAGGAGGAGCAATGGGACGAAAAGATACAAAGGCAATTAAAAGCATCACAAAGATGTACGAGCAGTTAGAGCTGGCGCAGGACGATATATTTCATAAAACAAAGCTGCTTTTGAGCATTTACCGTGATGTAGTATGGGCAACGCTTTCAAGCTGCGATTGCGTAAATGAAGAAATTTATTACTACGGCGACGATCTGAACGAAGCCCTTGTATATTTAGAGGAATTTGCTCCCGACATTGAGCGCAGCGAATTTGAAAGCCGGGTGTGCAGCCTTTTTGAAAACAAGTGGATGATCGACCTGATTGACAAAGCAATGAGCAAGGTCTATGACTACCATAACAACGGCAAGTTATACCACGAAATACTCTCAAAAAGCTATCTGACCGCTTTCCGCTATACCGAAAGCGAGCTGTTGGAAATTCTGAGTATTGAGCGCAGCACCTTTTATGACCGTAAGAAAGAAGCGATAATGCTGCTCGGAATTGCTTTATGGGGATATGCAATTCCGGCGTTCCGTGGCATTTTTGATGTGGAAGGAGATGAGGACGAAATTCCTGAGTTTTTTATAAACACAGCGCAGTCCGACCTATGTCCGACGAAAGTCCGATAACTGTCCGAGCAAATCCCTACTGAATGTCCGACTTCACCTATGCTATACTGGCTATGCTGATGAATTGCAGCCGTTTTTTGCGGCTGGCACTAAAAAGGCAGAAAAATGTCACAAAGTTGCCACTGACACGGGAAAAGCACCGTGTTATAATAGTATCGTCGAAAAGTGCAGGCAATTTACTTGCCATTAAACCACTTGCCGATTATACTGCCTTTGCAATCCGTCAGAGCAGGCAAATGAATAAGACTTAAAGCAGTTACAGCCTTAAACGAGGTTTGTAGCTGCTTTTTTGTTGCCCGTTTGCCGTGATTGCACAGTGAAAAATGTTTTCTTGAAACAAGGCGGTATTTTTCACTAAGTTATAAATAGCTTAGGCGAAGCGAATTGAATACGACGAATTGAGAATGAAGCCGTTGTAGCCATCAAGTGTTGACTTGAAAACTGCAACGGCTTTTTTGTACCCTTTTCGCTTTCTTCTGAGCAGAAAGGGTGAAGTTATGTTTTTACTGCATTGGCAGAGCGCCGTGTCCCGTTATCCCTGATTTTCGGAATGAAATTTTTAATTTGACTTTATTAAAAAAATTCCGAATTTCAAGGAGGACACAAGAATGTCTAACAATACAATCAATATCGACATCGACGCATTGACCGAAGATTTTAAGGCGCACTGCAAGGTTATCAAGCTGGGGTGCGAATACCCCGGCTATACGGGCAAAGAGAAGTATGGCATTATCAGCGATCTAAGCTACGAACAGATTACAGAACGGTATGCGCCGATTGTAAGGTGCTACCTTCCTTTCGTGCTTCTCAGCAAAGATATGGGCGAGGTATTTGCAGAGTTTAACCGAAACGAGGACAAGTTCTACAAGCGTATGCGGCGGGATGATGTTTACGGCTTTGAGGACGGCACGACCGAGCGCCACAACATTGAATGCTGTGTGCCTGATTTTGCAGAAGCCCTGTTTCGGGAGTGCTTTCCGCAGCGGCTCGTGGAAAAAGCGTTTTCGCTGCTGACCCCCATTCAACAAAGCCGTGTGAAACAGCACATTTTCGGGAAAAAGTCTTTTGCCAAAATTGCTGCTTCGGAGGGTAAAGCAAAGAACACAATTCAGGAGTCATACGATGCCGCAATCAAAAAGATGAAAAAATTTTTGAAAAACACCCTGCCAAAAGACACCCCTTATTCAGAGTAAGTGAAGGGGTTATTCCTGAACTGAACAGGAACACCTTTCAAAAATAAAAGTATGAGAGGTATACATTATGGAAAACAAGAACACAAACGGCAAGGTTCAGCGTGGTGAAATCTATCTTTACGATTTCGGCAATAACGGAGGGTCAATCCAAAACGGTGTGCGTCCTGCTTTGGTCGTACAGTGCGATGAGGGAAATGCGGCAAGTAGCACAACGATAATTGCCGCAATAACTTCCGTTATCAAGAAGCGGTTTCTTCCGACGCACATTATCGTAGGCAACCGTTTCGGTTTGAAAGCACCGTCTATGGTGATGCTGGAACAACTGAAAACCGTCAATCAATCCGACCTTATGGAGTATATCGGCAAGATTGACAACGAGCATTATATGAAGAAGCTCAATATCGGTATCAAAAAGGCGTTGGGGCTTTGGGTGGATAAGCCTTATCGCAAGCCCTCGAATATTCGTTGTCTATGCGTGAAATGCTTAGAGGACTATAAAAACAGCCAGAACTACATTGTGAAGCGCCTTGACCCGTTTGCAAGAGTCAAGGAAAAATGCGATAAGTGTCAGAATCTCGGCTATGATTACCTTGTCATCGAAAGAAGCAAGGAGGGGCGTTAATGGAGAATACTTCGCAAAAGAACGACGCCGCCATTGAATTTTCTTCCGGCTTCTGCGACAGCGATTTCAAAATGAAAATCGGCGGAACGGTATATGAAGTTTCCACCCATTTTAATCCCGAAGGCAACCGGTGCGTATTGCAGCAATTCCGTGACCTGATACTTTCAGAGGACTTGCTTGAAAATCGCATAATTGCAGAAAATGCAAAGGCACGGTAAGATAATTATGCCTTTGCAATGCCCGGTTGTCGGAAAGGAGATATGACAATGGCAACAGCAAACTATATCAAAGGGCAAAACGAAACCAAAATTACAGCTCTCTACTGCCGCCTTTCGCAAGATGACGGGCGTGAAGGTGAGAGCAACTCCATATCGAACCAAAAAGAGATTTTACTTGCATACGCTCAGCGAAACAATTTCCCGAATCCGCAGTTTTTTACGGACGATGGATTTTCGGGTACGACCTTCGACCGACCGAGTTTTATTCAAATGGAGAACTTGGTGGAGCAGGGAGTGGTAGACACCATTATTGTAAAGGATTTGAGCCGCTTTGGAAGAAACTATCTCGATGTGGGTAACTACCTTGAAATCAAATACCCAACGCTGGGGGTAAGGTTCATCGCCATTCAGGAAAATGTCGATACCCTGAAAGAAACAGGCACGGAGATGATGCCGTTCAACAACATTTTTAATGAGTGGTATGCAGCTCAGACAAGCAAAAAAATCCGTGCGGTTTGGAAGAATAAAGCGGCAAACGGTAAGCGTGTCAGTTCCTCCGTCCCATTTGGGTATGTCAGAAACCCACAGGACAAAGAGGACTGGTTGGTAGATGAACCGGCGGCGGAAGTTGTACGAAAAATCTATGCTCTGTGTCTCGACGGTCGGGGACCGTCGCAAATTGCACGGCAGCTTGAACAGGAAAAGGTGCTTATTCCCACCGCCTATTACGCTTCGCTCGGCAGAAAGACACGGAAACAGTACACAGACCCATACGCTTGGGATCAGAAAACAGTCGCCGGCATTCTTGTCAATCAGCAGTATACAGGCTGTACGGTAAACTTTATGACCACCACGGTCAGCTACAAGGTACACAAGACCGTGTATAATCCAAAGGACGAGTGGCAGATCATCCCGAACACCCAGCCTGCTATCATTGACGAGGATACTTGGAAAAGGGTGCAGGAACTTCGAGAGCATCGTATCCGTCCGACAGCAACGGGCAGGACAAGTCTGTTCTCAGGCAAAGTGTTCTGCGCTGATTGCGGCTCAAAGCTCCACTTCTGCGCTGCCAAGAGTTTGAACGCCAATCAGGAGCATTATCGCTGCTCCAACTACAAAAGCGGCAGAGGAAGCTGTCAGATACATTTTATCCGTAATGTTGTGCTTGAAAAAATCGTACTTGAAGCAATCAACAGCTTAGCGGACTTCGTAAGGTGCTATGAGCCGGTATTTCTATATCTAATGGCACAAAAGGATATTGTATCTAAACGGACAGAAACCTCTAAACTTAAAACTGCCGTTGAAAGTGGGAAACGGCGTATTCAAGACCTTGACAAGCTGATAGAGCGTATCTATGAAGATCAAGTCCTCGGTAACATCTCTGCCGAACGCTATGCAAGAATGTCGGTCAATTACGAGAACGAACAACGCACCCTTATCAATAAGGTGGCAGAGGACGAAAAGAAACTCGCCTGCATTGAACAGACGAGCCTTGACTTGAAAACCTTATTGAAGGTTCTGCGAAGCAGTACATCCTTTGACGAATTGACGCCAACCCTTGTGAACTCTCTGATCCGCAGGATTGAGGTTCATAACAACGACAAATCAAGCGGTCATTGCTATGTGAAGGTAGACATCTACTTCACGGCTATCGGACTGATTGACATTCCCACAGAGGACGAAATCAAAAGCCTTATGGCTAAAATCCAAGCAAATCCGCAGGAATACAGGCTTACCGCCTGAAAAGAGAAAACGGTGCAACCCCGATTGTGGGGTTACACCGTATCCCTGCCAAAAAACATCCTTACGGGGCTTTGGCTAATACGGCGTCTCTTTTTTATTTTAGGAGGAAAAGATATAAGATGAAACCGTTAACAGCAGAACAAAGTCAAATAGCAGAACTGAATCACGATCTCGTTTTTGAGTTTTTAAACGAATACAATCTGCCCGAATCGCAATATTATGATGTCGTTATATTCGGCTATCTTTGCGCGGTGCAGGATTATTGCGAGAAACCCGAATTGCAAAAGTATTTGTTTTCAACGGTTGCTTGGAAAAGAATGCGAAGGGAGTTATCTAATCATACGAAATATCTTGAACGCAAAAAACGGGATTTCCAAACCGTGAGCCTTTCGGATATTAAGCGCGGAGATGACGCTTCCTTAAAAACGGATGAAACAGCAGCAGAAAATAAGCTTTTGGAAGATTTGAATTTCAGCCTGCTGCTTCATTCTTTAGCGGCTACAATCACTGAAAAGCAAATGCGCATAATCCGTATGAAGCTCGCTGGCTTTCGTATGCATGATATCGCAAGGACGGAAAAAATGACATTTAGGGATATTAACCGCGCGCTTAACGATACATATGTGATTATTGAAACGCTGCTTTGATAAAAGAGAGGAAATGAAAGCATGAAAAGCTTGGTTTTAATAAGCGGGCATATTGTGTTTCCCTTGAAAGAAGGCATATCTGCATATATCGCCTGCTCAAAAGGAATAATACAGACCTCTAAAGTGGTTAATATTATTTCCTTTACAAAGGATTTTGCACATTTTGAAACAATGAATTCGGAGTATAAGATAACACCCGAAAAAAGCCCTGTTAAAGCGGCAGAGGTATTGCCTGAGTGTGCATAAAATAAAAAACGGGTGCGGGAATTTTCCTGCGCCCGTTTTCAACGGAAAGAGGAATGAAAATGGATTTAGCTGAAAAACTGGCAAATGTGGATATGACTGCGGATAACCGAATATCCGAAGAAGACCGGAAATACGGCGAAACGCATCAAAAGGCTTATGAAACGGCGCTCAGTGATTTAAAAGGACTTGTTTTGTACTGTAACAGTATGAATGCGGCGCAGAATGAAATTCTCGGAGATTGCGACAGAGCAGGACGGGTATCTCGCGGGTATACAAATATAAAAGATTTTTCGGTAGATAGTATTAAAAAAGCAATTTATGCTATTCACCGTCGTTTTGTTGTATTCATTGTAGATTATTTTAACTGGATATACAGTGTTGAGCTAAAAATCGATGATATCGCGGATAGTCTTATACCTAAAAAGCCCGAATATGTTTACGATGAAGATGAAAACTATGAAATACAATGCCGTGAATGGGAAATAACGATGGAAAATTTATCCCTTCGCTTTAATGATGTTTTGGATCAGATTTTAATTCGGCTTGACGGCAGAACTTTTGCAGAACTTGCATTGGATGAAATTATTGAAAAAAGCACTTCAAACTCTGTAATTCGCGACACAAGATGTTTTGAGGTAAAGGGTGATACTATTTGCTTCAAAGATTATTTCTGTAATTACACATATTGGTTCAGCAGTGATAATTGGGAACTCAGAGAAAGAATGAGATACATTTTACCCGCGCTCTGGCATTATGAAACGGGACGGTTTTATAATTACGACTATCCCATCACAAAAATTTTCGGTCATTTCAATTGGCCCGAATTAGAGTTTGACGGCAAAAGTAAGCTTAAAAGTCTTAAATGCTTTAAAAACGGGCGGGTTGATGTGAAATTTACAAGCAAGCAAAATGCAAGCGAATTTGCACAGAAATATCTCGGCTCGGTCGATAGCGGAGGGATTGCGGAATGAAGTACAAAATATACCAAAGCGCCGTAAAGCAAAAGGATAGGGAAGAATTTAACCGAAAGCTGTTAAAGCTTATAGACAACAAAGAAATCGAGAAGTACGGTATTACCGGTGACGATGTATATAATGCGTATACCGGCGACGGCGGACTGCACGGACTGAACCATAAGGATTACGACAGCTATTATACTTACAGTGAGGAAAAAAAGAATATTGAAAACGGACAGTTTTTTACCCCGCCGAAATTGGCTGAATTGTTGGCAAGCAGTGTAGAGCCGTCAAGGGACGAAACCGTGGCGGATCTTACCTGCGGTGCGGGCGCGTTTTTTAATTTTCTTCCCAACGAGCATAATCTGTACGGCTGCGAAACGGATATTAAGGCATACAAGGTGGCAAAATTTCTGTATCCGGACGCAAATATAGAAAACCGCGATATAAGGCTTTACAATCCTGATATGCGGTTTGATTATGTTATAGGAAATCCGCCGTTCAATCTTAAATGGTGGATAGACGGCGGCACGGAAATAAAATCTCAGATGTATTTTTGCCTTAAAGCCGCTGCGCTTTTAAAGCCTAAAGGAATAATGGCTGTAATTGTCCCGGATTATTTTCTGTCGGATGAATTTATGGCAGGCTCGGATATTGCGGATATGGAAAAGCGCTTTAACTTTTTGGGGCAGGTTGCTTTGCCCGCCGATTCCTTTTCGGCAACCGGAGTAAATTCCTATGACACGAAAATTCAGTATTGGCAGCGGAAATCCGAAACCGATACGGAAAGCAAACTGTATAAAAAAGAAATGTCCTTTACCGTTCTTAAAAACAGTAATTACGATGAGATTGCCGCTTGGATTAAAGAAAATATTCTGTCGGCCGCACAGTCTGAACTGCGTAAAAACAGGTACGGTATTTTAAGAGAGATTGCAAAGGACGGCGCCTTATCCTCGGATTTCGAGTACAGGGTTAAAAGTATGCTTTATCAGGTGAAGTGCCACCCAAAGCTCAAAGAGCATTACAACAAATGCAGCGAATATCTTTACCGTTTTGCGCATCAGGAAAAACCCGTAGATATGGATTATAAGGAATGGTGCAAAAAGCGGATAACCGAGGCAAAGGTTATAGCATACTTAAAAAATGTTATAAAAAAGCAAAGCGCTCCGCCCGCACGGGACAGAACGGCGCTTGTAAAGCAGAAGTACGGTTTTGTGTATAAGGGATACAGCCCTAAAGCCGTAAAAACACTTTCCGAGGAGCAGAAAAAGCCGGTACCTATGTACGATATTGTCACGGGAAGCTGTTTTGATGAATTTCCGGGATATGAAAAACTTATACGCAGAAAGCAGAACGAGTATATCACGCAAAGCCAACCCTTTGCGGATATGACCGAGGACAGCGAAATTTCCGAATGGTTAAACGACTTCTCTTTGTGGGACGCGGAAAACGAGGAGGAAATCCGTCTTAACGCCGTACAAAAGCACGATTTAAACCTTATGCTGCAAAAGCGTTACGGACTTCTCCAGTGGGAGCAAGGTTCGGGTAAAACTCTTGCAGGCATAGCCGTAGGCAAATACCGTATGGAAAAGCAGTTTTTACATAACACTTGGGTGGTATCGCCCGCCATATCCATAAGAAACAACTGGGATGTGGTGCTTGAAAATTTCGGATTGCCGTATGTTTTCGTTCAGCGCCTTGCGGATATTGAGAAAATTAAAAAGAGCGATTTTGTAATAATAACCCTTAATGCTCTCAGTAAATACCGTAAGCAGGTAAAACGTTGGGTAAAGCTCCATAATCAGAAAATACAACTTGTTTTCGATGAAAGCGATGAAATGTCTAACCCATCAACATCAACCGCCAAAAGTGTGCTTGACTGTTTCAGACGCTGCAAAGCAAAGCTTTTGGCAACGGGCACCAGCACAAGAAACAATATAGTCGAATTTGCTCCGCAGCTTGAGCTTATGTATAACAACTCGGCAAATATGATTTCTTGGTGCAGGGAAAACTATTCATATGATTATGAGAACGGAGAAGCGTATCTCTCGGATGAGCAGAACGAGTATTTCGGTATGCCGATACCGGCATATAAAAGGGGCTACAATCTTTTTAAGGCGTCGCACCTGCCGGGCAAGGCTACGGTTTTCGGAATTGAGAAAATGACGCAGGATATTTATAACTCGGATGTTCTTGACGAGCTGCTCGGTAAGACTGTAATCACAAGAACCTTTGAGGAGATTGTCGGAAAGGAAATACGCAGGATTCATCAAGTGCCTGTAAAAATGTCGGCAGAGGAAAGAGAGATATACGAAATCGCAATGAAAGAGTTTTACAAGCTGAAGGATGAATACTTCGGAAGTACGGGCAATTCCCGTAAGGACAGCGCGCTTGTTATTTTACAGCAAATATCTATGCTTATGAAGATAAGCGCGGCGCCGAATACGCTCAAAGAGTACACCGGGGGAACGCCCACCAAAATATCCGAAGTAGTAAATATGGTATCGGATTTCGGTGATGAAATTGTCGCGATAGGGGTCAGACACTTAGATGTTCTTCAAATGTATAAAGAGGCTTTGGAGCAGGAATTTCCCGACAGAACACTGTTTACGGTGACGGGTAAAATGACCTTTACAAACCGCAAAAAGCTGCGTAAAACGCTCAAAGACAGCGGAAACGGTATTTTGCTTTGCACACAGCAGAGTCTGCCCTCAAGCGTTAATTTTGAGTATGTCAATAAGGTATTTCTGCCGGAGCTGCATTACAATAACGCTAAAATGAGCCAGTTTTATATGCGGTTTATACGCTATACCTCAAAGGATTACAAGGATATTTACTTTGTGACCGCCGAGGACAGCATAGAGGCAAACCTGTTGCAAATGGTTATGTGCAAGGAAAAGCTTAATTTGTTTATGAAAGGCAAAAAGACCGACCTTGACGAAATATATGAGAAGTTCGGAGTAGACTATAACCTTATATCCCAAATTATGTGTAAGGAAAAGGATGAAAACGGACACTCGTACATTCGCTGGGGTCAACAGAAAATTGCCTGATAAAAGGAGGAATTTTAAAATGCAAAATAATTTATATTCGTCCGTCAAACTTGAATGGTATGAGGTATCATATTACATAGAAAGAGCTTTAACTAAGATTTTAAAAGGAAAAACAATATGCCGTGCAGCATTTGAGGACGCGGAATACTGGTCTGTACGAATAATGAACAGGCGGTTAAGTGTTTCGGAGCTTAAAACGCTGCTTGAATTTGTTAAGGCGGACGACAAAACGACCGAGGACAGCATACCCGAAGACAGCGACAGTGCGAAATTTATAGGTATGCGTTTATCTTCAATGCTGCTCGGCGTTGCGTTAGGTGCACGCTGGCAAGAATGTTATGCTACCCAAAACGCACTTTGGCTTATAGGAATAAGGTTTGATTCCACCTATAAAACGGGTATAGAGTCAAAGTTATGTTTGGTTGGAGACACTGCCGTTGATTCGGAAAAGCTGCTTTCCGAAAAAGAGTTTAGGAAACTTTTGTATTCAAACGGCGGAGATTATAACGCATTAGTCGTCACAGCCGAACAAAACAGGAAAAATTATGCCGATTATTTGTTTTGGCATTATCCGATTTCTGACGGCGAGCATACCGGAGTATATTTTGTTCTTGTTAAAGAGGGGATTATAACCGTTCCGTATAATATCATCAGGAAAAACAGCTTTGAAAAATTTGTTCTTTCGGATATAAAGCTCTGTACCGATTCGGACATAGCAAACTATATTGCCGAATGGAATAAATTTTCCGATACACTTTCAAAACAACTGAAAGCCTTTAAGGATTATCTTGAAAGCGAATAATCACGACAGTTATCTTTAATCTATCAAAGCGCCCAAATTAACGACAACAAAAAATTAAAAAATGACATTAGTAAAATCCCTGCCGATTTCACCGTTGAAGTCAGCAGGGATTTAATATCTTTATAACGCAATTACTCAACCGTTTGATTACAAACCGCTGAAAACAGCTATCCGAAAACTTATTTTAGAAAACCCAACCGCTCATAAAAAGCGATTGGGTTTTGTTCTCAGAGGTAATCAGTAAATTTCAACATACTGTGTGTAATAATCTTTGAATTGAACTATTCTCTTTACGGAATTATCGTCCGGAAAATATTCAAAGACTGTACTTGTATACTTTTTACGCATTCCTCTGCTATCGTGAATATCGAAGAAATACCTTCCATCGGTCACATACAACCTATTAAGAAGAGAATGGTCAAGTTGCTTGGCATATTCTACAATAGCATCGGTACAACTCGGATAATTCTTTAGGTTATTTCTCTCAGTTTCGGTTGGGAAACTACCTTCATTATACACGTATAAATTATATGTGTCAACATTTGAAGTTTCGAATTGATTCACTTCCTCATAATCGCCGTTATCATATACAGTATAATAATGGTTTTTCCTTAAAACCATCATTCCGCTCTGACTTTCAGACACAACTTTAAGAATAGGTTTTCTTGTTTCAATGCGGTGCTTTTTTATTAAATCTCGAGTCAAAGAAACAGTACCGA
>OIYS01000539.1_pt1 | contig 25492 bp, 25 predicted proteins | sample 1588271 | NCBI WGS metagenome assembly OIYS01 (sample SAMN03283286) | human gut metagenome | biome: human-associated habitat; material: feces | host: Homo sapiens | place: Peru | collected 2012
ATATTTACCATTATCCACAACCATATAATCATCACTAGCAGGTGTATTTAATCCAGCTTCCATTATTTCAGTATTAAACTTAGCAAGAATAGTATTTACAGTTTCTTTCTCAACCCATCCATATTTTTTATAAGTTTCTTCTAAATCATTTTTAGCATCTTCTAATTCTTTTTTAGAATCACTAACTGGATTGCTACATCCTGCAAGTCCTAAAATCATAACTCCACAAAGTAAAATCATAAATAATTTCTTTTTCTTTTTATTTTTCATTTCTCCTCCTATATTACTCAAACACTATTGAGTCCTTAATAAATTTACTAACCTTTTGCCATTCACTCATTTGTTCATTAGTACAATTAAAATTAACTATCTTAATTTATCATTAACAGAAAATGCAATAATATGATTATAGATTTCTGTATCTGATCCTTGTGTTGTAAATTTCATTTCACCAATTTTATGATTATTTCTTTCCCAAAAACTATAAATTTAAATATTTTTTTCATATAACCTGCATAACTATTCCACATTCTTTAAAGATTCCACCATATTAATACTCTTTAAATTAAAATGAGTAACAATTATTACAATAATAGTAAATATAATTGTAATTAAAGCCGAAAAAACATAACTTAATAAAAATACATGTCTATCAAACAATAAATAATCAGGTTCACATGTAGAAATAATATAATGACATAAATAAGAACCAAAACTTAAACCAAAAATAATTCCTAATATAGTTAATATAATAGTTTCTCTATTTATATATTTATCAACTTCACTTACATAAAAACCTAATACTTTTAATGTTGCAATTTCTCTTTTTCTTTCACTTATATTTATATTAGATAAATTATATAAAACAACAAAAGCTAGCATTGCTGCAGCAATAATTAAAATAGCCACAATAGAATCAATCGATGATAACATATCATTTAAAACATCCTTTACATCAAGATTATTAACAATAGAAATAGCATCTTTACTAGAAATATATTTACTATCAAAATCATTACTTTCTTTAATATTATATTTATTTAAATCTATTAATAATGAATTAACTTTATAATTACCAAACAAATTATTATAAGTATTTTTAGATATATACATATACTGATTAATATAATTTTTAACTATATAAGAAACCTTTATTTTATAAGTGTTATTATCATTATCTAGTATATTAATATAATCTCCAATATTTATATTTAAAATCTTAGCTGTTTTTTCACTAATAGCACAAGTATCATCTATTAATTCACTATATATTTTATTTTCATCTTTATAATCCATTAAAGAAATAACATCATTTAATTTATTAAATTCATCTGGTACTATCAAAAATACATCTTGTTTATTATCACCTTTTAAAACATTAATACTTTGATAATTAACTAAAACAACATTCTTAACAATATCTTCATTCTTAATTTTATTTACTAAACTAGTGTGCTCATTATTTTCATTTATAACCATCATTTTATCATATTTAAATATATTATTAAATTGATAATCACTTATATTTTTAATAGAATCTTTTAATCCAAAACCAGCTAAAATTAAAGCAGTACAACCAGCAATACCAAATATAGTAGTTAATACTCTAGATTTATATCTAAAAATATTTCTAACAGTAATTTTATCAGAAAATTTAAGTTTTCTCCAAATAAAAGGTATTTTTTCTAATAAAATTTTCTTACCAGATTTAGGTACTTTTGGACGCATTAAATTAGCAGGCACATCTTTTAAATTATAAATGCAAATGATAATGGCAGTACCACTAATACATAATATACAAATCCAAAAACCAAGCATATTATATACACCATTAATAGAATATAAAAATATAGGTATATAAAATATCTTTTTATATATATTCCAAATAACATATGGAATCAAATATGAACCTATAAAAACTCCTAGAATTCCTCCAACAATAGTAGCTAATAAAGAATAAATAACATATTTTAAAATAATATAAAAATTATTATAGCCAAGCGACTTCAAAGTTCCATTTTCAGTTCTATCTTCTTCAATCATCCTCATCATAGAAATAAGACTAACTAATATTGCGATACCAAAAAATATTAAAGGAAACACATTACCTAGATTCTTAATATTATCACTAGCATTTATTAATTCTTTATAAGAATTATTATCAAGTCTATCATAAACATACCAATGTGGTTTAACTAATTCATCTTCGTTAATATCAACACCATGTAATTTACTATCAGAAATTAATTTATTATATAATTCATCATATTTTTCTTCTTCTCTATTTTTTTTAACAACATTAATTTTTTTTACAAAATCATTAATAGATTTCTTATATTCTTTACTATTTGTAAGCATATCTGCAGTATCATTAATTGTTACATACACAACACTATAATAATCATTTTTTAATAAATCACTCAAGGTATAAGCATAATAATTAACTTTACCACTACCTAAATTGGTACTAGGTCTTTCAGTAGAAAAATACAAAGGACTTATAACAGTACCCACTATTTTTTTATCTCCACCCAAAATATTAATATAATCACCAATACTTAAATTATTATCAAGAACCATCTTTTTTTCAACAACAATTTCTTCATTATTTTGAGGTAACCTTCCATCCTCTAAATAAACTTTATTAATATTATCACTTAACCCTAGTACTTTAATTACAAATTGTTCATTATTAAGTTTTAAATATGTATCTTTTTCATATGAACCTACAACTTTATCAATACCATCAATTTCAGATAAACTGTCAACATCTTTATTATTAAGTCCTAAATTAGATAAAATCATAATATCATAAACATCATTATCATCATAAAATTTATCTAATGTTTTAAGCATATCAGGACTACAAGCTTCAATCCCAGCATAAAAACCAATACCAAGAAGAGCCATAAATAATAAAGATAAAAACCTTTTAAAGTTTTGCTTTATCTTCATAAAGATATGTTTAAATAACATAGTTTTCATATTACCACTCAATATCCTTTATATCCATAGGTTTTTTATTAATAATAACATCACTAACAGTGCCATTTTTAAATTTAATAACTTTATCAGCCATTGGGCAAATAGCAGAATTATGAGTGATAATTATTACCGTCATATGTTCCAATCTACATGTATCCTGAAGCAATTTAAGAATTTGTTTACCAGTTATATAATCAAGTGCACCAGTAGGTTCATCACACAACAATAATTTAGGATTTTTACAAATAGCCCTAGCAATTGCAACTCTTTGTTGTTCTCCACCACTAAGTTGTGCTGGAAAGTTATTTTTTCTATTAATAAGACCCACTTTATTTAAAATCTCATTTGGTTTTAATGAATTTTTACATAATTGAGTAGCTAATTCTACATTTTCAATAACTGTTAAATTTTGAATTAAATTATAAAATTGAAAAACAAAACCAATATCATTTCTACGATATTTAATTAATTCTTTACCACTAAGTTTATTAACACATTTTCCATCAACAAAAACTTCACCACTAGTTAAATTATCCATACCACCTAAAATATTTAAACATGTAGTTTTTCCAGCACCAGAAGGTCCTAAAATACAAACCAATTCGCCTTTATTTATTTTAAAAGAAGTATTTGAAAGTGCATTAATTTCAACCTCACCCATTTTATAAACCTTAAAAACATTATTAAATTCAATATAAGCCATAATAAATCCTTTCTTTTAAATCTCCAAACTATTTTTTACAGACTCGGCTATTTTTCTTTTTTCTTTTGTGGGAACAAATTTTTTAACAACAGAACTTTTTTTATTATTTTTAAGACCAATATATGCAAAAATACTAAAAACTAAAGCTCCAATAAAATTAACAAATAAATCTTTCATAGTATCGTTTAATCCTATATCCAAATAACCACCATCAACAGCATACAATAACTTACCATCTATATCAAAAATTTCTGTCTTTCCAATATTATCAACAATAATAGGTTTATTCACATTATCAGGATTTAAATAAACTGATGAAATATTAGTAATAAGAGTATCTTTTTGCATATCAAATTTCATAAACTTATCACCACCATATTCAAAAAATTCCCATAAAATACCAATGGTCATTGAAAAACAAAAAGCTACTAAGCAAAGATAAAACAGTGATAACTTAATATCTTTACTATTTTTATTTAATAAATCAACTAAAGAAAAACCAACAGCAGTAGCTAAAAATCCATTTATCGTATGTAAACAAGTATCCCAATGAGGAATAATACCATAAAAATTATTAATTTCACCAAGTATTTCTGCAGAAAATATAAACAAATAAATACTTATTTCTAAACCATCCGGTAAAGTAATTTCATATTTATTTTGAATAAATAATGGTGCAAATAATAAAATTAATGATAATAAACATAATAAAGCATTATTTAAATTGCCTCTTATTATTTGTAAAATCATGCAAACTATAACTAAAAACCTAAGCATTAAATATATAGCTAAAGAACTTCTTTTAGTTTCCTTGTAAGCCATTTTAATCATTTTTTGCACATTAATTCTTTTTTGCATAAAATACCTCCACTAAATAATATCTATCTTAATTATACTATTTAATTAGCAAAAATTCTAGAATTATACTTAAATTTCTAACGAATTCCAAATATCATTGTTACCTCGTGGTAACACTTTTTCTGTTTTACTAAAATCTTAAGTTTCTCCACAGACCAACTTCGGATATCGTCACTCAACTTTTTTATTTCGTTCTGCAAAAAAAATATTATAAATATATCTAGTACACCCAAAAGTTTTTTCAATCAATTCTCTTTATAAGTATTCATTAAACAAGTTCTTGAATGATTTAATTATAATATCTGTTTGGACATATATCAAGACTTCCATTTACAAAAAAAGCATAACTTTCCTAGTATACGAAAAAAATATTAAAAATTCTTAATAATTCTTAATATTTTATAATTAAAAATAGTATTGTTTTACTTTTGGATACCAACATTCTCATTATTATTGTGCAGTAAATCCTCCATCAATTGGCACAATAGCTCCGGTTATAAATGTTGCATTATCACTTAATAAATAACAAATTAAATTAGCAATTTCAGTATCTTCACCAAGGCGTCCAATCGGAAGTTGATTAGCCATTGCATCCTTCATATCTTTTGGTACACTAGCTAAAATCGGAGTATCAACATAACCCGGAGCAATCGCATTAACCCTTATATTATCCCTAGCATAAGTTAGAGCCAATGATCTAGTCATTTGGTTAATTGCCCCCTTACTAGCTGAATACGCAAAACTCATTGTTGTACCAACCAAACCATACATTGATGAAGTATTAACAATTGCTCCGCCACCAGATTTAAGCATTTCACTAATAACATATTTATTCATTAAAAATATACCAGTTTGATTGACAGCAATAACCTTATTCCATTCTTCCAAGCTTACTTCATGAGCCTTATTTGGACCTCCACCAATACCAGCATTAGCAACTAGATAGTCTATGTGTCCAAACTTTTCTATAACTTCACTAACACATTTTTTTACATCTTCCTCACTTGAAACATCACATTTAATACCCATTGCATCCTCATTTAAACTTCTTGCAATATCACTTACATCAAGGTTCCAATCAACTAAAACAACTTTAGCACCTTCACTTAATAATTTTTTAGCAGTTGCAAGACCAATACCACTTGCACCACCTGTAACGATAGCAATTTTTCCATCCATATTAATCAACTCCTTCTCTTATTATGTCTAAAAATTATTCTTTTAAACTGCTATTTCCATTTTTATAATCAATTTCAATACCATTTTGAATATTATAAACAAAAACATTAAATAAAATCTCTTGACCATTGTCTTCAACTGACTTTGCTTCAATTTTAACCCCAGTTGCAAGTAAATTATCGCCTTCATAAACTGGTGTTACTCTATATAAAACATGATTATTAGTATTTTTAATATATTCTGCCACCTGATTTTCAAAAGGAAGCATACCTTTAGTATTCATCTGTCTAGTACAAGTTATCAAATTTTTAGAATTAGCATTTTCTCCAGTTAATTGATACCCAATTAAATGACATCTATTATACAAATATTTTCCATCAATATTATCATATTTAACTGTGTGCCACCCCGAAGGTTTAATCATTCCAATTGAACCTCTTTTTTCTGTTGGCATCAAATCAATTCCAATATTAGCAAATGCAACACCAGCTCTTTTCAAACTATCCAGTTCGCTATATTCTTCAAATGACTTACTAACATCTATATTATCATCAAACTCTGGTATATTATCATTTAATATTATATAATTATAACCATTAAATTCAGGTACTTTTTCTTCATATTTTGGTAAAGCTAAACTATCTTCCTGGAAATAATTATATCCATATTCAATACCTAAAACTAACAAACATATTAATACTATAAATCCATTTTTCTTCTTCATAAAAATATTATAAAATATTTTCCCAACGAAAAAAAGAACTAACTTCTACGATTTAACATAATTTTACTTTTTTTATAAGCATCTAAATATTCTTTATCGCTAAATATTTCGCTATTACTACAATCTTTTATTAAAGATTCTAAACTTATATCATCGCCATTAAATATAACTCTATTAGCTTCAAGTTCAAAGCAAAATCTCTCAATTAATTGATTCATAGCTAGTTTATGACTTAATTCACAATATAACTCTATTTTATCCTTCATAATTCCTCCACTTTGATAGTATAGCACAATTTCAAATCATTTTACACAAAAATAATTACAATTTTACACAAAATGTGTCCATAAGTGGCTTGTAAATTTACATTCATATGGGATAATATATACGAGGTGTAAATATATGGCAATTTATAGTTATCAAGAATTACAAGAAAAAATTTCTAAATGCAACAATGATGATCTATATAATAGAATTTGTAAAAATATTAAAAGAATTAGAAAAGAAAAATATAAGGAATTTAAAAAGAATTGCACAAATAGCACAATAAATCCTTATACTACAGAGAATATCGCAGCATTATTAGACTACAATCATACTCATTACAAAAGATTTGAAAGTGATAATGACTCAACTAAAAAAATACCATTAAAAAAGATTGTTCTTTTATCTATTATTTTAGATACATCTATTGAAGATTTAATGAAATAAGTGTAAAATACTTCCAAAAGGAAGTGTTTTTTTATGAAAATTAATCACCCGCTAAAACCTATTTATAATAATTTATCTAAAATCTTAATTTTAGGAAGTATGCCCAGTAAAAAATCACGAGAACTAAATTTTTACTATGCCAATCCCACAAATAGATTTTGGAAAATCCTAGAAACTATATTTAAAAATACATTAAATACCCAAGAAGAAAAAGAAACATTTCTTTTAAACAACCATATTGCTTTGTTTGATGTTTTTAAATCCGTAGACATAATTGCTTCAAGTGATGCCTCAATTAAAAATTACAAATTAAATAATCTAACAGATATATTAAAAAGTTCAAATATAAAAGCCATTTTTATAACTGGTAAAACGGCCTACAACGCCTTTTTAAAACACTATAACTTAAACATTCCAATATTCTATTTGCCAAGTCCTTCTAGTGCTAATGCCATTTTTTCATTAGAAAAACTCGTAGAACACTACAAAATAATTTTAGATTTTTTATAATATTCTTCTAAAGTAATATCTTCATCATATAGTTTTTTTGCTAATTCCAATCCTACAAATCTAAAATGCCAAGGTTCAAAATTATATCCAGTTATAACTTCTTTGCCTTTAGGATATCTTAAAATAAAACCATATTTCCAACTATTATTTTTTAACCAAATAGCTTCTTTATCATCTTCTTTTACATCATCATCATAAACATCATCTTTATAATAGGCAAAATCAACTGCTAAACCTGTTTGATGTTCACTCATTCCTGGCAAAGCAACCAATTTATAAGCTTCCATCCCTTTTTCTTCAATTAACTTTTCTAAAATCACTTGTTGATAACTACTACTTCTATACCCACTATCAACAATTAAAGAAAATCCTAACTTTTTAGCATCCACAAGCAACATATCAATATATTTCTTAATATCTTTTCTTAACATTGGTTTTAGATTTGGATCTTTATAATTATGAAAATTATCTTTATTATCATCCACTATATACAAATTATCTGGAATATAATTTAAATCCAAAGGATTATCTTTATTTACTAAAACATTTACATCTAATTTCATTTATTTAACCTCATTATTATATTATATGAAAAATAAAACCCAACGTTAGTTAGGTTTATTTGTTTGGATCAACTATCATTTTTACTGCTGAATCTTTACCACTCGTTAAACGTTCATATGCTTTTTGAACACCATCTAACGGAACAATATCATCAACAAATTTCATAACATTCATTTTTTTATTGGCAATTAAATCAATACAAGATTTAAATTCATCATAAGTATAAGCAATAGCACCTTGAACAACTAATTCTTTCATAACAGCCATTACTGTATATGTAGGTACAGCATCTGTTGCAACACCAACCAAAACGACAATACCTCCAGGTTTAACCATAGAAATAGCACTATTAACGGCTGCACTATTACCAACACATTCAATTACAACATCAAAACCACCATGAGTTTTTTCCATCATTTTTGGTACTATTTCAGGATCCATTGCACTATACCATTCATCAGCAACTCCAAGTTTTACACTCTTTTTACCACGTTCTTCATTAGTTTCAGTAACAACTACTCTACTTGCACCTTCAAGTTTTGCAAACATCGCAGATACTAAACCAATTATTCCACCACCGATAACTAAAACATCATCACCCACAGCAATTCTACCCAAATGAGCAGCATGAAGTCCAACCGCCGTAGGTTCTACCATAGCAACCTCTTCATCTTTCATATCATCAGGTACTTTAATAACCATATCACTTCTAACAGCAATACGACTTGTAAGTCCACCTGGATTATCAATTGAAAGTCCAACAGCTTCACTCCATGTCTTACTACAATATTGCACTTCTCCTTTACGACAAGCTTCACATTCTCCACATGGAGAAATTGGTAAAGCAGTAACTCTATCTCCGACTTCTAAATCAAGTCTATCTCCAGGATCTACAACACGACCACAAAATTCATGTCCCATAACTAGTCCTTTAGGTTCTCCATTAACCCAATAATGTATATCTGAACCACAAATTCCAGTTTTCAAAACATCAATTATAACTTTTTTTCCATCTGCTACAGGTTCTGCAATTTCTTTAATTTCAAATTTTTTTACATCTTTAATTGCACATGCTCTCATAACTACTCTCCTCTACTATGACAAGTATACCACTTTTTCTTTCAAAAAAACATCATAATAAAAAAAAATTTACAAATTAATGTAAACTATTTTCTAATTGCAACAACATGTGGATAAGGAATTTCTATTCCTTCTTTATCAAATCTTTTCTTAATTTCATAATTTAATTTGTACATATTTTCATATACTTCACCAACACTACTTCCCCATACCCATGCTCTTAATTTAATGCCAGAATCATCCCAACTATAAACTCTAACCTTTGGAAACTCAACATCTTTATTCTTTCCTTTACTTGATGGATGATAGAGTTTACTCATTTCATCTTTTATAATACTAATAGCTTTATCAATATCCGCTTCATAAGCAACAGAATAATAAACAAATTTTATACTTTCATTATCTTTAAAATCAAAATTTTCTATTGCATAAGAATTCATTTGACTATTAGGTATTATTATTCTTCGATTATTAATAGTTCTAATAATAGTATGTCTCATTGTGATATCTTCCACAGTACCACTTAAATTTTGCGAAGGACACTCAATAAAATCTCCGACTTCAAAAGCATCACCAACAACTAAAGCAAAGCTTCCAAAAAAATCTTTTAAACTTTCTTGCGCAGCTAGACCTAAAACCACAGAACCAATTCCAAGCCCTGACAAAAGAGTTACAGAAAATTTATGAAAAGTATCAAATTGTCCTAAAGCCAAAAGAATCATTAATCCATATAAAACTAACTTCTTAATTCTTTTTATAAACATCAAAAGTGTTGTAACATTTTTCTTTCTTTTTCTTCTAATAGTTCTATCAATTAATTTATCTATAACCATATTAATAATTACAGTTATTAAAACAATCAAAACAATTGCTATAAATTTATCTAAATATTTATCTAAAAATTCTTTCATATACTCACCACTCAAATTTTATCAAAAAAAATTATAATTTGCAAGATCTTAATTTTATGATATAATAATACCTATTCAAGGGGGACAATATGAATTATTTAAGTGTAGGCACAAATTATATATCACAAGAATTATTTTTAAATATTAAAAATACGCATAAATGTAAGCCTTCCGGAGGACTCTGGGCAACCGTACATAATATAGAGTATACCGGATACAATGAATGGGTAGATTTTTTATGTAAATATCCACATCTTATTTTTTATCGTCATCTAGAAAATTTTTACAGTTTACCAGCTGTATATTTAAGTTTAAAAAGTAATGCAAATATACTTACAATAGATAATATTGAAACTATAAATTATTTAAAAGCTCATTATCCATTTAACAACTGGATAGACTATGAAGCATTAGCAAAAGATTATGATGGCATATTCGTAAATTTATCTAATTTAAAATATTTAAATAATCATGATATTGAAAAATTTATAAAAGATTTTTCAGTAAATACTTTAATCATTTTTAATTTAGAATGTATAGATTATTATCAAAAAGCCCTTATAGATTTATCAAAAGTAAACCTTGGAAATGCCACATCATTTCCCGAATACACAATAAAAATCGAATCCGAAAAACATATCATCGGAAGTCCAAGCATTGAAATTTTAACATTAATTGAAATAATAAAAAAACATATCCAAGATAACCACATTGAAGTTAACCAAGAAAGTTATGAAATAATTAAAAGTATCTTTCAAGATTCAATCAACGAAGTCTTAAAAAATCATGATGTTTTAGAAAAAGATATGTTATTAATAAGGAAAGTATTTAATCAATTTTAAATACTTTTTTTATTATAATACTTAGCAAATAAGCAATAACAACCATCACAATAACAGTGATAATACTCCTTGGATTATGTAAACTTTCAAGTAAACCAGTTCCAACAACACCCCAGAAATATACTAAAAATATTTTACCAACTAAAATAGATATCAAAAACTTTTTAAAATTCATATTACAAAGTCCTGCAGCAATATTAATCATAAATGCCGGAGTAAATGGAATTGATAAAATAACTATTACTTGAGTTAAACTTAAATTTTCAACATAATTCATACATTTAGATAGTAACTCCACATCTTTTACTTTATTTACAACCCAATTTCCAAATATCTTTTTAACTAACCAATAAGATATAATACAACCAATACAAGTACAAATCCATGATATAATAAATCCAATTACACTTCCAAATGCCACAAAATTAATAGTAATAAACACAAACAAAGGAAGTGGTGGAATAATACTTTCAAGCACAATAAATAAACATCCAAGTAAAGGTCCATACACACCTAAACTATCAATAGCACCCATTATAAAAGTATAAAAACTATTAAATAATTCATTCATATAAATCACTATTTAATAGTATATCACAATTTTTTAAAAAATACACTATTGCAAAACTTGCGTTACATCATATCCCAAATATTCTAGCATGGATACTACTCTTCTACTTAAAAATCCATTTTGACACACTATAAAATATTTTTTATTATAATCTAAATATTGTTTATAATTCATTAATAAATTATCAGCATAAATATTTTTACTTCCCACTATTGGATTTTTTTTATAATCAATCGGATGTTGTACATCTATTAAAATACCCATTCCAGGATTAAAATCTTTTAAATACATTCTTTTCATAATTATCACACTATAATATATGAATTATTAAAATATACACAAATTATAAACACCTAAAAAGCTTGTCTTTTCAACAAGCTTATTCATCTCCAAAAAAATCATCAAAAAATTCATCATCAGATACCACATTATCAGCAATAACCTTACTATCAGAATCTACTTTTATTACTGGATTAACTTCTTTTTCAGTTTTATCATCATTTTTAATTTCCAATAAAGAAATATCTTTAGGTTTAACATCCTCTTTTGCTTCTTCAGAAATTTTTGGCAAATCTAATTCATTTGCTTTATTCTTTTCTTCTTGTCGGTCTAATTCTTTAAACTTTTCATCTAAATCTTTCATAATACTATCAATATCCATATTACCTAATCCTCCACCAAATGGATTATTAATTCCAGTTGATGGACCTTCAGGCATCGGTCCAAAAGGACTGAAAGAAGGTCTAGACATATCCATAGGTTTAAACGGATTATTATTCGGTGCAAAATCATTATTTTGGGCCATTTTTTTACTACGTTCATCCATAACAAACTTCTTCAAATCAAATATTTCAAGATCTCTTTTTTCTCTATTTGGATATTCTTCTTCTTTTCTTTCAATTCCCCATTCCATTTTAAAATCTGGTTCTAATTTAGTTCTAAATGGTGAGGTTCTAAGTCTTATTATAATAGCTTCAAAAAGTTTCATTTTTTGTAAATCAGTAATAGATATAAGGGGTCTAGTTGCATTTTTATCTTTATCATCTGTAACTTTTATTTCCCCGCACATCTTACTAATTTCTTCTAATGCTTTCATTTCTGTACTAATCAAATAAACTAAATTACCACAGTTACCCTTTATAATTTCTGCTACATTATCCCCATAAACATCATTTAATTGAGCAAAGTTTTGAATAATAAAAGTAAATCTTATATCTCTACTTCTGGCTGCTGAAACCATAGCATCAACATCTTTTAACGGTGGCATATTGGCAAATTCATCTAAGATAAAATTTGTTCTAACAGGTAATTTACCACCATTTTCTTGTGCAACATCAATTAATGTTTCATAACATTGTTTAATAAATATTGTCATTAAAGAGTGATATGTTTTCTTTTCATCATGAATTATCATGAAAACTGCAGTTTTATCCTTACCAATATCTTTCATGTTAAAATCACTATAAGATAACATTTCACTTAATACAGGTACAGTTGTAAATAATTGAATTTTTTGTCTAAATGTTGCAAGTAATCCACCTTTTGTATCATTCGGAGCATTTATAACTGCTGATGCTGATAAATATTCGGTAGAACCTTCACCTTTCATTCCAAAGTATTCTTTTATATAATTACTCATTGCATAACGTTCTTCACCAACAGTACTCATAACATTAATACTATTTAAATTTACTTCTTTTTCAGTTGCATCTTTAAATAAACCCAATGCTAATGCTGAAAAATAAGCTGCTGATGCTTTTTCCCAGAAATCTGACTCATTTTTATTTGATGGATCATATATTATATTTAAAGCAATATCATTTAATAGTTCAATAGCTTTATCTTGATTACCATCTCGATAATATTTAAATGGAACAGTAAGGGGATTCCAAGAATTACCTCTTTGAGGTTCTCTAAAATTTAAAACTACTATTTTATAACCTTGTTCTTTTAAATATGAAGCACAATATTTATAAATTTCACCTTTAGGGTCAGTAATAACCATTGATTCACCTTTTTTTGCTAGTAAATTAACCATTGGTTTAACAATAGTTTCAGTCTTACCACTACCCGTAGACCCTATAACTAAATTGTGATATTGTCCATTATCAACCCATATTTCTTTTCCATTATTTATTAAAGGTATTCCTGCTGCAGTTACTTTATCATCTAAAGGACTAACACATTCAACATCAGCTTGTTCTTTAATGTCTTTATCTTTAGCCCAACTAGAATATCCATCACTCGATTTTTTCTTAAATATTATACCAAATCCCATATCGCCTTTTTCTTTTTTAAAGATATATGAAGATACACTAGAAAAAATTGCAACTAGTGCTACAATAAATAATAACAAAGTAGCACCAATATATTGCGGAGTAAATGCTTTAAATGGTAAAAGTCCATAAAATGTTCCATCAGTTGATAAAGACGAAAAATTCAATACTGCTATTGCACATAAATACAATAACAATCCACAATATATTACAAATAACAAAAAATCTTTAGGCTCAACTTTAAACCTCATATTTGCACCTCTTTCCACTTAATATTATACAACAAAATCTATTTATTTAATATGCTTTTTAATAGAATTATTAAAAATAATCCTCCACAAAAGATAATTATAACAACAGCAATAATAATAGTGTTATTACTATCATCATTTTTACTAACTTTATTATTATCTTTATTTATATTATCATCTTTTTGATTATTATTATCTTTATTACCTACATTCTCATCATCAATGACTTCATCATTATTTCCTTCATCATCATCTTTTGCTTTTTTTGCACCATTTACAAGTGATAATCTGATAAATTTATTTGTATAATTATCTTTATTAATTATCCAAGTATATGCATTACCACTAACAGAATCAGCATTATTATATATTATTTCAAGATCTGTAGTAATAGTAATTTTAATTTGATTTAATAATGAATAAGTACTAAATAATTTACACTTATTACTTGTCCTAATTAAATATATTTCATAACTATTTTGAATATTAAGTTCATCAAAACATTGCTTTACCATATTAGATCTATAAAAATCACTAAAACTAAATACATTTTGTAATTCAATTCCCTTATAGTTATCTTTAACATAATTATTTAAACTATAATATCTAACATTTGGTTGATAACCTCCAAGATAATAATCATAATTTTCATCATTAAAATATATTGGTTCATAATGTTCTGAATATAAATCAAAGAAACTACTTAAAGATCTACCATCATACTCTTCATATGAATTAGTATCAGTAAATACTTTTGTATTTTCACTAATACCATTTTCAGTAATTACCAAATTATAATCTACATCACAACCAGATAAAAAAACTAAACAAATAATTAATAATATAACTTTTTTCATTTATGCCTCCATTTATCGATGACATCCACTTTCTCTACTTCCTAAAAAAGATAAATCAAAAACCGTTGTTGGGTCAATATAATTTCCAGAAGTATCAATGACTCCGATATGTAAATGGGTACCTGTAGATCTACCAGTATTACCAACCTCTCCAATTTTTTGTCCTTGACTAACTTGATCACCAATACTAACACAAACAGTATTAGGATACATATGACAATATTCAGTTTGATAACCATCATCGTGTTTAATTCTTACCATATTACCACATCCAGTACCAGTTCCATTTACTTTTACATCATTTGATGCTTTTACAACCACTCCACTTTTTCCAGCATATATCGGAGTACCATTAGGAACGCCCCCCATATCTAAACCTCTATGGTTAGTAGATCCTTCTAAATCTCTTAATCCAAATGGGGATGTACAAACAAGGTTCGGAACAACTTCTAAAGGAAATGCAAAACCACTAGTACTAATATTACATTCAAATAATTTTGCCATAACTCCTTCTGAATCATAATTATCATAATCATTTGTACTTCTTCCAGAATAAAATTTTCCTTCATCTGTATAATCACCAGTTACAAATAATGCAAACTCTGCTTTTCTTCTTTTTTTAATAGATTCATTACCAGAATCATTATAATTTTTCATAAAATTCCAAAGCCCTTCATAACCGTCATTTGCAAAAGCATCTATTAAAGCTTCCGAATGACCAGCACCAATATTATAATTAAATGAAATTAAAGCATCTCTTTGAAATTGGGTTAAAGAAATACCATGTGAAGCAGCTGCAACATCAAGTGGTTTAGCAAAAACTTCTTCAAAAGAATAAACCATAATTTTGTCAAGTACATCAATAGGTATACAAGTTCCTACTTCTATTCTATATCCATCTTTTTCCTTTCCATCATCTGACTTTATTTTTTCAAAATACTTGTTCCATTGATTTTCGTCAATATAATCTGCTATCACTTTCATACCAAATAAATGATTTGTAAGACCTCGACCTATACTAATTGTACCATCTCCATAATCTGCACCTACAAAACCATTATTATTATCACAATAACTAGTATGTCCTTCTAAAGTTGAAACATAAGTAAAAAGATTTGCTTCATCTGTACTAGTATCACATAAAGAACTACTTTGATTAAACTTCTTATCTACTACATACTTACAAAAACTAGCAAGGTTATATAATTGATATCCATCAGCATCTGGGTTATTAGAATTATATAAATTATCAAGAATATTACTCAATGTTACACCTTCCATTTGTTCAATTTGATCCAAAGTATCATCATCTAATTTTAAAGCTGAACTGGTTTCCAAATAGGTAATTACATCAGCATATGCACTAGCCAAATATAAATAATTATTAATTTTCCCATACAAACTGATTAATTTACTTTGCTTATCCACTACTTTCTCAAAACCAAATGTACAAGTATCTAAATTTAATGTTTTATTAGTACTATTATAACCACCATAAGCTAATGTATTAGTTTTAACCAAAATCATAATAGCTTCTATGGCATCATCAGAAAAATCTCGATTCTTTATAAGAGCATTAGTAACACCTAAAACATAGTCTCCTAAATCCATTGTTGAAGTATCATTAGTATTACAATCGGTTAAATTAACCACAGCTAAATTATAATCACATAACTCATCAAAATGTCCATATTCATCATCATCTCCAGTTAAACTTAAAATTAATATTAAAAGAACTATAACACCGAGAATAATAAGTAAAACCCATGGATTCGTAGCAATAAATGTAGCAATTTTAGCGCCAACTTTAGCTGCAGCGGCTTTTGCTTTAGCACCAGCAGCAGATGCAACTTGTTTGGCTTTATTTTTAGCAACCTGTTTTATCGGAAAATTTCCATTACCTTGTTTTACATTTTTTTGTTCATTATCTTCTTCTGGAATTTGATTATTAATATCATTTTCTACTTCATTATTTTCTTCATCAAGTCCATTTTCATCTTCTTGTACTTCATCCTCATCAAAATTTTCTACATTAGAAAAAGCACCTAATCGTCTTTGTTCTCTTTGATTAGGATCATATAACAATTTATTTTTATTATCATCGCTTCTTCTTTTATCCACTTACTAAAAACCTCCACCTGCACCAAATGAATCAAGTTCTTCTTGTGTTAATACTACTTGTATTTTCATTCTCTTATTACCACAAATAAATAACCCCAAACCTTGTTCATAATACTTAATAGATTCCTTTTCAGAATCATTTAAATCTATTAATTTTGCTAAATCATCAACTGCTTGTTTCTTTAAATTCATTACCAAATAGTATGAAGCATTATCGAATATAGCTTTTCCATGAGTAATTATATTCGGAGCTGCAAAGTCAGTTGGTTGTTGTGTAATAATGATAGTTCCAGTATTATATTTTCTACTTCTTCTTTGAATTTGAGCTAAAAACTCTGCTCCAAGTTCATTATGACCAGATAACAATACATGAGCTTCATCAACCATCATTACAGTATTAATATCTTTATCTAAACACAGACCCCAAGCATATTTTAAAATATTAAAGAATAAAGCATTTTTAATATTTTCATCACTATTCATAAGTTCTTTAATATTAAATACAATAAAATCACTTTCAATACTTAAAGTAGTTTTACCAGTAAAATAATATCTTAATTCTTTTACCAAAGGTCTAATTTTAAGTTCTAGTCTTTCTAATACATCCCTTTCTCTTGTTGCATCTGTCATACTAACTAAATGACCTTTAATTGTTGCATACACATCATCAAATGTTGGAAAATCTTGACTAGTTAATTTTGTAAAATCAGTATTATAATCTATTTTATATCTTTTATAAGTTTCTTGTAATACATCACTAAACATAGTAAGTACATCATCCTCAATACTTGGTGAATAATACTTCAAAAAAGCTTTTACTTGTTGTAATGTTCTAGTTAAAACTGTATATCCAAGACCTTCAGCTATTTCTTCTTCATCAGTATCAATAACAATTTCAAGTGGATTAATCATTCCAAATTCTCCACCTTTACCTAGATCTAGGAAATCTCCACCTAAACTATTACACATTTCTCCAAGTTCACCTTCTGGGTCAACGCATACTACTTTAAATCCATTTCTAATATGAGTTCGAAGCATAACTTTAGCAGCTGTAGATTTACCACTACCACTAGTACCAAGAAGTATCATATTAGCATTATTACGTCCATTTTCTTTCTTAATTTGATACAAAAATTGGTTAAATAATATAACACCACCAGAAAAATCTACGCCTAATAATGTTGAATTTCCTGGGTCTTTAATACTATCAAATACAAATGGATACATTGCTGCTATTGTAACTGATGGTATTGGTGTTCCTATTCTTTCTTCAATATCATTAGAATCAAATATAGGAAGCATACTCTTTAGTATTTTTTCTTGTTCGAATCTAAGTACTAAGCCTTTCATTCCCATCGCATCTAAGTAATTTTTTACTTGTACTTTTTTATTTTCTAATTCTTCATGAGAATCAGCTGTAATCATAAGATGCATTTGGAAATCAAATATTCTTGCTTGAGTTGCTGTTAACATTTGAATAAAGTTTTCTATACTTTCATAGTCTTGTCTAATTTGTTCTTGTATTGTTCTATCATGCTCATTTTGATAACGAGCTTTCATATCAGCTATTTCTTTATTTAACATTCTTGATAATACTGAGAATGCTATTGGTATATGTTTAACACAAATTTTAATACCAGATAATTGTGTTAAGTTTGCAAGATATCCTTCATTAATAGCTTTAGGATAACTTATTATTGTAAGAATAGCACAATATTTATCACTAATTATAATTTCAGATGGTTTGAATTCTAAGCTCTTTGGAGCTAATTGACTTTTAAAACTTACGCTCATCGTGGCATCACCGTCCCAAATCCAGTAGTTTCTCCACCATTCATGAATCCGTCTAGTAATATTCTTAAATCATCATTACTTGTTTGAGCAGATTGAAGTCCTGCTCCTGCTAAACCGGATACTAGGTTTTGAATTCTTTTTTGTATTATTTCTGGTCTTCTTTCTTTGAATAATATGAAGTATTCTGTATCTGTTACATTTACTTCTTTACTCATGAATAAGTTTGCTTTATCTATATCTTCTCTAACTAATTTTCTAATTGCAGGTGTTTGTACTTGATTATATAAAAGTTTTAGTTGAGCAAGATATACATTTATATCTACTGGTCTATCTGCAACTATTAGCCAAAATGGATAATCTAAAGTATTATAGAAATTTCTTAGATTAAATATTGCATTATTTTGTGAATCATAATCAAGAATAAAAATGTTTCTTGGTTTAACTTTTACTCCTGTTACTCTTTGTCCATTATCTAAAATTATTTCTCCATTTTGTATACCTCTTATAGGTAACCAGTTTTCTGCATATTTTTGTGCTTTAACGTTTACTTTCTGTTTGCTCTGCATTCCCATCGCTTCCCACATAACTAGCACACCATCCTCTCCAATAATATCTTCTTTGATTATTAAAATATAAATATACTTCTCTTAAATATACTAACACATTATGATAATAAGGGATTGGCATTACTAATAATACTGCCAAGCTTACAGGAGCTAATTTTATTGTTATAGCTGTTAAAGTATCGCCTGGAAATACAAATAGAAATATAACTGTTAAACATGCCCCAGGTAATAAAATCCCAAATAAGTCAAGTGGCCTAAATACATTAAATATTAACTGACTTTTCTTACTATTTGCAGGTATTATATACATAACTATTTATTGCTCCTTTCAATTTATTTTCCCCATTTTTTCTTATCAAGTTTATCTGTTTTATCTTTATGATCATCTTGTTTCTTTTGGAATGCTTCTGTACTTTCATTCTTTTTCCTTGTTAATTCTGATTGTCTTTGTAATATTTTTCTTCTTTCTTCTACAATTGATTGTTCTCTCTTAGTCCAAGCTTCTTCACCTTTTTGTTCTACATCTTTACGTACTCTTTCTCTTGCTTCTGCTTTCTTTTCTTCTGCCATACGTAATGAATTTTCAGTCATTTGTCTTTGATAATCCGCTGTAATTGTAGTTCCATTTGAATCTACAATATCGCTAAAGTTATTGTTAGCAAGCTCGCCTCTTAGTCTTTCAGCATTTGCTGAATATGTTGAGTAATCTGAGTCAGCGCTTAGTGCTGAACCTAAATTACTGCTCATATAATCATTAGCAAATGAAGCTCTTGATTCTGCAGTAAGAGCATCTGTTAATTCAGCAACTCTACTACTATTTTCACTCATTTCAGCATTATATCCGCTTTGTTTTGTATCATAAGCTTTTTGTTCTGCTTCAAATGTTTTATTTTCTTTCTTTAATTCGTTTCCAACATGCATATCATGGATAGCAGTCATTCCGGTTGCGCCTGCAAATTTATTAGCTAATCTACCTGCTACTCCTCCTCTATCTTTCCATTGTGCGTTTTCAACAGCAACGTTAGAACGTTTTTGTATGTTTCCAGTTTGTCCTTTGAAAAAGTCTGCTACATTTTTACCTTTACTACCAGCAGCAGCACCACCAAATGCTCCACCTATTCCGTTTGCTAATATTCCACCAAGTCCATTTTTAGCTGCAACACCTGTTGCTAAGCCACCTAGTGCACCAACGCCAAATCCTGCGATTCCACCAAGTACTCCTCCGAAACCTTTTGCATTGTTTTCAGATAATGAATGTCCTAGTATTTCATCAATGAATTTTGGTAATAATTGAGCAAATCTATATGCTGCAAAAATTACTATTAATAAAACTATGTATCTTGTAAAACCATCTACATCTGGGAACAATGCTGAACGATCTGTCCAGAACTTACTAATAAATGCTGTAACTAAGAATAATGAACCTACTCTTATGAATGCATCTAACCATGTTTTCCAGTATGTATCAATAAATTTCTTCCATGGTTTTGCTTCTAAACCTTTGTCTATAATTGATACAATTGCAACTGGTGCCATAATTTGAAGTACGATTAGTTTAAACATACGAACACCAACTTCAATTGATAATTTTATAACACTCCATATTAGATATATTGCCATAGCAGTACTAATGATTGGATATTTATATTCCACTGTTTTATCAAGTTCAGATACTACATCTGTTATTTTTGTTAAATCAAATGTATTTATATTTCCATTTTTTGATTTGTTTAATTGGTCTGAATATATTTGTTCTGCTAGCGAGCTTTGATTATTATCTTTTCCATGTAAGAATACTTGTAATGTTGTAGTTGCTAAGTACATACCAAAGTCTCCTACATCATTTGCTTGAGTACCAAATATGAACCTTGAAATTAAACCACTATCAGAATTAGCTCCATCATTTGTAGTTACGTCTGCTAGTTGTTTTAATGTTGTAAACTCATAACCTTTTGGAACTCCAATAACCAACATGCTTAATTCATTCATTACGCTAAAAACAAATGAATATGAAATTAATAATGCTGCACAAATAGCTATATTCTTTATTAATGCTGCTCCACCAGTTGTTTTATTTGCTATTTTCTCCGGATCAATCATATATTGGATAAGTGAATAACCAAGTTTAAACATAATTAATACCATAATAATTGCATTAATTCTATCTATTAATGGTGATATCCAAGCATATACAACGTTGAAATTTAGTTGTGCCATTAGCATAAATACCTTGTATGAATAGGCAACTAATGAATAAACAACGCCGTCAAGATATAGCAATAATGAAAACAACGGCTTGAAAATCCAATATACTCCTACTGATATTAATGATGTTATAAATGACATATTCTCACTTCCCATTTAACTATTCTACATAGATTATATCAAAATAGAAAATAAATTGCTACTAGTTTATCTTCGATTTTTATATTTTCTTTTGTGTTTGTTATTTTATTATATTGTAATTTACTAATCAATACTTTTTAATCATAAAAAAAGATATTAAATTTATTTTTAATATCCTATACACCATATACTGTGCTGTAGAAACTAATAGCTAGATTTAAAACCATTAATATACTGATTATAAGACCTGCTATAGCGAATCCTTTTCCTTTTTCGGTATGTTCGTGTGATATAGTCACTAATCCATCTATAGAAAATGCTAATGATAATATGGCAACAATATTTAAAAATATTGAAATTATTGATAAGGAAAATCCCCATATAGCACTTTCATTTGTTTTTTTATCTACTGGTGCACCACAACTTGGGCATTTTGTTGCCTTATCACTTATCTTTTTACCACACTCACTGCATTTTATTATAGCCATCTTCGCTTCTCCTACTCACTTGCAAAATCAAGTACATCATCTTTAAAATCTGAAAATATTTTATTAACAACATAATCGAATTCTTCGTCATTATCTATTGCTGTATATTCAATAACATTATTGTTATTATTTACTTTAACAATAGATACGTCATCCATAAATTCATCATTATTTATTAGATATAAATATGTATTATTATTTTCTCTTATGACATCTAAGATTAGGTATTCTCCATCATTAAATACTATAACATCGTCTATATTAAAATTCATTCTATTCACCTATCCTAAACTTTTTTCGCCTAAAGAACCTTCTTTTGATTCTATATCTTCTTCTACTATTCTTAACATTTCATTCATTACATCTTTTAATGTTGGTTCTTCTTTACTATTTCTTAGATTTCTTTGTGCTTCGTTATAAAGTCCTCTATTATTAAGTACATTTAATATTGAAGCAATTGCTGCTACTTTTTTAATTTCAGTACATTTTCCTTTTTTTATTTCTTTATGCATTCCTGCTGTATAGGGATTATATCTTATTTGTTCTATTGATTTATCTTCCATTTCTTTAAACTTCATTTTATCCTCCATATATATTGTAACATACATAAAATAAAAAATGTAGAGTTTTTTACATCTCTACATTATGGTAAACATTACTTACATCGTCTAGTTCATCAAGCATATCTAGTAATCTTTCAAATTTTGCTTTATCTTCACCTTCTAGTGTAACTGTATCTTTAGCAAAATATGAAATTTCATCTACTTCGAATACAATTCCTGGGAATGCTGTTTCTAAAGCTTTTTTAGCATTATTTAGGTCTGCTACTTCTGTGTAAACAACTACTGTATCATCTTCAACTTCGATATCGTTTACATCAACATCTCCATTAATTAAAGCATCCATTACTTCTTCTTCAGAATGTCCTTTAATTCCAACAACTCCTAAATGTTCATACATAAAGCTTACTGCGCCTTGTCCAGCCATTTTAGCTCCACATTTATTAAATACTGTTTTAATAAAACTAATTGTTCTATTAGAGTTATCTGTTAAGCATTTAATAATTAGTGAACTTCCACCTTGAGCAAATGCTTCATATTCTACTGTATCATAGTTTTCTGTTACACCTTTTTTAACTTTATCAATGTTTCTATTAATAACGTCAGCTGGAACTTGTTCTCTTTTAGCTTTCTCAATTACTCTTCTTAATACATCATTACTTGATGGATCTGGGTTTCCTTTCGCTGCTTGATAAATCTCCTTTGCATAGATTGAATATAACTTACTTTTTTTTGCAGCTGTTGCAGCCATTGCTTTAGCTCTTACTTCATGAGCTCTACCCATTTTAATCACTCCTTTTAATCTAAATTTGTCATTTCATTAATTATTTTAGCATATTCTTTATAATTTTCAAAATTATTATCTTTATTTTTATCGAAAAATTCTTTTGAATCATCTCTTGCTTGTAAAAGTATTTTCATATCTGTATGAAGATTAGCTATTTTAAATTGCATATCTCCACTTTGTTTTACTCCGAATAAGTCTCCTTCTCCACGCATTTCATAATCTTTTTCTGTTATATAAAATCCGTCGTTACTTTCTTCAAGTACTTGTAATCTTTTATTATTTTTATCTCCTATAAGTATACAAGTTGATTCAAATTCGTTTCTTCCAACTCTTCCTCTTAATTGATGAAGTGTTGCTAATCCAAATCGTTCAGCATCGTATATTATCATCATAGTTGCATTTTTAACATCAATTCCTACTTCTATTACTGTTGTTGATATTAATACATCTATCTTACCTGCTTTAAAGTCATTCATTATTTTATCTTTATCAGCTTTTGACAATTTACCATGCATTATAGCAGACTTAATATTTTTATTGAAATATAAATCTATATTTCTCTTTATTTCATTTACTGTTGTTAAATCTATAACTTCAGAGTCTTCAATTAAAGGTGAAACTATATATGCTTGATGATGTTCATCTATTTCTTTCTTTAATAATTCATAAACATCTACAAGTTCTTTTTCACTTTTAACTATTGTTTTTATTTCTTTTCTACCTTTTGGTTTAGTTTTAATATTTGATATATCCATATCTCCATATATTGTTAATGCGAAAGTACGCGGTATAGGCGTTGCTGACATATATAAAGTATCTGGAAGAATACCTTTATTTTTAAGACTAGCTCTTTGATTTACTCCGAATCTATGTTGTTCATCTGTTATAACAAGTCCTAAATTCTTAAATACAACGTTTTCACTAAGAAGTGCATGTGTTCCGATTAAGAAATCTATTTTACCTTTAGCTAGTTTTTCTACTACTTCATCTTTTTCTTTCTTTTTCATGCTTCCAACTAGAATATCTATTCTCATGTTAGTTCCTGAAAGTACATTTTTAATATTCTCATAATGTTGATATGCGAGTACTTCTGTTGGTGCCATTAAAGCAGTTTGGTATTTTGCTAAATGGTTAATATATGCAGCTATTATAGAAATAATAGTTTTACCACTACCAACATCTCCTTGAAGCATTCTATTCATTCTTTTACTTGAAGTCATATCATTATAAATATCTTCGATTGCTTTATCTTGGTCAGGTGTTAATTCAAATGGTAAACTTCTTATAAATTCATTTACATCTTCTGGATCTATATTTCTAATATATTCTACTTTATTATCTTTATTTAATTCTTTTAAATAATTTATCTTGAACATAAACTCAAATAACTCTTCATATTTAAGTTTTAATTGAGCCTTTTTAACATCATCTTTATTTTGTGGTTCATGTATTAATTTTATTGCTTCTTTTTTAGAAATAAAATTATATTTTTCATTTAAATAATCTGGTATATAATCTGTATAATCATCAAATATAGTTAGTGCTTCACTTATATATTTTTTTAATGCTTTACTTTTATACATTTCATAAATAGCTTTCTCCACTGGTGCAAGTAAATAAATTATCAATATTAAAACAAATGGAATTAAACTCACAAAAAGTAGCATCGTGCCTATAAAATTTGTCAAAGATTTATTAAACATTAATACAAGCAATAAAATATAAAATAATAATTCTAATATTAAAATTCTATATATTCTTAAGGTAAATACTAAAGGTAGTTTTTTATTATATTTTTTATATTGTAA
>OIYS01000540.1_pt1 | contig 25484 bp, 27 predicted proteins | sample 1588271 | NCBI WGS metagenome assembly OIYS01 (sample SAMN03283286) | human gut metagenome | biome: human-associated habitat; material: feces | host: Homo sapiens | place: Peru | collected 2012
GAAAATGAGTTCGTCAATGCAGTCCGTATATCTGCCCTGCCGTATGAGATCGTTTTTTAGCTCAACAAGGCTATGTAATATCAGTGCCCTTTCGTGACTGTCTACATATAGAGGAGTGGGTATGTCTTTCATACGCTTGACCTCCTTGCATTTGTATTGTACCGTAGGTCGGTGTTAAGTTCCATTGTGCGATAGGCTTGTCCTACGCTACATTGGGAACAGCGGCGTAAATGTTGATTGTTCTGATGCTGCCACGCTTAACTACCGTTGAATGCTCTGAGAAGTCCACTTTGTTATTTTCGCCGTACTTCAACACCTTGTCCGAGGTCTTTAAGCTATGTACCCAAAGCCCACAAAACGCAGGATTTTGAACTGAATTTGCGCTGTGAAACATTTCCGATGCTTCTCTGGGCCGAAATTTTCAAAAATGATGTCATTCGTTAGACCCTTGCTTGAGTTTCTTGTGATTATCTGAAACCCAATGAATTGCGCATTTTTGTAATTTTTCAAGCAATTCAAGGTGTTCCACATAGTTAGCATCATTTAAACATCTACGCTTATCTGTTAACCTAATTACATTATTTGCTTTTTGTTCCAATCCAGTCTCTCGCTCAGTTCCGACTATGACCTGTCCATCGTCTGACAAAAACAGCTCCAAGGACTTAAATATGCTTCCTAAATTTTCGGCATCCTGTCCTTGCTGGTTTGGAGTGTCAACCACATAGAAATTGAAAGGACTCTTTGCTCTATATAAATTATATAGATACAATGCTGATTGATACATATAAACCAATCGAGGTGTTTCACTACCTGTACGGTCTATTATTTGCACAAAATCTCTGAGTTTAATGAATGTTTTAGAAAGATTTATCGCTTCTGCAAAAGTGCGACAATATCCTGCTATATCTTCTCTTATTTCTTTTGAACGCTCTTTGGATTTCTTTTCATTTATTTTATCATCGATTATTGCTATCTTCGCAACATACGAATCAATGTCTCGTTGTAGAACTTCCAATTGAGCCTTGCAAGATTCATATATTTCATACTGTCCCTTGCTCTTATAAAAAGACGAATATGATAGAAGTTCTTGAGAATTACGAATTTTTTGCTCGACGGATTGAATCTCTAACGAAACTTCGCTATAACTTTTTCTGAGGTCTTCCAACTTTTCTGTAGCAATAGATATACTATTTTTCAATTCATCCATAAGTTTCTCAGAATGAGCATAGTCTGAAGTTATATTTAATTGCTCATCTAATCTGTTTGAATAAACAGCACCACAAATTGGGCAGACCAACTCATCTTTTTGAGTCATTGCAAATTCAATATCCTTTTGGGTTTCTACGAGATTGTGCTCTACCATATGCAATTTGTGCTGATTGACATATATCTCATTTTCTAAAACGGACATCTCTGCGCTATAAGAAAATTGCAGCTTTCTCATTTCTTCCGCCTTAGAAAGTAAGGATTCAATATCAGTTGTGATATCAGCAACGGATTCAATATTCTCAATTTGTGTTAGCGTAGATGTAATACGGGAGACAAAATTTTGATTGTAATTAAATTCCTTTTTCTTGTCGTCCCTTTCGAGTATGTGTTCTGCTTTTTGTGCTTGAAGTTCGTAATATGTATCGTCAAGATACCCGCACACATACTTATTTGTATGGGCTTTCCAATCTTTAATATATGCAACATTGCTGAAGGAATCGGCTATTTTTCCCCAACCTTCATCTTGGTCGATATACTGAAATCTAAATAGTAATGGTGGTGTCACATTGAATTGCTTGCCATCTTTTGAAATGCACGGCATCTTAATACCTAAAATATTCATTAGGCAGTTGCTATATTCGTGAAAAGCTTCTGTTTCAATAATGCAAGAATAGTTATCTCTGTTACTTTCAAAAATCTGGAATTTCTTGCCTTGACGAACAATACAATAAGAGTTTTTACCATATTCAAAGAACAACAAATAAGTGGAAATTAACTTTTTCCAATCAGATTCAATCCTTTTGCACTCGCATCCCAATGTGGTAAATATACTTTTAATAATCGAGGATTTTCCCGTTTTATTTCCACCGAGAATAATATTAAGTCCATTTTCAAAAGGAACCTCTAACGACCGAGACTCACTTTGACTGATTACTATCAGTTTTTTTATCGTTAGTCTTTTCATTTCCTTTTTCCTCCTGCTGTTTTCGTAAATTTCTAATTAAAATTTTGTACTGTTGTTCTTGTTTAACCTTATCGACTGAACTTGTGCTCATAATACAACACCTCAACTAACGATTTATCAAGAGAATCTGATATGAGACTGCGATTTCGTAATTCTTGAATGCATAAATTATTTAATTCATCGCTTACTCCATTCGTCTCACTTAATTTGCAATATGTAGAGACCACTTTTCTCAATGCCACAACAATTTCTTGATATTTTACATCATTAACATCGAGCCATCTCGCATCATGAAGTGTTTTTGCTGCTATTATACGATTAACATCTTTGTCCGACAGCGATTGCGTAACCAAGTAATTGCGAAATGTATCATAATTTCCGCCGCTTTTTATATTATCATCAATTTTCTTGCCTACTTGAGCTACATCTACACCTTTTTTCTCAACTAATCTTCTCATACTAATGGGCACTCTAATTTTTTCTTTGCTCTTTTTTCTTACGTCATTTAACAACTGCTGAAAAATAAGATTTGCAGTATTTAACGGAATATTTTTGTCTGCCAAGTGATTAAAAAATTTGCCCATAGTTTGAGATTCATAAGTTGTTAGTTGTAATTCTGATTTATGAACAAATGTGTTCTGGATGAATTCTTCAAAGACTGAATCAAAATTGCTCGGCATATCATCAGAGAATTCTTCTTTGATGCGGTCTTTGATTTTTTTATATAGTTTTATATTCTCTGTTTGAAGACTTTTTCCGTCTTCAACATACGACTGCCATAATAAAACATCATTATCGAAGTCATTGTTTGATACAAAGTGACAGTGCGAGCATTCGGAACCAAAAAACAAATAGTTATAGAAAATAAAACCTAAAAATGACTTTTTGTATACACCTGTTTTTTTCTTCTCCCTTTTAGACATTTCCGCAATAGTCCAGTCAGAAGAGTCTTCTTTTGTTTTTATCTGAAAAAATTGGTACTGCTGATTACTGGGAGAAAACTCAGCCATATCATCATGGAATTCACAAAAAACTATACACTCCGCATCCTCTTGTAGTCTTCCTATAATATGACATACTATCCAATGGACTTGATATTCGAATCTGTTATAGGAGTCTGAGCCTGCTTGCTCACGTTGTTCGGTTGTAAGCACTTTACTCATAAATCGGAACTCCTTTCGTTCTTAATCCAGTTCAAATCAACTTTCCACTGTTTTTGCCATTCATTCTCATTGACTATCGCATCAAACACAGGCTCAAGGAAAGTCTGGATTTCAGCAATGACAAGCGGAAACTCAAGTGTATCATCTTTTATTGTTTTCAAAAAGTACTTCCAACGCTTTTGCATATCTTCGTCATCGGCAAGTGAAACAACCCGCTTAAAGCTGTCTCTATCGTAAGGAGTGCCACGCCGCTGCAGGGTGCTTAAGATAGCGGATTGCAATCTTCCTCCGTCAAAATTGAATGTCCTTGAAAGATAATAAATATCGTAAAAATCTTTCATTCTTCCTGTCAGCTCAAAGCGCTGCAATATAGCATCAAACTTCTCGGCAATGGTGCTTTCAAGTGAATAAGTTTTGATTATTGGTGCCTCAAACTCTGGAAGTTGCGTATTGATTGTGCGTTCTTCAGCACGGGGGAATATAATATCACCCACACCAATGTCAATGTTGAATGGCACACGCACATTCTTTATTTGAGCAATAATTTGTGTACTGATACCGTGATATTTTCTTTGTGGAGAAATTTCCTCAAATCCTTTTGCCCGCATTTCTATATAATCGTTGCCTGTTGGCGTGTTAATAATTTTACCAATCAAATCTTTTATATCTTCTATAGAATTAGGGTATCCACGGAGCAGAAAATCGACATCAATAGTAGCTCTGCTTTCAAAGTTGGTTAAGGTATAAATAAACAGCCCACCTTTGAGTATCAGCGTATCTTCATACTCCGATTTTGATAACTTTCTCAGAAATTCTTCTTGAACAAAAAGCTGTAGGCATTGCTGATAACTGATACCCGAAGCTTTTGCCTTATTTCTGAGCTTTGCCAAAACGGAAGCTGCTTTATCTGCCATTACAACCACACTCCTATCAGTTCTTTTACCTTTTTCTGCACACGCAGCTTCTTAGAATACATCATAAGATTGGGGATATTTTTTTTCGGGTCATTAACATATCCCTGTATTGCTTTATTGAAAATTTCCTTATCCATTTTACTCATATTTTTTAGAACATCACATATCGTCCTGTCACGGTCATAAATTCGGACTTTTGTAAAATCGATTTTACCGGTTGTTTCGCCAAGCGTAACCAACTCTGGCTCAATGCGATATGCTTTAATAAATGGATACTCTATGTTAGTTCGCAATTTTGAAACATTCCTATCTATTGCAAAACTCCATTCAGCAGGGTTTCTATCGCTATACTTGTAATAAAACAGCGCCGTTTCCATGCAAAGAACAGCATCTGGAAACAATGTGTTGATAATAACTATTTCTTTGGTTTCACAGCTTTCAATCCAATGATAATAACCGCGTCTAATTCTTTCAATATAGCCTTCATCCAAAAGTTGTTTAATGTCGGCATAATATAGCTTGGCTTTAAGAATTTCAGCAGTAGACATCACATAATGATGTTGCTCAAAAATCTTTCTCACCACTTTAATATCATTTTCACGCAGCATTCGCACACCTCTATTTAATTGCCTCAAATTCGTTAATCGGTCGGGTACTTTACTATATTATTATATACTATTTTCATATAGAAAGTCAATAGCGAACTACCCACTTGTTTGTTTTTGAGTGGGTAGTTCGCTATTGATAAGGTGGGTGGCTTGTCCACAATTGAAGCATATGGGGCTGATATTGAATTAGACAGCAACTTGAAATTTTGTTGAAGCGATAGCGTATAGATTTATAGTCCGTTCTATCTCTCCAACCTCGATAGAATAAGGCTTTTCGGCACTTTTACCATTGTCAGAATCGTCGTATTTTTTAATTCTGTCGAGTGTCGAAAAGCTATGTATCTTAAAGCCAAAGACCTCACGCTTGTCCTCGTATTTGATACTTTGGAACATTTCCGATGCTTCTCTGGGAACCGAGGAGCTCGGGCATTTTGAGATGATTGGAGCTATGGTTTATCAGCTTACGCGTAATCTTTCGATTGAAGAGATAAAAAAGTCCGGATTCGATAAATATTTTGTCGACCATACAACCGGAATCTATCCTATAGCGGCAAGCTCGACACCTTACTCCGTTCAGACATTCCAGTCCAAAGGCGACGTTATCGCCGATTTGTCGGAGGATTTGGCTGCCGAACAGAAAGCAAGGGTTACATACGATAATATTTTAAGACTTATCGACGACCCGGATATCATAGAGCCTATCAAATTCTTACGCGAACGCGAAATCGTACATTTTCAGCGTTTCGGCGAGGGATTGAGACTCACGACGGACAAATTAAACGAAAAGAATTTCTACGCATTTAACCCTTCGTTTGATAAGTAAAATATGATAAAAAGCTGTAATTCGTTCCGCCTGTTAACGGTTTGAATTACGGCTTTTTTACATAAATATTTTATTCAAATATTAATCAAGAAGATAGCAATTCGTCAATTTTGTTTTCTAAATCATCTTTATATTTATTGAAAAAAGAAACAGGAAGCCTTAATTCGATCCATAGTTTTGCAATTATGCCTATTTTATCTCTTTTATCATTTATAATGTCTTTCTTTACGTAGGACAAAAAAAACCGCCAACATACTCAACAATTGAATAATATTGTCATTCTCCATTTCTGAATCGTTATTTACAATATCTAAAAAATAATCATTGTAAAATTTTTTTAATTCATTGTACATTCGCATTGTTTTTATTGAACCATAAGTTGAAACATAACCTGTTAATCTATATAATCTTTCAGCAACATTTGAACTTTTAGCAAACTCACCGCTTCTATGCTCATAAATATCATACGGAAAAATAGCAGGTGGTTTCAAATGTTGTTTTAAAATCAACTGTAAAATTTCAGTAACATCATATTCAATTGATTTGTAATTATCCCAATATTGTTCTAACAGTCTTTTTGAAACTTCTCTTTTTACGTTAAGTTTATTAAGGATTATTGTTATAATAAATCCAATAACTGATACTAATGAAGGTACTATTACCTCTAAACATTCCAAACTGTTTCACCTCATTGAATTTGCAATTCTTTTTAATTATTTTCCAAGGCAAATTTTTCTATATTCATAATATTTGATATTACAAACCTCTGCGCATCGGCGTTATAGACGTTCTTTTTATAGCTGATTCCTGTAAGCGATACGGAATCGACGGTTTTTATCCCGAGAGACATTCCCTTATCCGTTGCAATTTTAACCCTCTTATCCGCCCGTGTTATCTCGCTTAAATACCCCTCGTTCAAAAGCCACGAGGATATATGTACGGCAGAGCATTTTTTTACGTTATCGCCGATAACATCATTGATTCTCTTTGAAATAACCTGGACTCCGACGCCCTGTTCGCTGACCTCGACTTTTTCAAGCTGTTCGTCGGTTATAATAAACGGAGACTGCTTTACCGTTTGTTTATTACCGACTTCCCCGCCGTTCTCGATTACTTTTGAAAGAATATCAGACACATAAAAAAGACATCTGCTTATTCTTACATTATTTAATACTTTATCGTCCGGCATTTCGCAGTCAGTCAGCGGATCAATACCGTTTGCAAGCTTATCAATATATGTTTTTGCTCTCATCATTTTTTCAAGTTCTGTCATATAAACCCTCTGCACTTTCTGATTACACTTAAACAGCATTTCGTAATGAATCAAATAAATTATATATTATATATACAATTTTTTCAATATGTTGCGCAAAACATATTTTTATGGTAAAATATTAAAAGAAAATTAATAAACATATTGTATAATTAAAAAAACGAAAGAAGGCGATGAAAATATCGGGACACAGGATAAATATAATGAAAACAGCGCTGAAGGATAAAATTTCAGAGGCTGCGGCGTCTGTCATGCCTATTGCAGTTATAGTTGCGCTTGCGTGTCTGTTTATAGCACCCGTGGAGACGGATGTTTTACTGTGCTTCTTAGTCGGAGCGGTAATGATTATCGTCGGAATGGGACTATTCTCGCTCGGCGCGGAACAATCCATGACTCCGATAGGCAGTAAAACGGGAACGGCTTTGACTAAAACAAAAAATATGCCGTTAATTTTAATAGTCAGTTTTTTACTGGGATTTGCAATTACAATCTCCGAACCGGATTTACAGGTTCTTGCACAGACGGTTCCGCATATAGGAAATACAGTTTTGCTCGTAACGGTCGGTGCGGGAGTCGGACTGTTTATGAGTGTATGCATGTTAAGAATTCTGACGGGCGCAAGTTTAAAATTAATACTGATAATCTGTTATATATTGATTTTTGTTATCGCTTCATTTGTCGATAAAGATTTTTTAAGCGTCGCATTCGACTCGGGCGGAGTTACGACGGGACCTATGACGGTTCCGTTCATTCTTGCAATGGGTGTCGGCGTTTCAAATATTCGAAGCGATAAAAAAGCCGAATCCGACAGCTTCGGTCTTGTAGCTCTTTGTTCGATAGGTCCGATTCTTGCAGTTCTTCTTCTTGGATTATTTTATACGGGAAGTGCGGACAGTTCGGTTTTGGATATCGCGTCGTATGATAATACGGCTCAAATCGGTACCGGATTTTTAAAAGAAATTCCCGTTTATATGAAAGAAATGGCTGTTTCGATGCTCCCGATAATCGTTATATTCTTGATATTCCAGTTAGTTTCTCTGAAAATGTCAAAAAGAAGCCTTGCAAAGATTTTAATAGGAATCGTGTATACATATGCCGGGCTCGTCTTATTCTTAACGGGCGTTAATATCGGATTTTCTCCCCTTTCCGCTCAGCTCGGCGCCACACTTGTAAACGACGGAAAAACATATCTTTTAATTCCGTTTGCAATACTTTTAGGATGGTTTATTATATCTGCGGAACCGGCGGTCGGAGTTCTCGAAAAGCAGATTGAAAGCGTAAGTTCGGGCGCAATTCCCGGTAAGGTAATAAAAATAAGTCTGTCAATCGCGGTTTCGCTTGCGATGGGCTTGTCGATGTTGAGAGTAATAACCGGAATATCAATACTGTGGTTCTTAATCCCCGGTTATGCGTCCGCTTTGATTCTTTCTTTATTCGTCCCCGATATTTATACGGCGATAGCTTTTGACTCGGGCGGAGTCGCTTCCGGTCCCATGACGGCGACGTTTATGCTTCAATTTATGATGGGCGCGTGCGGTGCGCTCGGCGGAAATGTTATTTCGGACGCATTCGGATGCGTTGCCATGGTTGCGATGATGCCTCTTATCTCAATTCAGGTCATCGGTCTGATTTATGAGACTAAAGAAAGAAAAGAGAAAAAAGAAGATACAGATTCGGATTACGAAATCGTGGAGCTTTGGCAGGAGGATAACGCATGAATTATATTATTTCGATAATCCCGCCGTATTCGCATAAAAAAATGCAGAAAATATGCAAAGAGCTGAAACTTCCCGTCATAATTTCAATGCCCGGAAAAGGCACCGCCGAGCAAAGCATGCTGGATCTGCTCGGAATCGAGGATAATGATAAAAGCATAGTAATGTGCGTTGCAAACGGCGAAAAAACAAAAATATTTTTTAAGCAAATTCACAGCATATTAAATGTCGGAATGCCGTCACAGGGAATCTCGGCGGCAATCCCGATAAAAAGCGTAGGAGGCGAAAAAGCGGTGGCTTATCTTAATTCGAACGAAGAAAACATAAAATATTCTCCGCAGATAAACGCGGAACATGAACTTATTATCGCTGTAGCGAATGTCGGCAGCACCGACGACGTTATGAACGCGGCAAGAAAAGCCGGCGCGCGCGGAGGAACCGTCATTCACGGCAAAGGAACGGGCGGAACGCAGACGCAGAAATTCTACAATCTGTCGATAGCTTCCGAAAAAGAAGTTATATTGATAATATCCTCCGCAGAAAAAAAAGCCGATATAATGCGTTCGATATTAGAAGAAGCAGGACCGAATACAAAAGCGGGCGCACTTGTATTCTCACTCCCTACAACCAAAATTGCAGGATTCGGCTTATTAGAAGATGATGAATAAAAAACAGCCGGACAGTTTAATAACTGTCCGACTTTTTTAATCGTCTATAAGAAGCATACGGTCATTATCAAGCTCCTTACCCGATATCTTTTTAAATTCATTCAAAAGATCGGGAACCGTAAGACCTTTTCTTTTTTCACCCTTAACGTCAAAAACGATTTTGCCCGAATTCATCATGATAGTTCTGTTTCCGAGATCCAGTGCCGACTGCATATTATGCGTAATCATCATGCATGTAAGATGATTTTCTTCGACTATGCTTTTTGTTAGTGCAAGAACTTTTTCCGCAGTCGCGGGGTCGAGAGCCGCCGTATGCTCGTCAAGCAAAAGCACCTTAGGCGGATTAACCGTAGCCATCATAAGAGTCAAAGCCTGTCTCTGTCCGCCCGACAGCAAACCGACCTGCTGTCCCATTCTGTCCTCCAGACCCATATCGAGGAGAGCAACCCGTTCTCTGAATTTCTTTTTATCACTTTTAGACGTACTGCTCAGCCATCCGCCGTGTCCGGCTGCAAGAGCAAGATTTTCTTCAACCGTCATACCCGGAGCGCTTCCGCGCATAGGGTCCTGAAACAGCCTGCCTATCTGCCGTGCTCTTTTATATTCGGGCATAAGGGTAATATCTTTTCCGTCTAATTTTATCTTACCCGAATCTGTAATAAAGCTTCCGGCTATCGCATTGAAAAGAGTAGATTTTCCTGCTCCGTTAGCTCCGATAATCGTTATAAAATCGCCGTTTTCGACGTTTAAACTTAAATTATCAAGAGCTTTTTTAGCGTCGGTGGTTCCCGGATTAAACGTTTTTGAAATATTAATAAGTTCAAGCATTATACCGTACCCCCTTCTTTTCTAAGCGACATTCTCCGCTTAAAGAGAGGCATTTTCTGTTTAAGATACGGCGCGGAAATTGCAATAACGACAATTACCGAAGATACAAATTTAAGCATAAACGCGGGCATGTCAAGTCTCAAAGCTACGGTGTAAACAAGTCTGAATATAAATGAGCCGAGTACCATGCCGATAATCTGAACGGGGATTTTACGTTTTGATGTAAATACTCCGCCTATAAGGAGCGAGGCAAGAGCAATAGTAACCATACCTGTTCCGATGTCGATATTTACCGACTTCTGCGACTGCGCGAGCAGACATCCGGAAAGAGCGGTAAACGAGTTAGCGACACAAAGACCGACTATCGTTGTAAATACGGGATTTATCGATGACGATTTTACCATATCGGGATTGTTGCCCGTCGCTCTGATTGCAAGACCGAGTCTCGTTTTAAGAAAGAACGCAAGAAATATGCAGACAAGTAAAACCGCCGCTGCGGCAACGATCAGCTTAAACTGACCGCCCATGCCGACTTTCTTCAGTAAATCCTGCGTTTTTGTAAATACGGTTACAGTCTTATTCATATTAAGAACGGACGAGTTGCCCATAACGCCTATATTTATCGAATAAAGAGCGGTATTTACTATAATACCCGCAAGCAGGCTGTTAATGCCCATTTTCGTTTGTAATATTGCCGTAATAAATCCCGATACAATTCCCGCACCCATTGCGGCGGCAATTGAAAGATACGGATGTCCCGCTATAGCTACGACCGCACCGACGGTTGCTCCGAGAGTGAAACAGCCGTCGGTGGAAAGGTCGCAGACATTGAGCATTGAATAACTTAAAAATAATGCAAGTACGGTAAGCGCGCTTATCAGTCCTAACTCGCCCGCCGATTGAAGCAGTGTTAATGCCGAACCCAGTGTCATGATATAAAACCCGTTTCTGTAATAATTATTCGAATTCCTCGGCAGTCGTTATGCTCTGAACCTTTGTGCAGTAAGGAGCAAGATCTGCCGAAATCTTGTTGTAGTCAAGTCCGATTTTTTCGCATGTCTCGGTATTTATAGTAGCGGTACCGTTATCAAAAGTAAGAACGGGAATATCGCCGGCGTTTTTACCTTCAATAAGAATCTGTCCGATAATATCGGCAGTCTTTGTTCCGAGATTAGCGTAATCAACGCCGTAGCCGAGGAACGCACCGTTGAGAGCGAATGAATCAGCGCCGGTGAAGTGAGGAATCTTAGCGTCTGCGAGCTTTTCGTAAATTGTAAGCTCCGACTTCATAATTGTATTATCGGTAGGAGTGAATACGGCGTCCATTTTGTCCGCGATAATTGAATCAACTGCGAGAGAAACCTCGTCAACGGAAGTACCCGTGTACTCCTTATAGTTTATATTGTTAGCCGAAAGATACTTTTTAGCGGCTTCGATTGCGCTTGTTGCGGAATCCTGACCTACGTCATAAAGAAGTGCAACGTTCTTTGTTTCGGGCTTAACAATATTGATAAGCTTCATAACAGAATCGGTATCAAGATAATCGGAGGTTCCTGTTATGTTTTTACCGGGCTTTTCGAGCGAATCAACGAGGCTGACGCTGATAGGATCGGAAACTGCGGCAAAAACAACGGGGATATCGGTTCCCTCTGTTGCGGACTGCATAGCCATGGCAACGGGAGTTGCGACTGCGACCATAAGGTCAACCTTGTCGGCTATGAAATTAGAAATAATCTGAGACATAACGTTTGAATCGGCGTTGCAGTTGTCGTAAGAAATATCGAACGTTACATTGTTCTGCTTGCCTATCGTTTCAAGCTGTGATTTAATATTGTCTACTATCTGATTAAGTGACGCATCGTCAACATAGTTGCAGATACCGACCTTTAAGGTCTTGGCAGCCGCCGTATCTGACTTACCCGAACTCGGCTCGTCGGATATCGACTTTGTGCAGGACGCGAACGCGCAGAGCATGACAGCCGCGGCAATAACGGCAGCAATAATTTTTTTGATTGTGTTTTTCATTTTCTTTTCCGCCTTTCAATTAATGAGTGAGCTTTCGACTGTCGGGAAAAGCAAAAAAACCTGTCCCCGCAATCTTTACATTGCCGGGACAGGAATAAATATCATCCTGCGGTGCCACCCTGCTTGATATTCTCTTACGAAAATATCCACTCATACGTACTGTCATACGCTGACGTTGTTTACGAAGCGTCGTCTCCGTCGCACATACTCGGCTTACGCCTTTCCGCTTGCCCTTGGAAGTCCATTCGGTCAAATCCTGCCCTGCCGTATTCCCATCATAAACGGCTCTCTTAAAGGACGGGGGTAAGACTTACTTACTCTCCCTCATCGGTTTAATCGGATTTTAGCACACAATTTTTCAAATGTCAATAGGCAAAATTGATTTTTTTCAATTCTTTTATGCGTTTATCAACCCGGGAGCTTCATTGCGTTTAAGCAAATCGAATGAAACGCTTGTCGTAAACATATCACCGTCGATCGATACGCTGATTTCTCCGTTCTGAAGTGCGGTAAGACTTTTAACAATTGAAAGTCCGAGTCCGCTTCCCTCCGTATTTCTTGACGAATCACCTCTGACAAAACGCTCCATAAGTTCGTCGGATGAAATGTTCAGCTGCGCTTTTGAAATATTCTTAAATATTGTAACGACTCTGTCTCCTACTTTTCTGACGGAAAGATAGACGCGCGTGCCGGGAAACGCATACTTGCATATATTGCTCAAAAGATTGTCATATACACGCCACAGCAAACGGCTGTCCGCCATTATATAATGAGATTCGTCGTCCGTTGTAACAACCAGTTCAAGATTTGATTTCTGCGCGCGTTCCGTATATTCTGCGACAGCCTGCGACAGAAGAATGCCGGCGTCGCACGGCGCAAAATTAACCTGAATATTTCCGGTAGACGCTTTTGACGCTTCGATGAGATCCTCTATAAGCTTTTTGAGTCTCGAGGACTGCCTGTCGAGAACGCCGATATATTCGTTTACAGTCTCGTTTTCAACGTCTTCTTTTTTAATAAGGTCAACGTAATTGATTATTGAAGTAAGCGGGGTTTTTAAATCATGCGAAACATTTGTAATAAGCTCCGTTTTCAATCTTTCGCTTTTCATTTTTTCATCTACGGCTTTCTGCATACCGACGTTTATTCCGTTGAGAGCGTATGCCATCCGCTTAAAATCACCGAACATATATTTCGTATCGATTTTAAAAGAGAAATCACCGTCGGCTATTTTATTAACGCCTTCTTCAATCTTTCGGAACTGTATCGCAAGGGCTATAACGAGAGGAACAAGGAAAAGAAGCTCAATAAATGCGGTTACATAGGCGGCTTTTGCGCTGAATCCGGACGCAGCACATACAATCAAATCAAAAAGAAGTATTCCGAAAACAGACAGAACTGTTTTCTTTACAAATTTAAGATTTTTAATTCTGTACGACGTTCTCAGGAATGACGCTTTTATTTTACGTCCGATAAATCTAAAGAAACGTACTGTAAGCATAGTCGAGAAAAACGACGAGGTTTTGATTCTTGCCGCAATACCCTTGATATATATAATCAATAACAGCTCATCAAGTATTGCAAAAGTAATGACAAGCGACGTTATAATCTCTATTTCGGATGAAAAATAGTCCATCCCCCAGAAAAACAATGCAATCTGTGCCGTAATGACCGCCGTAAACAAAAGCAGTGCCAAATCAAAAGGAAATCTGTCGGCACGCGAGGCGCACGGAGCTTCGCCGTCCGAACGTACAGCCGCAGTCGAGCAGACCATGACCGTAAACAGGATAAATAAAAAGAATGATACGATTGTCACCGACACGATAAACATCGATTCGGGATACAGCCGTTCTATGAGATCGCTCGTATAATAATATCTGTCGCCTTTGCTTAATTCGTATTTAAGATATGCATTGACGGTTATATTGTTTACCGTCTCGGAATAATATGCAAAGCCGTTCTCCGTATTATAGACCTCATACTGCGAATACCCGTTTGGCTCACCGCCGTCCGGCGGAACAGACGAATCAATTTCACCGCTCATATTTTTATAAGCCCAATCCAAATCATCTGTCATCAGATTTTCATTTATTACCGTTGACGAATATTTTTCGGAAAGCGAATATGAATTTTTTGTTTTAATCGAATCGTCATCTATATTCGACGCAATGACACTGCCGTTCTGCGTAACTATTTCGTAAAAGAAATTAACCTCGGAATCTCTGACAAAGGATGAATTTGCGGAACGGGAATAAGAATCGTCAAGCCCGTTATACGCAAGTGCGGAATAAATATCCTGATACATATAATTATTGAATTGTATCTTTGTCGTTTTCTCCTGAGAATACTGCCATGCGCCTATCTCGCTGAGCCATATTGACGCGATAAGCCCGGTCAGAGTCGCCGTCAAAGAGATCAGAGCGAGAATAATACATAGAATTTTAAAAGCAAAATTACCGCGAACCCGGTTTTTCATTACTTTTCACCTTCAAATTTATACCCTTGACCCCACACGACCTTTATGTATCTCGGCTCTGCGGGATTAATCTCTATTTTTTCTCTCAAATGTCTTATATGAACCGCAACGGTGCTTTCGGTTCCTATCGCGGGAGCGTTCCATACGCTTCTGTATATATCCGCAGGCGATATAACTTCGCCGTGACGCGTCATCATAAGCTTTAATATGTCATACTCCGTGGGAGTAAGAAAAATTTTTTCACCGTCGATAAAAACATCCTTCGCCTTATCGTCAATCGTTATACCGCCGGAGACGATAAGCGACTTATCCTTTGTATCGGCAGGACTCGAACAGCCCAGCTGGATATAACGTCTTAACTGCGACTTAACGCGTGCAATCATTTCGACGGGATTGAACGGCTTGGTTATATAGTCATCCGCGCCGACGTTGAGTCCGAGTATTTTATCCGTATCCTCGCTTTTTGCCGTTAACAGAATTACCGGTACGTTTGATATCTCTCTGATCTTTATCATCGCAGAAATTCCGTCCATAACAGGCATCATTATATCCATAAGGACAAGTTGAATGTCATTTTGACTTACAGCCTCAACCGCCTGCACTCCGTTAAAGACGCAGACAGTATTATATCCTTCCGATTCAAGGTATATTTTTAATGCGGAAACGATATCTTTTTCATCGTCGCAGATTAAAATGTTGTACATATGTCTCAGCCCCTTACACGTATATATGATATCAAAAATAATATAAAGAAAACATAATGATTTTCATTAATTTTTTATTAAGAAACATTGATTTAAACTAAACGGGCAGTTTTTTCTGCCCGTTAAAAATTACATATTATATGCGTTAAGATGCATATAGAGCCATTTTCTGATATCCCCGAAAACTTTTTCTCTGTCATCTTCGTTGAGGATTTCATGTCTCATTCCGGGATAAAGAATCATCTCGGTTTCGACGCCTCTTGATTCAAGTCCGTCGCACACCTGCAAAACTCCTCTGCCGAACATCCCTATTGAATCCTTCGCTCCCGAAATAAGGAGTACGGAAAGCTCAACCGGGAAAGTATCGTACCATTCCTTAGACGACGCTTTCAGCGCAAGCTTCATTACCGTAAGTGAACTGCCGAGAGTTATTTCTCCGCCGCAAAGAGGGTCTGAAGAAAAATTCTCTCTGTTCGCACGGCTTAGCGAAAGCCATGCTCTTATATCCTGATCGCCGTAAATCTTAGACGTTACGGTTCCGAAAATTTCGCTTGCGGCGTCCGAACGTCTGTCCCTGCCGAGCTTATCCGCGGCAAGCTCTGCGGCAATCTCCAAGGGGGCGAATTTGTCGGAGAAATTGCCTGTTCCGCAGATAATAAGACCGCTTAATTCATAGCCGAAATTCTGTGCGTAAAGTCTTGCGCAGAACGAACCCATACTGTGTCCGAAAAGATAATAAGGAAGTCCCGGATTTCTTTTAATCATAATGTTATGAAGAATATGCATATCGTCAATCATTCTGACATATGTATCCTCTTCTCCGAAATCGCCCAGCTCGTCGAAGGTCGACGCGGATTTACCGTGTCCTATGTGATCGTTTCCGCATACGATAAAGCCGTCCGCAGCTAAAAAGCGGGCAAATTCGTCGTATCTGTCGATATGCTCGCTCAATCCGTGCGCTATCTGAAAAATACCTATATGCTCGTCCTCGTCATTCTCCCATATAAGAGTTCTTATTTTTGTATGTCCGTTCGAGGACATAAAATACGCTTCTTTTTTTATAACTGCCATTTTTAATCTCCGCCTTACTTAAATAAATATACTCTCGCCTCATACGGTTTTAAAAGACAACCGTTATCGACAAGTTTAGGATCGTGATAATTGCATAAAACGCATTCGCCGTCTTTTAAGTCAAATCCGTCGGGAGCCTTAAATAAATGAGGTTTATCGCAAAACGAAAGAATCACGAGCATACGCTCATTTTCATAATGACGCGAATAAACGTAAAGTTTATCGCTGTCCCTATAATGTTCTTCGTATTTTCCGTAAATGCAGACCTCGTTTTCTTTCCTGAATTTAAGAAGTTTTCTGTAATAATTAAGTATCGAATCCGGGTCATTCTCCTGAGAGGCGACGTTTATTTCCTTATAATTCGGGTTTATACAGAACCATGCCTCGTCTGCCGACGTAAACCCTGCATTCTTTGCATCAGACCATTGAACGGGGGTTCTGGCATTATCCCGGGACGCGTAGTTTGCAAGCTTCAGAGCTTTCTTTTCCCCGAGAATTTTCTCGGCAACCTTGTAATTATTCTTAGTCGAGACATCTGTGTATTTGTCAATAGAATCGATCTCGATATTAGTCATGCCTATTTCCTGACCCTGGTATATAAAGGGCGTTCCGCACTGGCAGATGTACATGGTCGCAAGCATTTTCGCGCTCTCGGCTCTGTATTTGAGGCTTCCGTATCGGTTAACTATTCTCGGCTGATCATGATTCTCTATATACAAAGCGTTCCATGCTTTTGCGTATAAATCATTCTGCCATCTTGTATATACCTTTTTCAGCTTTTTCAGATTAAATTTTGTTTTGAACCAGCTGTATATAAAGCAGTCCGCCGCCATGTGTTCAAAATGAAACATCATGCTCAGCTGCTGATTTTCACCCTCCGTAATGTGCTTAAGCGCCGATTTCGTGGTCATCATCGGTGCTTCACCGACAGTCATGCAGTCGTACTTTGAAAGGACATCGTTTTTAAATTCATTCAGATACTCGTCAAGGTGAGGACCGTGCATATAGTTTTCTATACCTGTCGCAACAGGGATCCAGTACGGGCTCGACGGCAGTCCCTCGCGCTTTGAAATAAACGTGATAACGTCCTCTCTGAAACCGTCTACGCCCATATCGAGCCAGAATTTCATTATATCCTTAACTTCTCTGCGGACGTTCGGGTTATCCATATTGAGGTCGGCTGTTCTACGGCAAAAAGATGAAGATAATACTCGTCAAGCTTTTCGTTATATTCCCACGCGGGACCGGCGAATGTCGACATCCAGTTATTCGGCGGAAAAGGTCCCTTGCCCTTACGCCAAAAATAATAATCATGATACGGGTTGTCATCGCCTTTAAGACTTTCCTTAAACCATTCGTGCTGATCGGACGTATGATTGATAACAAGATCCATTATGACTCTTAATCCGCGTTCGTGCGCACCGTCAAGGACTTCCTTAAAGTCGTCCATAGTGCCGTATTCGGGCTGAATCGAACGGTAGTCCGCAATATCGTATCCGTAGTCCTTCTGCGGAGATTTATATAAAGGAGAGAACCATATCGCGTCAACTCCGAGATTTTTTATATAGTCGAGCTTTGAAAGAACGCCTCTGAGATCGCCTATGCCGTCGCCGTTTGAATCGCAGAAGCTTCTCGGCCAAACCTGATAGACAGACATCTCTTTATACCAACATTTTTTTATATCGTCCATTTAAAGTTCTCACCTTTCACAAATCTTTTTTTATTTTACCATTTGACAAGAATAAAGTAAAGCATAAGTTTTCAAAACCAGCATTTATAATATTTTATTGTTGCATTTTAACAAACACAGTAATATAATTTTGTCAGGTGATAAAAATGAATGCAGAAACAAGTAAAATCAAACAAAAACTTATTGACTTATACCCGTATAAAGCCGAGCTTCACGCTCACTCATCCCCCGCGAGCACATGCTCCGAGGTTCCAGCAGAGGACGGCGTTAAGCTTTATGCGCAAAAGGGATATTCGGTGATAGCGTTTACAAATCATTTATTCTTGAATTATGTCGAATCGCACGGCGGAAAAGAAGGATATCTTGATTTTATCGAAAATGAGATTAACACCGCGAAAGAAGCGGGCAAAAAATACGGCATAAACGTAATTTGGGGCGCGGAGCTGCGTTTTGTCAACGAAAACAATAACGACTATCTGCTTTTCGGAATCAACAGAGAAATTCTCTCAAGAGCAATAGACTCGCTTTCTTTCGACCTTAAAACATTTGTAACGGAATATAAAAACTCCCGTTCCGTAATCATTCAGGCGCATCCGTTCAGAAACGGACAGGAACGCGCGGATGTTTCACTTCTTGACGGAATTGAAGTATTCAACATGCACCCTAATCATAATTCACGCGTATCGGTTGCAAGAGCATACGCAAAAGAAAACAATAAAATAATGACATGCGGAACCGATTTTCACGAGTACGCTCATGCGAGACTTTCCGCGACAAGATTTAAGCGCATTCCGTCGGACTCGTTCGAACTCGCCGAAATGATAAGAGAAAACGACTTTATTTTTCAAATCGGAGACAGTATCGTTATAGGATAATTTTCATATTAATGCCGAAACATTCATAGTAATATCTCGAGAGGGAAAAAAGCTATATCTTATTCCCGTGAGGAGGTTTTTGCTTGAATGAGATCGTTGAGGAAAGAGCCGTCGAATTAGGCGAATACATAGTAGCTCACAAATCTACAGTCAGAGCCGCGGCAAAAAAATTCGGAATAAGCAAATCCACCGTTCATACGGAAGTAACAAAACGTAACGTCCTGCGTCTATGAGCATAAACTCTTTAAAACCGCAAAAATACAGGTAATCGGCACGGTTTAATGCTGTGCCGATTTTAATATTTCGTATAAATTGATTTGCGTTTTTCTTTTTCAAAAGCTCAAATTGTCGCTTGACATAAATGCTTTTGATGTGATATAATTGTGCCGTAAGAAATGGCTTTTTGGGACTGACGGATAAGTGGAGCACCACATGAACCGAAAAGTTAGAACGCCGACCGTCTGGGCATACTTATCCTTTAAAGGATAAGTATGCCCTTTTTGTTTTTCGGAGGAGACACATATGAAAAAAATAGCAATAATTATGGGAAGCGACAGCGATTTGCCGATAGTAAAAAAAGCGGCGGACACACTTTCCTCATTCGGAGTGCCGTTTGAAATACACGTTTTTTCGGCGCACCGCACGCCCGATGAGGCGGCTCGTTTCAGCAAGTCAGCGCGTAAAAACGGATTCGGCGCTGTAATAGCGGCCGCCGGAATGGCGGCGCATTTAGCCGGCGCTGTTGCAGCGAACACTACCCTGCCGGTCATCGGTATACCAATAAAATCAGGTAATTTAGGCGGTATTGACGCTCTGCTTTCAACCGTACAGATGCCATCGGGTATTCCTGTCGCAGTGGTTGCAATTGACGGTGCTGTTAATGCCGCTTTGTTATGTATTGAAATTTTAAGCGTAAGCGACGATACGCTTGCCGAAAAGCTCTGCGCAAAGCGTGAAGCCGACGCAAAAAAGGTTCTTGAAAAAAACGCAGCAATAGAAAAAGAATTCAATTAACGGAGGTATTTTAAAATGGAAAAAACAGCACTGATGTACGAGGGCAAGGCAAAAAGGGTCTACTCAACAAGCGACCCGGATTTAGTGATAGTATCATATAAGGATGACGCGACCGCGCTTGACGGACTTAAAAAAGGTACAATATCAGGCAAGGGCGTTATAAATAACAGAATGTCAAATTATCTTTGCCGTCTGCTTGAAAAGCACGGTATTTCCACTCATTTTGTCGAAGAGCTGAACGACCGCGAAACAGTGGTTAAAAAAGTATCTATAGTACCTCTTGAGGTTATAATTCGCAATATTTCGGCAGGCTCGTTTGCAAAACGCTTCGGTGTTGAGGAGGGCATTGTATTTTCAGAGCCTACCATTGAGTTTTCTTACAAAAACGACGATCTGCACGATCCTCTTATAAATTCATACCACGCGCTTGCTTTGGGGCTTGCAGAAAAAAAAGAAATTGAAGAGATTGAGGCTATGGCATTTAAGGTGAACGATATCCTTAAAGAATATTTCCTCTCGCTTAATGTAAAGCTTGTAGATTTTAAGCTTGAGTTCGGCAGACTTAAAGACGGCACAATTGTTTTAGCCGATGAAATATCGCCCGATACCTGCCGTTTCTGGGATGCCGACACAAATGAAAAGCTTGATAAGGATCGTTTCCGCAGAGATATGGGCGGAGTAGAGGACGCATACAACGAAATGATGAAAAGAGTTTTCGGTAACTGATACCCGGAGGTATAAATGAGCAGTTTAAGAGAAGAGTGCGGAGTATTCGGAGTATACTCGGGAGAAACAAGCGACGTAGCAAGCACTGCGTATTACGGCTTGTTCGCTCTCCAACACCGCGGACAGGAATCCTGCGGAATCGTTGTAAACGACGACGGAGTTTTTAATGATTATAAAGATACGGGACTTGTAAACGATGTTTTCACGCCGGATATTATACGTCGGCTGGGAGAGGGCAATATTGCCGTAGGGCATGTGCGCTACGGCACCACCGGCTCTAATGACCGAAGCAACGCACAGCCCATAGTGGTAAATCATATAAAAGGTAAAATGGCGCTGGCGCATAACGGAAACCTTATAAACTCGGGAGAATTAAGACGGGAATTAGAGCTTGAAGGCTCAATCTTCCACACCACAAGCGATACCGAGGTTATATCATATATTATAACAAAAGAGCGTCTTACCGCTCCGTCGATTGAACAGGCGGTAAACGCCGCAATGAAACGAATCAAGGGCGCATATTCACTGGTTATAATGTCGCCCGCAAAGCTTATTGCAGTGCGCGACGAAAACGGATTCCGTCCGCTGTGCTACGGAAAAACACAGGACGGAAGGTATGTTGTTGCCTCCGAAAGCTGTGCGCTTGACGCAGTCGGAGCGGAATTTATCCGCGATATAAAGCCCGGCGAAATAGTTGTTTTCGACAAAAACGGCGTAAGAACTATCGAGGACCATTGCAAAAAATCGCCCTGCTCGCTTTGCGTTTTTGAATATATCTATTTTGCACGCCCCGATTCGGTGATAGACGGATGTTCGGTACATACAGCAAGGCAAAGAGCCGGCGCATTTTTGGCGCTTGAGCATCCCGTTCAGGCGGATGTTGTAATAGGCGTGCCTGATTCCGGTCTTGACGCGGCTTTAGGCTATTCAAAGCAATCCGGCATCCCCTATGAAATAGGATTTATTAAAAATAAGTATATAGGCAGAACCTTTATAGCTCCCGGACAGAAAAGCCGTGAGGATAAGGTTAAAATCAAGCTTAACCCCATAGCCGAGGTAGCGCGCGGCAAACGAATCGTTATGATTGACGATTCGATAGTAAGGGGCACCACAAGCGCAAGAATAGTAAAGCTTCTGCGTGATGCCGGAGCAAAGGAGATACATATGCGAGTCTCCGCGCCTCCTTTTATGAACCCATGCTATTACGGAACAGACATTGACTCAAGGGAAAACCTGATAGCCTGCAAGCACTCTGTTGATGAAATAGCAAAGCTTATCGGCGTTGATTCTCTCGGATATTTAAGCATTGAAGGCGCCGAGCAAATAGCTAAGGGCGTTCACGGCGCGGGCTACTGTACAGCCTGCTTTGACGGAAAATACCCGACAGAAATACCGTCAGCGCCTATGAAAAACAGATTTGAAACTAAAATTTCCGAAAATAAGGAGAACGGTAATGAATAATTCACAGTCTAAATCATACGCCGCCGCCGGCGTTGACATAACCGCAGGCTATAAGTCGGTAGAACTTATGAAAAGTCATATTGAAAGAACAAAAACGGCGGGCTGTCTTGACGATGTGGGCGGCTTCGGCGGCTGCTTCGGGCTTGATTTAAACGGTATTGATGAGCCTGTTCTGGTATCGGGCACCGACGGCGTAGGAACAAAAATCAAGCTTGCCATGCTTCTTGACCGCCACAATACAATAGGTATAGACTGCGTTGCAATGTGCGTCAACGATATAATCTGCTGCGGAGCAAAACCGCTTTTCTTTCTTGATTATATTGCGTGCGGAAAGAATTATCCCGAAAAAACAGCGGATATAGTAAGCGGTGTGGCGGAGGGCTGTGTAAGAGCGGGCTGTGCGCTTATCGGCGGCGAGACTGCCGAGCACCCGGGACTTATGCAAGAGAATGATTATGACCTTGCGGGGTACTGCACGGGAATTGTCGATAAAAAGAAAATGCTCCGCAAGGATAATGTTAAAGAGGGCGACGCGGTAATCGCGCTTGCCTCCTCCGGCGTTCATTCAAACGGCTTCTCCCTTGTAAGGCGTGTGTTTGACATTGAAAACTGCGATCTTACTTCTCCGCTTAAGGAGCTTGACGGCAGGACGCTCGGCGATACGCTTTTAGAGCCTACAAAAATTTACGTTAAATCTATGCTTGCGCTTTTTGAAAAAATAAATGTGAAAGCGGTATCGCATATTACAGGCGGCGGCTTTTACGAAAACATACCGCGAGCTCTTCCGGAGGGCTTTTCGGTAAGGGTTGATAAGACATCGCTCAGGATTCCGCCGATATTCCGTCTTATCAAAGAAAAGGGCAATATTCCCGAACGCGATATGTTCAATACGTTCAATATGGGTGTAGGAATGAGTGTGACCGTAGCTGACGAGGATAAGCAAAGGGCGATTGAAATTCTCAATTCACACGGCGAGGACGCTTATATTATAGGTTCTGTTATTAAATCCGACGAGGGTGTTATAATTGAATAATAAAATTAATATCGCAGTGATGGTTTCGGGCGGCGGAACGAATTTACACGCGCTGATAAACGCGCAAAAAAGCGGAATCATAACAAGCGGTGAAATAAAGCTTGTTGTTTCAAGCAATAAAAACGCCTATGCACTTAAAAGAGCGGAGAATGCTGGAATTAAAACCGCTGTTTGCGAAAGAAAGGGCTTTTCTCAGCAGGAGTTTGAAAAAAGCATTTTAAACGAGCTTGATAAGGAAAATATTGATGTTATTGTGCTTGCGGGATTTATGAGTATTTTAAGCGCGGATTTTGTAAAGCGTTATCCCGACAGGATAATAAATGTGCATCCGTCGCTTATACCCTCGTTCTGCGGTGCGGGATTTTACGGGCTTAAGGTTCACGAGGCCGCGCTTGAATACGGGGTTAAGGTGACCGGAGCTACGGTTCATTTTGTAAACGAAATACCCGACGGCGGCAGAATTATAATGCAAAAAGCGGTTGATGTGAAAGAAAACGACACCCCCGAAATTCTGCAAAAGCGCGTTATGGAAAAAGCCGAATGGATAATACTTCCCGCGGCCGCCGAAAAGGTTTGCAAAGAAATAAAGGAGCGAAAAAATGGACATATATAAGCTTGATAATATATCTACTCTTTTGAAAAACAACGAGTATGCCGGACGCGGAATAGTTATAGGAACATCGCCCGATAAAAAAAATGCGGTGTGCGCGTATTTTATTATGGGCAGAAGCGAAAACAGCCGAAACCGCGTGTTTGTAAAAGAGGGCGAAACACTTAAAACCGAGCCTTTTGACGCTTCAAGGGTAAGCGACCCCTCGCTGATAATATACAACGCCGTTCGCAAAACGGCAAACAGTCTTATTGTTACAAACGGCAATCAAACAGACACGGTATATAATTTAACGAACGAGGGCAAAAGCTTTAAAAATGCGCTTGAAACCCGTGAATTTGAGCCGGACGCACCGAATTTCACTCCGAGAATAAGCGGTATACTTTATTTTGAAAACGGCTTTAAATATGAAATGAGTATACTTAAAAGCATAGATGAGAACGGTTCGGACTGCTGCCGTTACACATATTCATATCCGTCTGTCGGCGGACTCGGTCACTTTATACACACATATAACCGCAACGGCAGCCCGCTGCCTTCGTTTACCGGCGAGCCGCACAGGGTTGTCATTAAGGCTGATATTGATGAATTTGCAAATGAAATTTGGGAAAGTCTTAATCATGACAACAGGATTTCGCTTTATGTTCGCTATACCGATATCAAGACCGGAATATATACCGACAGAATAATAAACAAAAACGGGAGATAAAAAATGAAAGAGTATGAACTGAAATACGGCTGTAATCCGAACCAAAAGCCTGCTAAAATATTTATGGAAAACGCAGATGACCTGCCTGTTAAAATTCTTAACGGCAAGCCCGGTTACATAAATTTTCTTGATGCATTTAATTCATGGCAGCTTGTTAAAGAGCTGAAGGAGGCTTTGGGACTGCCCGCCGTAACATCGTTTAAGCATGTCAGCCCGACAAGCGCCGCAGTGGGTATTCCGCTGTCCGATAAGCTTAAACGGGCTTGCTTTGTCGATGATACAGAAGATCTTGACCTTTCGCCTCTTGCCTGCGCCTATGCAAGGGCAAGAGGAACCGACCGCATGTGCTCCTTTGGTGATTGGGTCGCACTTTCCGATATATGCGACAAAAAAACCGCTGAGCTTATTAAGCGCGAAGTATCCGACGGGGTTATTGCCCCGGGCTATGAGCCGGACGCACTTGAAATTTTAAAATCGAAGCGTAAGGGCGGATACAATATTGTTGAAATAGACTCGGAGTATTCTCCCGACCCCACAGAGAAAAAGCAGGTTTTCGGCATAACCTTTGAACAGGGCAGAAATAACTTCAAAATTGATGCTTCCCTGCTTAAGAATATTGTAACGGAAAATAAGAATATCCCCGAAATCGCTCGACGCGACCTTATAATTTCGCTTATAACACTTAAATATACTCAGTCAAATTCCGTCTGCTTTGCGTTTGACGGTCAGGCAATAGGAGTGGGAGCGGGACAGCAGTCGCGTGTTCATTGCACACGTCTTGCCGGCTCTAAAGCCGATACCTGGTTTTTGAGACAGTATGAGCGCGTGCTCGAGCTGCCGTTTAAGGACGACATAAGACGACCCGACCGTGATAATATTATAGACGGCTTTATAAACCGCAACGAAGAGGACGTTTGCGCCGACG
>OIYS01000543.1_pt1 | contig 25405 bp, 23 predicted proteins | sample 1588271 | NCBI WGS metagenome assembly OIYS01 (sample SAMN03283286) | human gut metagenome | biome: human-associated habitat; material: feces | host: Homo sapiens | place: Peru | collected 2012
TTTATCTGTAGTTCAGTCGCTTTCCTCCTTTCACACAGCTAAAAAGTCAATGTGCAAATCTAAATTTTTATCTTACCAAAAATAAAGTAAGATACTTGTACATATCACACTTAAGAATACCATAACATTTTTTTATTTTCAATACTTTTCTTTAATTTCTATCGACTTTTTTCGACATTTATATATATATTAAAGGCAGAGTTTTTTCTCTGCCTTTGTTTATTTATTTCCTAATCTCCAATTTTGGAATAACTCTACTATTTTAAATTTAAATGAAATTTCATTATTATCTGTTTTACTTATTAAGTCATATTCCTCATTATCTAAGCTTTGTTTTAATTCTTGTTTAGAATTATCTGGCACAATTCCTGTGCTTACATCTACAAAACATAAAGGAGGAAACATTACACACCACCAATTTTGACCTTTTGCCTCCCCTATTTGTACCTTTAAAGCATCATAAGTTCCTGCTGGCAAAGTTATATCTCCGTAATATTTAGTTGGAAAATCTGCTTTTCCTATTTGAACATTTACTGTATAATTATATCCATTTTCTTTAATTACTTTTTCAGCAATTTGTGTGAATTCTTCTTTATGTTCATTTGCTATTTGCATTGCCTCTTTTTTACTTGTACTGTCTTTTGAAATTATATTCATATATGAAAGTAATTCATCTCTTACTTTTAATTTTAATTCTTGATCTTCTTTGCTATTACTGTTTGCTATAACATGCAAACGAAATACACTATCAGCTATATTATTTGAAACCGCGTCTACATATGAAATAGCTGATATTAATATAAATAAACTTAATAATATTAAAATAACAAATATTCTCCCAATTTTTAATCTTTTGAATTTTTTCATAATTTTTTATCTCCTTCAAGAAATTTTTATTTAATACAATTATTAACAACTTTTAAAATTTTTATACATTGCTTCCAAATTTTTTATTATTTAAAAGATAAAAAGATGTCGAATAAACACGCACGATTGTTGGCTTTTTTGCTTGACTTCCGTAAGATTTAATGGTAAAATTTTCCATAGTGAAACAAATGAAAACTGGGGGTTATTTTATGAATAATAAAAATTATCAAGTTGAGAAATTATGTGGTTTTTATGTAAGTGATTGGCACTTAACTACAACTATTTTGCCATATATAAATTCTAAAATTGATGAGAAAACAAAAGTAATAACAGTCCTAGAAAATAATATTGAAGAAAATATAAAAGTTTTAATGGAAAAATTAAATTTAAAAAATAAAAATGAAATTTTAAATATTCGTTGGACAAGCGTAGATAGTAAAAAATATACTGATATTGAAAATATTTTAAATGCAGAAATTACAAAAGGCACAGAAAATATAATTTTAATTAGTGGAAATAAAAATTATATTGAAATAATAAATAGCAATATCAATAAATGGCTTGAAAAAGCTAACATTAAATCTATTAAAATTATAGATTTTTTTGAAGTTACTGAATTTAACAATGATATTGTAAATATATTAGATGGACATGATAAAATTTTAAATACATCTGGTGAAAGAGAGATTTCCGATGTGTTTGATGGGTATTGTAAAAAGGTTGTAAATAATGATTAATAAATTTGACTTAATTGTCCAAATCGTATAAGATATACTTGTAATTTTTATAGGAGGTATCTTTTATGGATGAAAAATTATCAATGGCAAAAGAATTGCTTGCCAAATATGGACAAGAACATTTACTTCAATGTTATGACAAGCTTTCTGATGAACAAAAAAACAAGTTATTAGATGACATTTTAACATTAGATTTTAATCAAGTACAAGGCTTATATGAAAGTACAAAAACAAAACCAAATTTTGAAAATTCAAAATTAGAACCAATTCCACATACAACTAAAGCAGAACTTTCTGATGAAGAGTTAAAAAAATATACTGAAATTGGTGAAGAAGTTATTAAGGCTGGAAAATTAGCTGTAGTTACTATGGCTGGTGGACAAGGAACTAGACTTGGACATAATGGTCCTAAAGGAACTTTTGATTTAGGTCTTGACTCTCACAAATCTATTTTTGAAATTATATGTGAGCATATAAAAGAAGCTAGAGTAAAATATGGAGTTGATATTCCTTGGTATTTAATGACTAGTGATGAAAATAATGATGATACTGTTAAATTTTTTGAAGAACACAATTATTTTGGTTATCCAAAAACTGCAGTTAAATTCTTTAAGCAAGGCAAACTTCCTATGCTTGATACAAATGGAAAAATTTTATTAGATGAACATGGTATGATAAAACAAGCTGCTGATGGTCATGGTGGAATTTTTGAAGCTATGAGAAAAAATGGCATTTTATATGATATGCAAGAAAAAGGAATTGAATGGATTTTTATTGGCGGTGTTGACAATGTTTTAGTTAAAATGGTTGATCCTGTTTTAACTGGACTTATGGTTTCTGAAAACACTTTATCTGGTGGAAAAAGTGTTGTAAAAGCATGCCCAGAAGAAAGAGTTGGTGTTTTCTGTAAAAAAGATGGTAAACCAAGTGTTATTGAATACACAGAAATTTCTAAGGAATTATCTGAAGCATTAGATGAAAATGGAGAACTTCTTTATGGAGAATCACATATTTTGTGTAATCAATTTAATATTTCTTTATTAGAAGAAATTAGTAAAAATAAATTACCTTATCATGTTGCTTTCAAAAAAGCAAGTTATTTAGATGTTTCTGGAAATTTAGTTGAACCAACTGAACCAAATGCATATAAATTTGAAGCTTTTATATTTGATGCTTTTAGCATTGCTGACAACATGAGTATTTTAAGAGTAAAAAGAGAAGAAGAATTTGCTCCTGTAAAGAATGCAACTGGTGTTGATAGTCCAGAAACTGCAAGAGCATTATACAAAGCATTTCACGGAATTAATTAGTTATTTATACAGTAAGGTAATATGAAAACTTTTCTTCGCTCCATCCCAACTACGCAGGAAGATGTAACAACAATTTTTTGCAAACATTAATAATGATTTGAAAAAATTTAGCAACATCTTCTAGCTTGTTGGTCCCCACAGCCTCACTACGAAAAGTATTATATTACCTTACTTGTAATTAATAATAAGTTTAGAAAGGAAAAATAAATGGAAGAATATAAAGTAAAATATAATGCTTGGCTTAATGATCCTGCTATTTCAGAAGAAGACAAGCAAGATTTAAGAAATATACAAAATGATGAAAAAGAAATTGAAGACAGATTTTATAAAGACCTAGAATTTGGTACAGCTGGTTTAAGAGGTGTTATTGGTATTGGTACTAATAGAATGAATAAATATACTGTTACAAAAGCATCTCAAGGTTTAGCAAATTATATTATTAAAAAAGGTGGACAAAATAAAGGTGTTGCAATTGCTTATGACTCAAGAAGAATGTCAACAGAATTTAGTGAACAAGCTGCACTTTGCTTAAATGCAAATGGAATTAAAACATATAGATTTGATAGTTTAAGACCAACTCCTGAATTATCTTTTGCAGTAAGAAATTTAGGATGTACTGCTGGTATAGTTGTAACAGCAAGCCATAATCCACCTGAGTACAATGGTTACAAAGTTTACTGGGATGATGGAGCTCAAATAGTTGAGCCAACAGATAAAGAAATTATTGCTGAAGTAAATGCTGTTACTGATTTTTCTACAATTAAAACTATGGATAAGCAAGAAGCTATTAATAAAGGCTTATACAATGTTATTGGAGAAGAAATTGATAAAAAATATATTGCTGAATTAAAAAAATTAGTAGTAAATGGTGAAGCAATAAAAAATAATCAAAAAAATATTAAAATAGTATATACTCCACTTCATGGAACAGGAAACCGTTTGGTTCATGCAATTTTAGATGAATTAGGTTTTGAAAATGTTTATGTAGTACCTGAACAAGAAAAACCTGATGGAAACTTTCCTACTGTAGATTACCCTAACCCTGAAGACCCTAAAGCATTCAAATTAGCTTTAGAATTAGCAAAAGAGAAAGATGCTGATTTAATTTTAGCCAATGACCCAGATGCTGATAGATTGGGTATGTATGTAAAAGATACAAAAACTGGTGAATATATTCAATTTAATGGAAATATGACAGGAAACTTAATTGCAGAATATATATTATCTCAAAAACAATCTCATAATAAATTACCTGCAAATGGTGCAGTAATTAAAACAATAGTATCTTCTAATTTAACAGATGCAATTGCTAAGGCATATAATGTAAAACTATTTTCAACATTAACTGGCTTTAAAAATATTGCAAAAATTATTAGAGGCTTTGAAGAAAATAATAACGAATATGAATGTTTATATTCTTATGAAGAAAGCTATGGATGTATAATTGGAACACATGCTAGAGATAAAGACGGAATTGTTGCTGTTATGACTCTATGCGAAGCTGCTTGTTACTATAAAGAAAAAGGTATGACTTTATGGGATGCTATGATTGCAATGTATGAAAAATATGGTTATTATAAAGAAAGACAATTTTCAATTACTCTAAAAGGTGTTGAAGGAGCTGAAGCAATTAAACAAATGATGGAAAATATGAGAAATAAACCACCAAAAGAAATTGCAGGCGAAAAGGTATTATCAGTTGGAGATTATTTAGCACAAACTATTTGCTACACAGATTCTGGTAAATGTGAAGCTACAAATCTACCAAAATCAAATGTACTTTATTATGATTTAACAAATGATAATTGGTGTTGCGTACGTCCTTCTGGAACAGAACCTAAAATTAAATTCTATATGGGTGTGAAAGGAACAAGCCTAGAAGACGCTGATAAAAAATTAAATGAATTAGAAACCGCAATGAGAGAAATTGCAAAATAAAAAGTGGCTTTTGCCACTTTTTATTTTTTATCTTCTTTCCAACCATTTATATGCGCTCTTTTTATTGCTCCTGTCATATTTGCTCTAATTGTTGGGATTTGCTTTTCCCATTCAAATACCATACTTTTCATGTCTTCTCTTTTTGAAACTCCATCCATCGGACAAACCTTTGGCATTACTTCTACATTATTTCTTTTAACAAACTTTTTTATTTCCTTTTCAGGTGTGTCTATTAAAGGCCTAATAAGTGTAATTTTAGAACGGTCCATATAACTTACTGGCGCAAAAGTTGATAAATTACCTGCATACAAAAAGTTAAGTAAAAATGTTTCCAAAGCATCATCTTGGTTATGCCCTAGTGCAATTTTATTACATTCTTCTCTTATTGCCACTGAATTTATTATTCCTCTACGTAAATTTGCACATAATGAACATGGATTTTTTTCTTTTCTAATGTCAAATACTATTTCTTTAATATGTGAAACTTCTTCAACATATTCTACCCCTATTTCTTCACACTTAGTTTTTAAAAATTCAGAATTAAAAAATTCAAATCCAGGATTTACACTAATTGCAATAACATCAAATTTTTTAGGATAAAATCTCTGTAATGCTTTTAATCCCATAAGCAATGTAAACGAATCTTTTCCACCTGAAAGTCCTACTGCTATTTTGTCTCCTTCCTCTATCATATTATAATTATCAATTGTTCTTCTTAAATAACCTAAAATACGTTGCATTTATTTTCCCTCTAAACATTAAATTCTTATATAAAACAGATAAATTATAGTACATTTCAACTTATTTGTCTAGCGAACATTACAAAATTTCATAAAACCAATTGACATTTTTAGGAAATTGTAGTAATATACTTATAGTAGCTGTTAACTACTACAGCAATAAGTTGATTATGTCTATTGGTGCAAACACCAATAAAAAACTAGAGTTCACGCCAGAACTCTAGTTTTTTTGCTATGTATTTTCATACTAGCTTTTATGTCCGCCCTTTCCTTTAGATAGTACTATTACTAGCATTACCAAAAGAATAATAAGTTGATTATTATCCATGGGCATACACCTCCTTCCTTTTAGGAATTGGAAATATTATACAATAACTTTATATTATAATCAATATATAAGTAAAATTTTTCCAGTAACATTTAGCCGTTTTTTTCATAAGTTATTATTATAATTTACATATATTTGGAGGAATTGTACATGGACGAATTTGAATATAGAGGAGACAAAAAAGAACCTAAAAAAAAGTTTGATTTTAAAAAAAGGAAAGATAATACTGTAAAATCTCTTTTTGAAATAGAGCATTTTTTGCGCGATTTTAAACAGGTTGCAAAGGGAATAAAATTTTATAAAGTTTTTAAATGGTAAATTAAGTAGCTCAAGAAACTTTGTTTCTCGAGCTATTTGTTCATATTATTTTGTTCTAGTAAAAGTATCTTTAAAATTAATTTTTCTATCTTTAAATTCTTTATTTTCTTGTCCATTGATTAGTATTTTTACACCACTTACTTCATTAAGTTCAGTCAAAGTATTTACTATAGCTTTTATTGTTGCTTGTTCTGCTTTTTCCCCACCTTCATGATTTTCAATAAATTCATTTGATAAATCTAAATATACTACATCTCCTTTTAGTTCTGCCCCTAGTACTTTAGTTCCATTTGGAATCGCTGACTGTAACTTTTCATTTTTTGGTTGTTCTATTAAAAGGTTAACTAATGTTTCATATGGGTCTGTTAGCAAATTTTTCACGTCTATCATTCTTCCTTCTGGTGTTAATTCTTTAGTTTCCTTATTCACATAGTATAAGGTTACTAAAGCTGTTCTCATTTGTTCATCTGTAGTTTCTTCTTGTGGCTGAATTACATTGTTTTCAGCATTTTTATCTTTATTTTTCCATAGTAAAAATACTGTAATAGCTATTGCTATTATTAAAATAATTATAATAATTAGTGTTTTCTTATTCATAAAAACTCACCCTTTCATTTACTTGTACTAATCAATAATTATGTATGGCTTGTTCATTTTAGAACTATAATTTTTTCTTTTTGTGAAACTTCTGTGAATTGGTGCTATTTACCATGTCAAATACATTGACTTTTTATCAATTTTTATGTAAAATATTTAGTGATTTATATTGATTTCAATATAATAGTTAGGAGATATTTATTAAATGGAAAAATTATTACATGTAGGTTTAGACGTAGGTTCTACCACAGTTAAAATCGTCATTATGGACGAAAATTTAAATACAATATATACAGATTATCAAAGACATTTTTCTGACACTAAGAATACAGTTTGCAATGTATTAACAGATTTAGCAGAAAAATATGAAGACTATGAATTCACTATAGCCCTAACAGGTTCTGGTGCTATGAGTGCTGCTAATTTTCTAGATTTACCATTTATTCAAGAAGTTGTTTCTTGTAAAAGAGCAGTTGAAAAGTACATACTACAAACTGATGTAGTTATTGAGCTTGGTGGAGAAGATGCTAAAATTATATACTTTGACAAGTCAATTGAACAGCGTATGAATGGTACTTGTGCTGGTGGTACAGGTGCATTTATAGACCAAATGGCATCTCTTTTACATACAGATCCAACTGGTTTAAATGAGTTAGCTAAAAATCATAAAATGATATATCCAATAGCCTCACGTTGTGGTGTTTTTGCAAAGACTGATGTTCAACCTCTATTAAATGAAGGTGCTGCCAAAGAAGATATTGCTGCATCAATTTTTCAAGCTGTTGTTAATCAAACAATTAGTGGTTTAGCTTGTGGAAGGCCAATTCGTGGAAATGTTGCATTTTTAGGTGGTCCATTAAATTATTTATCAGAACTTCGTAATCGTTTTATTGAAACATTAAAACTAGAGGGCGACGCAATCATTATTCCTGAAGAAGCTCATCTTTTAGTTGCAAAAGGTGCTGCATTAGACTCTGTAGAATCTTCTCATGCAATTACATCACAAAAATTAAAAAGTAAAATAGAAATGTTAAGAAGTTCACATGATGACACTTCTAACCCACTTTCACCTTTATTTTCTATAGATGAAGAATATAAAGAATTTAAAGAAAGACATGATAAAGAAACCGTAAAAAAAGGTAATTTAAAAACTTATGAAGGCGACTGTTTCGTAGGTATAGATGCAGGTTCTACAACAACAAAATTAACTGTAATTGACAATGAAGGAACTCTACTTTATTCATTATATGGAAGTAATGAAGGAAATCCTTTACAAAGTGTTATTCAAATGCTTAAAAAATTATATGCAGAAAAGCCTGAAAAAGCTATAATTCGTTATAGTGGTGTTACAGGTTATGGCGAGAAACTTATACAAACTGCATTAAATGTTGATTTAAATGAAATTGAAACAATAGCACATTATACAGCAGCAAAACAATTTATGCCTAATGTTACTAGCATAGTAGATATTGGTGGTCAAGATATGAAATATATTCGTATGAAAAATGGCGCAATTGATAATATTATGCTAAATGAGGCTTGTTCTTCTGGTTGTGGTTCATTTATTGAAACATTTGCTAAAAGTTTAAATTTATCTATTGAAGAATTTGTAAATTCTGCTTTAGAAGCAAGAAGACCTGTTGATTTAGGTTCTCGTTGTACAGTATTTATGAATTCAAAAATTAAACAAGCTCAAAAAGAAGGCTATAGTGTTGGAGATATTTCTGCTGGACTTTCATATTCTGTTATAAAAAATGCTATTCAAAAAGTAATGAAAGTTAGAGATGTAAAAACTTTAGGTGCACACATTGTTGTACAAGGAGGTACTTTCTACAATGATGCAGTATTACGTGCATTTGAGTTAATTGTTGGTAGAAATGTTGTAAGACCTGATATTGCTGGTTTAATGGGTGCTTATGGTGTAGCATTACTTGCCAAAGAACAATATGAAGCTAATTTAGATATGGAATATGTATCTACTTTAAGCAAACCTGAAGATTTAGATAAATTAAAAATTGATATTTCACATGTTCGTTGTAATGGTTGTGAAAATCATTGTTTACTTACAATAAATAAATTTAGTAATGGGGCAAGATATATCTCTGGTAACCGTTGTGAAAAAGGTGCTGGAAATGTTGGAGAGCATAAAGATTTACCAAATGTTATGAAATATAAATATGAAAGAATCTTTGGTTATACTCCTTTAGATGAAAAAGATGCTCCTCGTGGAACTATTGGTATTCCTAGGGTTTTGAATATGTATGAGGATTATCCTTTCTGGTTTACATTTTTAACAAATTTAGGATTCCGTGTTGTTTTATCAGAAAAAAGTAATCGTAAAACTTATGAAAAAGGAATGGAAAGTATGCCATCAGAATCAGTTTGCTTCCCTGCAAAACTTTCTCATGGTCATATTATAGGGCTTATAAAACAAGGTATAAAAACTATTTTTTATCCATGTATGCCATATTCAAGAAAAGAATATGAAAAAGCTGATAACCATTATAATTGCCCTATTGTAATTTCATATTCAGAAGTTTTAAAAAATAATGTTGAAGAATTAAAAGAAAACGATATTAAATTTTTAAATCCATTTTTACCTTTCGATTGTAAAAAACTAGCTGAAACAATTATGGAATTGCCAGAATTTGCTGAATACAACTTTACTAAAAAAGAATTATTAACAGCTGCAAAAAAAGCTGAAGAAGAGTATCAAAAATGTAAACAAGATATTCGTGATAAAGGTGCAGAAACCTTAGAATACATGAATAAAAATAATTTAAAAGGTATTGTTTTAGCAGGAAGACCATATCATGTAGACCCTGAAGTAAATCATGGTATTGATACTTTAATTACAAGCTTAGGTTTATGTGTTTTAACAGAAGATTCAATTTGTAATCAAACTGAAGTTAAAAGACCTATTCGTGTAGTTGATCAATGGGTATTTCATGCTAGATTATATGCAGCAGCAGATTTTGTTGGTAAACATGACAACCTTGAATTAGTTCAATTAAATTCATTCGGTTGTGGTGTAGATGCTGTTACTACTGATCAAGTTGAAGAAATATTAAACAGCTTTGGTAAAATGTATACTTTAATAAAAATAGATGAAATAAATAATTTAGGTGCTGTTCGTATTCGTATTCGTTCCCTTTTAGCTAGTATGAAGAAAAGAGAACAAAATAAAGAATTAGAAAAAGGCTCTGGAAATTATGAGCAAGTTAAAAAAATCTTTGATAAAGATATGAAAAAGGATTATACTATTTTAATTCCTCAAATGGCTCCAATACATTTTGAGCTACTAGAAGCTGCAGTTGCTTCATGTGGTTACAAAGTAGAATTATTAAGAAACTGCACTCAACATACTGTTGAAACCGGATTAAAATATGTAAATAATGATGCTTGTTATCCATCTATTTTAACTACTGGTCAAATGATAGAAGCTTTAGAATCTGGCAAATATGATTTAAATAAAACAGCCTTAATAATGTCTCAAACTGGTGGTGGCTGTAGAGCAACAAACTACATTGGATTTATTCGTAAAGCTTTAAAAGATGCTGGCTTTGCAAATGTTCCAGTTATATCATTTAATGTTGTTGGTATGGAAAAAATGCCTGGATTTAAAATTACAATACCAATGATTGAAAGAATGATTAAATGCGTTGTATATGCAGATTTATTACAAAAAATGCTTACTAAAAATAGAGCTTATGAAATACATAAAGGTGAAACTCAAAAATTATTTGATGAGTGGATGGAAAAATGTAAAACACTAGTTGTAAAATCAACTATGAAAGAATTTAAACAAAGTATTTATGATATAGTAAATGATTTTGAAAAAATCGAGCTAGATACTTCAGTTGAAAAACCAAAAGTAGGTATTGTTGGTGAAGTACTTATTAAATATCATCCTTTCGGAAATAATTTTGTAGCAGATAAATTAGAAGAAGAAGGTGCTGAAGTAATTCTTCCTGATTTTATGGGATTTGTTAAATTTATAGCAACACATAAAATTACCTTTAATCAATTAATAAAAACTGATAAAATGAAAGCTAAATTATTTAAAGCAGCAATTAAATTAATTGACATTTTAGAAAAAGACTCTGTTATAGCTCTTAAAAATTCTAAAAAAGGTTATTTATTACCTTGTAATATATTTGGGCTAGAAACTAAAGTTAAGGACATTTTATCAATTGGAAATCAAACAGGTGAAGGCTGGTTTTTAACAGCTGAAATGGTAGAATATATTGAACATGGTATTCCAAATATAGTTTGTGTGCAACCTTTTGCGTGCTTACCAAATCACGTAGTTGGAAAAGGCGTTATAAAAACTATTAGAGATAAATACCCTGATGCAAATATTGCTCCAGTTGATTATGATCCTGGCGCTAGTGAAGCAAATCAAACAAATAGAATTAAATTATTAATGACAGTTGCAAAAGATAATTTAAAAAGACAACAAAAAGAAAAATTAGCTATCGAAAAAGAAAATAAGAAAAAAGAAACTGCAAATGTTAGTAGAATATAGCAAAAACTCTCTCTAAAATTTAGAGAGAGTTTTTTATATTATTTAATTAATATCTTAAATTTATTATTTAACCTAATATATTTTTTATTAAACTTTTATATATAAAAAAAGAACTCAATAACGAGTTCTTTTTTTTCTTATATTTTAGATAATCTTTCATTTAGTTTTTCAAATACTTCTTTTACTGTTTTTTCTGACGCTATTTCTACTGGCTTAAATAATACATTTGCTCTTTCTTCTTTAGCAACCATATCTCTTATTTTATTTAGTCCCTCAGTTCCATTTAAACCATATTTAGCAATTTCTTTACATCTTTCTAATGTCTTAGTTTCATCTTGAACAAATAATACATAGTATAATATTGACTTAAATACTATTTCTGCTGTTTCTTCATAATATGTATCTTCATCTGTTCCCTCAATTATAATTGCATTGCTTATAAAGTCAATATCTTTTTCATCTTTTATGTACTTTAAAGGATTCCCACCCTCTTTTATTGAATTTAATAACTCTATTCTTGTAGAAATATTTTTTTCATTTATTTCCATTATATAACACCTCTTTTTTTTATTTTTATATCAATTCTAAATTTTAAAATCTTTCATTATCTTCAGTTGATTGTTGTTTCTGCTCCATTTTTCTTTGCATTTGTGCAATCTTTTCTGGGTCTGACATTCTTTGAATTGTTGGTAAATTTCTGTATTTACCATTATTAGATAACCAATTAACGAAATTTTCTCTTGAACTATTTATAGTTGCTGTCCTCTGATGAGTTGGAGGTGGTAATACATTTAATTGATTACCCACAAATTTTTCTATGAAAGGAATATTCATCAACATATCATTTTTTTGTAAAAATTTGGCTATCCTTTGCCTTATTGTTAGTTCACTATCTTGTGGCATTTCTTGCGACAGCACATATTGTGACTGTTGTGTTTGCTGTGACCTCTCCTGTTCGTTCCCTGTCATTTCTCGAATCATATTTATTTTATTATCTAAACTTGGAACATCTTGCCCATTTCTTGCAAATGCTTCCTTTTGTCTTTCTTTCATTCTAATATTTGCAAATTCAGTTATCAATGCTTGTGCTGTTTGAAATACATTATCAAACCTTTCTTGACTTATATTAGATTGATGTAATTGTTGAAAAGCTGAATCCAAATCCCTCCAAGCACCTTTACCCATATATTTATTAAATTCATTTTCTATCATACTAGAATCATTTAATATACCATAAAAAAATGTATTTGCAGGTTCTTTAGTTCCGTCAGAATGTTCTATAAAAGAATCAATTTTTTGTTCTGTTAATTGTTCAAAACTCATTTCTTTATCGTAGTCATTTCTCATTGAAACCGCTAATAACCTTACTAAATCATCTGCCTTTTTATATGAATTAAATTCAGATAAATCTACTTTTCCTGATATTATATCATCAGCACTATGCTCTCCTCTAACTGCTAATTGTGCTATTAAATTTATCGCATTTTCCTGCATTTGTTCCCCATAATAAGCATTATGATTATTCTCTTGTCCTCTAGGAACTCTTATCAAACCAGAAATCTGTCTTGAATCTGTTTCTTTATCATATGTTTGTCTATTAGCATTTGATGGGTTCAACAATAAATGTCCCATTTCGTGAGCTAATCTAAAGTCTGCATTATGTCCTTGTATATTAGGATATCTATAAGCTAAATCATAAGTAAATTTACCATTCTCAAAATTTCTTTGTCTTACTTCTCCCTTTGTCGTAGCATTATCTGGTTCATCATATATTAAAGATGTTTCATCATTAAAATGTATATTTAAATTTTCTTTTGAGGTATTTTCCCAAAAATTTTGTATAGCTTTTCCGTCTTGACTTAGCAAATCAGTTATTTTAGATTTTATATCATCAAATCTTTTAAGTTCTTGATTTATTACCTTTCTGGCTTCTTGTGAATCTTTAGCATAGACAACATATTTTCCATTACCTACTACAAACTTTCCCATTTTTTTCTCTTTCTTATTTCAACATCAAAAATAAAATAGCACTAATTATTAACTGTATGAGTAATATCACTCTCGTAACTTTATATATTTTCTCTATTTTTATTCTTCTTTTCTCTGCGTCCCAAAACTTACCAATATGTACTTCAGAGTGTTCCAAATAATCAGTTATATCATCCTTATATACAGACTTGTATGTTGAAGTATTATAACCTGCATACTTTGACTCTGGTAATAGTGGTTTATAAACTGATAGTATATACCAAAATGAAACTACATTCCCTAGCAATATAGCAACAAACCATTGTCCAAATATTAAAACATTTTTATTATTTAGATAACTTGCTATATCTGGAGTAAGTTTTTCTTTATTCAGTATTAAAATTACATATAATATATAAGACAATATTAGACCTATTGATATGGTAAATGATTGCATTCTAATCTTTCTAAACTTTATAGTTTTGTCATATCTATCTGGATTATCTTCAAGCATATTCATTATTGTAGAATAAACATTACGAGCTTCATTTTCTTGGTTAGTAGCGTCTACATTTACTATAACATCTGAATATTTTAAGTTCATACCACAGTCCCTAAATTCTGTTGAGACATATACTTTATTATATGTGTTATTGGTATCATTTCCATTTGATTTTGTATAATATGTATTAGATAGTGATATTTCTATATTTTTAATTGCTTTTGGATTATTAGTATTGCTTACAAACCAATTATAATTAGATTCAGTAAGATTTTGCCCATTATGGAAATCTATAGTATACCTTATCTCTATGTTTCCATTTTCATATTCATAATCTTTTTCACTATAAGGCTTATCTTTATTTTTCTCGTTTTCTTTTCTATATATTTCCTCATATTTTTCTTTGTAATCTTCAAAATAATTAGCAATATCTAGTATAGTCTTTAAAGATATTTGTTTATTAACCACTTTATTATTATTCACTTTAATTCCCCCAAAAAAACTTATTATTACTTATTCTGCAATCCATAAGCAATACAATGTTTCTCTTATTTCAACATCTTCTGGAGTAAATGTATTTTGTATAATATCTGCTGTTGCTTGCTTCTGCTTCATTGGTATTGCTCCTATTGATTTCTCACTTTCAAATAAATCAACATCTGATAATCTACTATTAGAATATATTTTTTCTTCAAATGGTCTAAAATCAACCTTTATACAATCTTTTAGTTTCTTTCCTGCTGACATTGCTATAATTTCTGCTTTTTCTTTTGCTTTATTATATGCTTCACTCATCACTTCTTCTTTTGCTTTTTCTTGTTCTTTAATAGAAAATGTCATATTGTATTTAGGTGGATTATCTAATTGCGCTACTTCATCTATAAATTTTGCTATTGTCTCCATATTATAGTCCATTTTTAAAGTTGCATTTTGATTATAATCAAAACCACAATCAATTTGTTTCTTTGTTTGATAGTCAAAGCGTGTATTATGAGAAATCCTAAAATTTCTAGTTTTCAAATTTTCTTTATCAATATTTAACCTTTTTAATACATTCTCAATAAATACTTCTACACTTTTAGTTCCTTTTTTTAAAACTTCTTCATAACTCTTATCATTTACAAAGAAATTAATAGATAATAAAACTTCGTCTGGCTTATAAAATTTTTTTCCCTCACCTTGAACCATAATATCCATAAAAAAATCCTCCTATATCTTTTCATCTCTTATACTAATTATTTTTAGTTAAACATATATTCCATTTTATTTTATATTATTATTAAAAAAAACAACATTTCATATGCTAAAAGTTAAATTTAACTACTCTCTTTAAAATTTAGAGAGAGTTTTTTATTAACATTGTCTTAACTTAATTATTTGTTCTCAAGTATCTCTTCTATTTGTTTCTCAAATTTTCCTTGAAAATTTATAAAAAATTCTTTAATACTATCCCAATCATATTCTACAAATGCATCTGGTAATATCTCTTGTTCTGCATCCTCAAAATAACTCAACCCCATAATTATGTTCATATAATTAACATTGTCTCCACATTTTTTTATTAATCCTTGAGCTAATTCTTTTATATCTATATCTGTTTTATTAATAATATTATACAAATCAAAGAAATCCTTTTTAGCTCCTCTTCCTCCAATTGCAACAATTTTCATTATAGCAATATCAAGAATACTTGCCATTTTCAATTTTGGCATTTCATCAGTTGTTATATAATTATTAATATTAGGATTTGGATAATAAAAGAAACTTACTTGCACACCATTTAATATTACATCACAGGTTCCTTTTTGATTTTGCTTTACTTCAATTAATCCTAATGTTTTTAACTCCTGTAATAATATTTCATTGTTGAATTGATTTTGCACGCAGAAGTCAAAATCATATGATAGTCTTAATCCTAACTGAAGCGATAAAGCTGTTCCTCCTATCATATAGTAATTTTCCAAACTTATCTTTTCTGTTATATCTTTTAAAAGTTTATATCTGTCTTTATCAAGTATATTCCAATGCATTTATATTTTTACCCTCCAATATTCCATGTTCATTGCCATAGTCCATTTATAGTACGCCATTTCTTCTTTTTTTAAATTAAATTGTTGCCTTAAATAATTTGCCACTAATGGTTTTAAATTTCGACAGTTTAATGCTACATCTTTTATATCTTCTTTTTTGTAATTTCTTTTTACCCAATTTATTGCCTTCAAGTCGCCATAGCAATATAGTCTGGATATAATATATCTCTTATTTTTTTCTTTGTTTAATAATTCAAATTTTGTATCCCAAAAATATTTTTTTAATTCTTCAGGCATATTTTCCTCCATATTATAATATGGTAGTTAAACTTTCGTCTAACTACCATTGCCTATTTCTCACTTAACGGTAGAGAAACACCTCATTTTGTAATTAATTATAATGGCGTAGGTGAGAGGATTTGAACCTCCGCGGCCCTTACGAACCCTAACAGTTTAGCAAACTGTCCCCTTCAACCACTTGGGTACACCTACATATTTTAGAATGTGTTTTTTCTATAAAAAAATGGCGGAGAGGGTGGGATTCGAACCCACGGTAGGCTACAAACCTACGCCAATTTTCAAGACTGGTGCCATAAACCAACTCGACCACCTCTCCACTTAAGTTATCAATACTAATGTACCGGTAACCTTATATATAATAGCACATTTGTCACTCAGTTGTCAATAGAATTATACTTAGAAAATCAAAAAATTGCTAAAATTTATTTATTAAAATTTTAGCAATTTTTTATCTATTTTATTAGGTTTAAAATTCTTTCTAATTCATCATTTGTAGAGTATTGAATGATAATTTTACCACTTCTTTTTCCTGCATTTAACTTAACTTTTGTTCCAAAGAAACTTTGGAAACTATCTTCTATATCTCTACAAATAGCTTGTCTTCTCTCTTCATATTTAGGTGATGTTTTCTTTTGATCTTGAACTTTCTTTTCAATATCTCTAACTGTTTCACCTTTTTCTATAATCCTAATTGCTGCAGCATATTGTTTGTCTGGATCTGTTATACATAATAAAGATCTACAATGGCCTTCATTTAGTTTGCCATCAATAGCTAATTGCATTACTCTTTCGTCTAAGTTCAATAATCTTAATGTATTTGTAACTGTACTCCTATTTAAACCTATTGTATCTGCTAATTGTTGTTGTGTCATACCATAATCATCTAATAATTGTCTAAAACCTCTTGCTTTATCTATTGGATTTAAGTCTTCTCTTTGTATATTTTCAATTAAAGCAATTTCCTTGTTTTTTCTTTCGTCATTTTCTCTAACAATACAAGGCATTTCTTTTAACCCAGCTTTTTTAGCAGCTCTCCATCTTCTTTCACCTGCAACAATCTCATAATATCCATCTTTTTTAGAAACTATAATTGGTTGAATTACACCATATTTTTCTATTGATTTTGCAAGTTCTTCTATTGATTCACTTGGAAAATTTCTTCTTGGTTGATTTCTATTTGGTTCTATTTCAATAACTTTTATGCTTTGAACAATTTCTTCCCCATCTTTTAATTTTTTTTCTTCTTCTTTAGTTAATTGATTTTCACTAAATAAAGCTTCTAATCCTTTTCCTAAACCTGTTTTTTTAACAGCCATTATAACATCTCCTTTTCTTTTATACTGCATGTTTTCCTTTTGTATTATCATTATTCTTCAAAAATTCTTTTACAAATTTATCATAACTTTTAGCACCTTTTGATCTTGGATCATATATAGATATTGGCATTCCATAGCTTGGTGCCTCACTTAATTTTACATTTCTAGGAATTACTGTTTTATATACTTTGTTTTCAAAATATTTATTAACTTCTTTTACTACTTGATTTGATAAGTTTGTTCTAATATCATACATAGTAAGTAGTGCTCCCTCAACTTCCAAGTCTTTATTCAAGTGTCTTTTTACTAAGTTAATAGTATTTATAAGTTGTCCTAATCCCTCTAGAGCGTAATATTCACATTGTACTGGTATCAATACACTATTTGATGCAGTAAATGAATTTAATGTAATTAATCCTAATGATGGTGGACAGTCAATAATAATATAGTCAAACTTATCTTTTATTGATTCTAATTTTTCTTTCATTCTATATTCTCTTGACATCATTGAAACTAGCTCAACCTCTGCTCCTGCAAGGTTTATATTAGATGGACAAATATATAAGTTTTTAATTTCTGTTTTTTGAATAGTATCTTTACTTTCTACCTCATCACTAATTATCAAATCATAAACAGATAATTCTGTATTTTTATCCATTCCAACTCCGCTTGTAGCATTTCCTTGTGGGTCTGCATCTATTAACAAAACTTTTTTGCCTCTTTTAGCAAGTAAAGTGCTCAAGTTCACTGAGGTTGTAGTCTTTCCTACTCCACCTTTTTGGTTTGCAACTGATATAATTTTTCCCAATTTAATTGCCTCCTTTGTTGTTTTATGTAAACTATTTTAATATCTAATTATATTAAAAGGGACATATTAATGATATAAAAATATCTTAAATATGTCAATGAATTTTTGAAAAAAATATAATAATTTTTAAAATAAATTTTGAAATTATAAATCACTAAAAAAGGTGACCTCTGCAACTAAAGCACAGGTCACTTGAAAATTATATTATTGGCTCTTTTGCTGGTGTTCCAGCTTTTCTAGGATATTTACTTAGTGTGTTTTTTACTTTTTTTATTACTACTATTTTTCTTTTAATATCAGTATTTGGTAATGTAATTTCGTCTATTTTTTCAATTTCTCCTCCAAGAATTTCAATAGCTTTTTTAGCTTCTTTTAATTCTTCTTCAATTTCAAAAGATTTCATGCAAATACATCTTCCGCCTACTTTTACAAATGGCAACATATATTCTAAAAGTACATTTAGTCTTGCTACAGCTCTTGATGTTACAATATCATAAGCTTCTCTCTCTTTGCTCACAAATTCTTCTGCTCTACCATGAATTGCTTGTATATTTTTCAATTCTAGCTCCTTTATTACTGTTTGTAAGAATATTATTCTTTTATTTAAAGAATCTAATAGTGTGAATTTCTTATTTTCTTCTAATATTTTTAAAGGTATCCCAGGAAATCCTGCTCCTGTTCCAATATCAAGCACGGTATTTGCTTCTTTTAAATATGGAATAATTGTTAAGCTATCTATAAAGTGCTTTAATATTACTTCTTCTGGCTCTGTAATTGCTGTCAAATTCATTTTTTCATTCCATTCTAATAATAATTCCATATATTTATAAAACTGTTCTGCTTGTTTTTGAGATATTTCTATTCCAATGGAATTTGCTTTTTCAATTAGACTATTGTTAAATTCTAATTTATTCATAATCAATATTATACCTTTCTATTCGTTTGTTCTAAATAAATAAGTAAAACCGATATGTCAGCTGGTGAAACACCTGATATTCTAGAGGCTTGCCCTACTGAATTTGGTTTTATTTTATTTAATTTTTGTCTTGCTTCTAATCTAAGCCCTTTAATTGTACTATAATCTATATCTTGTGGCAACAATTTTGCTTCTAGTTTTTTAAATTTTTCAACTTGTGCTTGTTGTAGTTTTATATAACCTTTATATTTCACTTCTATTTCTACTTCTTGTGTTACTTCTTTAGGCAATTCTTTTCTATTCTCATCAATTTCACCTAAAAGTTCGTAATTCATTTCTGTTCTTCTTAATAATTCTGCCATTTTTACACCTGTTGTAAGTGGTGAAGAATTATTGTTTTTTAGCAATTCATTTACTCTCTCTGTTGGCTTAACCACAGTATTTTCAAGTCTTTCAATTTCCTCTTCAATTTGTTTTTTCTTAATTAAAAATGCTTGATATCTTTCTTCAGATATTAAACCTACATCATGTCCTATTTCTGTTAATCTTAAATCAGTATTGTCTTGTCTTAGTAATAGCCTATATTCTGCTCTAGAAGTCATCATTCTATATGGTTCATTAGTTCCTTTTGTTACAATATCGTCTATTAAAACTCCTATATATGCTTGTGAACGGTCTAGAATGACTGGTTTCCTTCCTCTCACTTTTTGAGCTACATTTATTCCTGCTATAATTCCTTGTGATGCGGCTTCTTCATATCCAGATGTTCCATTTATTTGACCTGCAAAAAACATTCCATCTATTTTTTTATGTTCTAATGATAATTTTAATTCAGATGGATCTATACAATCATATTCAATTGCATATGCTGGTCTTGTAAATTCAGCTTGTTCTAATCCAGGTATAGTGCGATACATAGCTATTTGTACATCTTCTGGAAGAGATGAACTCATTCCTTGTATATACATTTCGTCTGTATCCCTTCCTATTGGTTCTACAAATATTTGATGTCTTTCTTTATCTGCAAATCTAACTACTTTGTCTTCTATAGATGGACAATATCTTGGCCCTGTACCTGTTATTTCTCCACCATATAAAGGTGAACGGTGCAAGTTTTTCCTTATAATTTCATGTGTTTCAGGTGTTGTGTATGTCAAATAGCAAGGTAATTGTTCTTCTTTTTTCACTATTTTATCTTCAAATGAAAATGCTGTAGGATTTTTATCCCCATCTTGTCTTTCCATTTTGGAAAAATCAATAGAATTTTTATTTATTCTCGCTGGTGTTCCAGTTTTAAATCTTACAAGGTTTATACCGATTTTTCTTAACATATCAGATAACCTATTTGCTGGAAATACACCATCTGGACCACTTTCGTAAGATACTTCTCCTATATATATTTTTCCTTTTAAATATGTACCAGTTGCTAATATAACATTATCCACCTCATATATTGCACCTATATTTGTTTCTACAGATTTTACTTTTCCGTCTTCCACTCCAATGTCAACTATTTCTGCTTGTTTTAAATATAAGTTTGGTTGTTTTTCAAGAGTATGTTTCATTTCCATTTGATATTTTTTTCTATCCGCTTGAGCTCTCAAAGAGTACACTGCCGGTCCTTTTGATGTATTTAACATTCTAAGTTGAGTATATGTTTTATCTATATTTTTACCCATTTCTCCACCCAAGCAGTCTATTTCCATTACTAAATGGCCTTTTGAACTTCCTCCAATATGTGGATTACATGGCATATTTGCAACAGCTTCCAAACTTATACTAAATAATAAAGTTTTTAGTCCCAATCTTGCTGTTGCTAGAGCTGCCTCACATCCAGCATGTCCTGCGCCTATTACTGCTACATCATATTTTCCTGCATTATATTTCATTTTTATTTTACCTTCCTTGTTAAATTTATTTTCTATTTTTTGGTCCAGTTTTCTATGAAACCGAAATCACTGTTTGATACAACTTTTTGGATTGTCGTTTTTTGTCGAAAGTGTTTTATTTTGATTTTTCAATACTTTGTCGAAATTCTCTTAAAAATGTTGTCTTTTTGTTATGGTTTGGTGTTCGTGTTTCACACAATTTTCTCCTCTGAAACTATATATTTCATTATACTTCGCTTGTGAAACATATAGGTTAATATTTTACTCTTATAGTAATTCAATGCTTTTAAATTAAAATTATAAAGTCTTATTTTCCTAAACAAAATTTAGAAAATATATTATTTATTATATCTTCAGACACATTTTCTCCAGTTATTTCACTCAAATCTTCTAGAGCTTCTTTTAGTGAAACTGCCACTACATCAATAGGCATTTCTATTTCAATTCCTTTTTTAGCTTGTTCTAAATTATCTATAGATTTTCTTATTTGATTTTTATGTCTTATATTTGTTATTACTTCCCCGTCATTTATTTCAATTTCATTTAATTTAAACATTTTCAAGATTTGCTCGTATAAATCTTCTAATCCTTCTTTAGTTTTAGCAGATATTTTTACAACTGGTTTATTAACACTTTTAATCTTAATGTCATTTTCTAGTCCATTATCTTTTTCATCAATCTTATTTAATAGTATAATCGAGTTCTTATTTTTAAGAATTTCCAGTATTCGCAAATCCTCGGCTTCTAAGCCGTTTTGTGTTATCAAATATACCTATTATTAGGTCAGCTTCATTTGACAGCTCTAAAGCCTTTTTAACGCCAATTTTTTCAATCTCGTCTTGAGTATTTCTTATTCCTGCTGTATCTATCAATTTTAAAGGTATCCCTTGAATTTGTACCATCTCTTCAATAGTATCTCTAGTTGTTCCCTCTATTTGACTTACTATTGCTCTTTCTTCATTTAGAATAGCATTTAATAATGATGATTTTCCTGCATTTGGTTTTCCTAATATAACTGTTTTTATTCCCTCTTTTAATACTTTTCCACTATCAAAACTTTTTTCTAATTTAAATAACTTCTCTTCAATAGCATTTATTTGTTCAATTAGTTTTTTATTAACTATTTCTGGCACTTCATCATATTCCGGATAATCAATAGATGCCTCTATATCAGCCATTATACTTAATAAATTCTGGCGTATATCTTGAATTTTTTTAGATAAACTTCCCTCTAATTGTTTAAATGATGCTTTTGCTTCTTGAGAAGTTTTAGCATTTATTAAATCAATAATTCCTTCAGCTTGTGATAAATCTATTCTGCCATTTAAAAAAGCTCTTTTAGTAAACTCTCCTGGCTCAGCCATTTCAGCCCCAGACAATAAACATTGCTCTAATATTTTTTGTTCAATTACCACTCCTCCATGTGAATTTATTTCACACATATTCTCTGTAGTATAGCTTTTAGGCGCTTTAAAAAATGATACTAAAACTTCGTCTATTTTTTGTTTTGTTTTAAAATCTATAATATATCCATATTTCATGGTATATCCAGATATTTCTTCTATATTTTGTTTTTGTTTTGGCACAAAAATTTTATCTAATATTTCAAAACATTCTTTACCACTCATTCTAATAATTCCAATTCCTCCATTAGCCGGAGCTGTTGAAATTGCAGCAATCGTACTCATCTCTTACCTCCTTATCATTAAATAAAATTATTTCTATTATAATTTTTAATATAATTAGTATATTGCTAGGCAAAAGTAAGTAAAAAGGCAAGGGCGCAACCTTTGTGGTTGTAACCGCGTTTTTAATTACTTTTAACGACGCAAGATGCTGATTATATTAAAAATTAAGAAGTCAAAGCTAGAATTAGTTAACTAAACTAAAATCCGAACTTTGACTTCCGATTTTTCTTATTTTTTTGCTATAATAACTTTTCTGTATGGTTCCTCACCAACACTATAAGTTCTTACTCTTTTACTATCTTGTAATCTATTATGAATAATCTTTCTTTCATAAGCAGACATTGGCTCTAAAGTAACTTGTTTGCCTGTATTTATAACTGTTCTTGTTAATTTATCAGCAAGTTCTTCTAATGCTTTTTGTCTCTTAGCTCTGTATCCTTCAATATCTAACACAAGATGAACTCTACTTTCTACTTGTTTATTAGCAATTGCAGTTAAAATTGCTTGCATAGAGTTTAATGTTTCACCTCTATAGCCAATTAGTTTTCCTGCATCTTCCCCATTTAATGTAACATATACATATTCATCATCTGAAGAAACTTTATATTCCATATTGTTTACTTTAGAAACAAAATCTTTTAAAAATGCTTCTAAGTTCAATTTTGCCTTTTCTAACTCTTCTGGTTTTAAAGGTGCCTTTTTTTCTTTTTCAATATGTTTTACTTCTTCTCTAGGTTTGTACTCAGCTTTCTTTTCTGTTACTCCATCTTTCAAAGTCATTTCAACTTTTACTACTCTAGGAGCTAATATGCTAAAAAAGCTTCTCTTTTCTTCATTTTCTAATATTTTTATATCAACTTTATCTTTAGAAACTTTTAATTCTTTTAACCCTTTTTCAATAGCTTCTGTTGAAGTTTTTCCTTCTACAATAATACTTTTAGCCATTAGAAGATTCCTCCTTATTGTCATCTTTTTCCATAACTTTATTTATAATAAGTCTTTCAATAATCATTAAAATATTACTTGCTAACCAATACAAAGCCAATCCTAATGGAGCAATAATTGCAATCATAACAGACATTACTGGTATCATATACATCATACTATTACTCATTTGTTGCATTTGTTCTGTCGGATCAACTTCTTTGTTATCCTCCTCGCCAGAAACAACAATATCTTGTTTTTGTTTCTTTTTTTGAGTCACTGTTGTTAGTTTTGTTGATATAATTGAGGTTATAACATAAAGAACTGGAATAACATAAACTCTCCAATCATTTAAGTTTTGTGTTGGAACTTTGCTTAAATCAATTCCTAAAAATTCCATATTCAATCTTAATTGATTGTATTCTTGTTGTTTTTTTACTAGTTCTTCCCTATTCTCTACATTTTCTTGCTCTAATTGTTTAGATATTTCTTGATATTTTGTTTCTGCATAATCAATTGTAGCTATTTGCACATAGCTATTATTTGAATTATATCCACTTTCCTTCATTTCAGTTGTATATGCATCAATTAGATTATTATCTATTTTTTTCATATATGTAAGTGGTTGACTAACTAGCCAAAATACAGATAAAATGATTACCAATTGTAAAATAGATGTCAAACATCCACTAAAAGGACTCATTTTTTCTCTTTTATATAATTCTATTGTTTCTTGATTTAATTTTTCTGGATTATTTTTATATTTTTTCTGAATTTCTGACATCTCAGCTTGAAGTGCAGCTGATTTTTTCATTGACTTTTGTTGTTTAATTGTAATTGGTATTAAAATAACTCTTAAAATTACTGAAAATATTAAAATTGCTACACCATAGTTGCTAAAAACCTCATATAACCAATTAAGCAAATAGCCAAATATTCCTGATATAAAACCCATGAAATTCCTCCTAATTTAAAGGGTCATATCCCCCTTTTGCAAAAGGATGACACTTTAATAATCTTTTTATTCCCAAATATATTCCCTTAATACAGCCATATTTTTTTATTGCCTGTATCATATATTCTGAGCAACTCGGATAAAATTTGCAATGTATTCCAAAAGCTCCAATAATTGGTGAAATTATTTTTTTATATCCTTTTAATAGAAAAACAAAAATACTTTTCACTTATAAAAGCCCTGCCTTTGTAAATGATTTTTCCATATCACTTTTTATAATATGAAAATTTACTTGTTCTATTGGTACTTTTTTATTCCACAAAAAAACAATATTATAACCTTGTTTTAGTTGATCTTGAATTAGCCTATAGTTTTCTCTAATTTTTCTTTTAATGTGATTTCTTTTCACTGCATTACATATCTTTTTAGAAACTGCTATTCCAAATCTATTAGTTGATTGCTTATTTTCTGCTATATATATTGTTATTTGTTTGCCAATATAAAATTTACCTTTATTTAGAACATTTTGAAATTCATAATTTTTCTTCAAGGTTTTCATTTTTTTCATCAAAATCACTCAATCTCATAAAACTTAAAAAGGTCACCGCTTATTACGTGACCATTTTTATTACGCACTTAATTTTTTTCTTCCTTTTGCACGTCTAGCTTTTAATACATTTCTTCCAGATTTTGTTTTCATTCTTTTCATAAAACCATGTTCTTTTTGTTCTTGTCTTTTTTTAGGT
>OIYS01000544.1_pt1 | contig 25386 bp, 14 predicted proteins | sample 1588271 | NCBI WGS metagenome assembly OIYS01 (sample SAMN03283286) | human gut metagenome | biome: human-associated habitat; material: feces | host: Homo sapiens | place: Peru | collected 2012
TCAACTCCCATCAGGGATAGCACCCAAAACGGTCAACCAAAATCAGGATAGTACATTTCGTTTGCAACATGCCAAAGGCATGTCCCTACGCTATTGTGTTATCATTAAGTCACAAATCATTGTAATTCAATACATTTAACAACTAATGATTATTTGGTTTTCAGGTACGGGGAATAGCGAATGGGTGGCGGAGCAACTGGCTTCGGCACTGGGCGAACGCATGGTATCGGTGGCAGAGGCTTTGACCGGCAGCGGTGATATGCATCTCATGCTCCACGATGGCGAACGCCTGGGCTTTGTGTTCCCCACCTACTCTTGGGGTCCTGCTCCTGTGGTGACGGAGTTTGTGGAGAAAATGCAAATCACTGGCACGCCGAGTTTTTGCTTCATGGTCACCACCTGTGGCGACGATATCGGCCTATCGGTGGAGATTATGGCAAAGGCGTTAGCGCGTCGTGGCTTCACGCTCCAAAGCGCCCACTCGGTGCAGATGCCCAACAACTACATCAACATGAAAGGATTTGATGTGGACTCCGATGCCGTGAGAACCGCAAAACTCACCGCCGCCCCCAACCGACTGCATCAAGTGGCAACCGACATTGCCGAACAAAAAGCGGTGATAGATGTGGTGACGGGGCGATTTGCCTGGGTGAAAAGCAAGGTGATTCGTCCGTGGTTTCTGAAAAACGCCATGAGCGACAAGAAATTTGTGGTCGATACCGATGCCTGCACTCATTGTGGCGCATGTGTGAAGAATTGCCCGATGCACAACATCACGCTCACCGACGGCACACCCCACTGGAACGGCCGCTGCGCCATGTGCCTCAGTTGCCTGCACCGCTGCCCCGCCCGCGCCATCCAATACGCCAAATCCACCACCACCAAAGGCCGCTACTTTTTTAAGAAATCAGAAATTAGAAATTAGAGGTCATCGCCACCGAGTGCTCCGAGTACTCCAATAAACACACTAATTTATTTTTTTGGGGGTTTATTTTAGGATTTGGTTGATGAGGGCGGTGGTGTCGGAGACGTTGATTTGGCCGTCGGCGGTGAGGTCGCAAGCGGCGGTGGGGAAGGTGGCGGTGCCGAGTATGTGGTTGATGAGCGAGGTGACGTCGGTCACGTTGAGTTGTCCGTCGGAATTCACATCGCCGATAATGAGGCGGTGGCTTTGCTCCTGAATGTTGTGGAGCGGACAGGCGATATATCCGCCGTTTTCGTCAACCTGCGTGAGCACCACCATCTTGTAGGTGGAGCCGTCGGTGAGCGATGGCATTTCACCCTCAAAATGCGAAAAATCCACTTTTGCCTCACCTTGCCACCTTTCAATGCCCAACAGCGGCGCATACGGAGGCATCATCAACGTGACGTGTTCCGCATCCCACATGGCATATTGCAGCGTATCGACTTCCATTGCCTTTGGTTTCACGCAATAATGGCCATTTTGCGTGCCGTGAAAGTTGGCAGGGGTGATGGTTGGCACGATTGGTTTTGAGAGTTGTTCCACCGACATGGGTCGCTCGGCTACCGTCATACGAGGGTTACGCCTGTCGGTCAATACGCCCTTCACGCCATAGAGCCACGCGCCATCAAATCGCTTTCGCTCCATTTCCGACAATGGACGGGGCAAATCAATCGCCATCCAATTCAGTAAACTGGTGTTGAACGACTCGCCATCGGAGCGAGTGTAGAGCGTCTGCCCATCGGTCGAAACTCGAAGCACACGCAATATCTTATCGGTGATATTGTAACTTTTTCCCACACCATATTTGTCCGACGACAGAATCACCTTCAATGGCAATTTCACTTCGGGGAAACCGCCGAGTGCGTTGACCTTTCCGCCGCCAAATCGCTCGGAATTGCGCTCCACAAAACTATCGGTAATAGCCGTAGAGGTGAGCATCTGCTTGATTTCGGCAACCGACAACCGAGGATTAGCTTGCAACCATAGCGCCACAATGCCTGCCACCGTAGGTGCCGACATCGAAGTGCCTGTGTTCGGTCCCCAATAGTTGGTTTTGCCTGTGATGGCGTTGGGCGACGAGAACGAGAGGCGTTGTGGCAAAGCGTTGTAGTAGTCGGAGTTATAGGTGTTGAGCGCCGAAATCACCATGTGGCCCGGAGCCGTAATCATAGGGTGAACGGTGCCAGCCTCGTCGGTTCCGAAAGATGATGTTTGGTAAATATCGCCCACCACGGCTTGCTTCGCAGTATATGTGCCACCAGAGAGCATCGGCACCGAATTGCGCGCAATGTAGTTGCCCACCGAAATGCAGCCTCGCGCCGTGGCATTATCGTTGATACAGCCATTCTGAGTGCCGCTCACAAACGCCTGACCATCGGCAGTGGTGAATGCGCTGAACGTGCTGCCCCACAGCCAACTGGTGTGCCCTGCCCCATTCTGATTATAGAATTGAACTCCGAGCAAATAATGCTTACCGCCGTCACGCTTCTTCAATTCCACAGAGGTGCGAATATTGAAATGACCATTCAGCCCCACAGATGTGAGGATATTGATTTCGCCTTGCGCAAACTGGTTAAGCCGCATACTGAAGTCGGCGTCATGCTCAAAGTCGGTGCCTGCCACCAAACGCCTGTCAGTCTGAATGACGGGGGTGGAATAAACAATCTTTTTCGATGTGGGGTCAATCAGCAAGATTTTCACGCCCACAGCATCAGCCGTTTTGCTCCAAGTATCAATCGACACGCCACCAATCACACTATCCACAGCATTGGGCAAAGTGGAGCCCACTGGTTCGGTGGTGCCCTGCGCCACTTTCAGCACATGGTTATACCCTGCTAAATTACCCACCGACACGCACACCACAGCACCCTCATCGGCAATAGTGCTGATGGCTTGGCAATAGGCACTTGTGCCGTCGTGCGGTCCGCCCTGAAAACCGAGGCTGGTGGAAATCACACACGGAAGATTCACGCTTTTCGCATATTCAAGAATGTAGCGGGCGCAGTTGGCGATTGCCACCTGATTGGTGGAGTAGGAATAGCCCAGCGCACACACCACCATATCGGCTTGTGGAGCCATACCACCATACTGCCCCACCCTTGTGCCAGCGGCTATGCCCAAGCAGTGCGTGCCGTGGCTGTAATTCGTCAAATCAGAGGTGAGATGTGGCACATCGGCATCGGTAAACTCCGACCCCGGCAGCGTGTCGCCGTCAATCACCACCAATTTTCCTGCCCTATTGCCCGGCATATACACTCGCTTGATGCGCGTGTTTCCGTCGGCATCTTGAAACGCCTTGTGGTTGAAATCAAATCCCGAATCAATGATGCCAACCACCACCCCTTTGCCTGTGTAGTCGGTTGGCAGTCCGTAGTGCGTGCCATCGGCGGCGATTGCCACATCGGTGGTGGGAATGGTTACATCGGTATTCGCCTCGCCCTGCTCACTCACCGCAATCTGCCTCACCATAGGCAGTGCCGCCACCTCCGAAATCATCGACAGAGGCACTTGCGCCGTGACCATATTGCCAAAGCGAGCGTTCACTTTCACGCCCAAAGCCTTCAGCGGCTGACAGTCGGCATCGGAAAGACTGATAAACGCATCAATCAGCGGATTTTGCTCCGCCTTGGCTTTGCTGCACGACAAGTTACTATGATGCAAAAGCAACTCTTTTGTGGATACGGCATACTTTTCGGCTGCCATTACAGCCACCGAAAAAGCAAGCACCATTATCGTTAAAACAAGCCGTTTTTTCATAGGTCAAAAAACACCGCTACATGCCGAGGGCGATTCCAATCAGCAACGAAACATCGGTAACGTCGATCACGCCATCGCCATTGATGTCGGCACGGTCGGCACGGAAATCCGACAAATTTTCCAGTATGACATTAATCAGTATTGAAGCGTCGGTAACATCAATCATGCCATCATTGTTCAAATCGCCCAGCAGCGGTTTCTTTCCGCCCAGTTCACGAACCACTTCGAGCAAATACACCTTGTTCGAACCATCGGCGACTACCGTGTTGAGCGTAACAATATCGTAAACGAAATTATCTTGGAGCGGAACAGAATCCACTTCCAAGCGCGACATATCCACCTTGAATTTGCCTTCAAATTGAGGCATTTCCCACTCCGAGGCATTCAATGGCGCAGAGAAACTGCCGAGGAATGCGTCCCATTGCACGCATCGCACCGTGTCGATTTCCATTGCAGCAGGTTTGGCGAAGAAGTAGTTCTTATCGCCCACCGCTTGCGAACCGTGGAAGTTGGCTACAATATAACTGTTGACAAACACTGTAGTGTCTTTTTCGCCCACCGCTGGCACAGCCACCGCCTTCAGTTCTGCTCCAGCCTTGCTCGTAAGTTCGGCATCGAAGCCCAGAATGTGGCGACCAGGGAAGTCAGCCATTTGCGCACTGTCGAGCGGTTGAGGAAGCGTGATAGCCACCCAGTTGTGCTGTGCATATTTGTCGCTGCCCAAGTAGTCGGTCTGTCCATCAGCAGGCACTGTGGCATTCACACCCTTCGCCGCATCTTTGGCGTAGATGGTGAGCGAATCGGTGCTGATATGCATCACCGTAAGGTCGTCGGCCTTCACTGAATATGTGGCGTTTTCCTTCATTCGGTCAACCGAGAGCATCGAAGCCAGCGAATATGATGGTTTTTGTTCGCCAAGCACCTTGCTCACATAGCCGAAAGTTTCGTTATCGTTCACGCGAGTTTGCACCAGCAAGTCATAAACATATCCGTCCTTCAAATCGCTCTTGTCGCCTTCGGTAAGCACAAACACCGGTGCCATTGCACCCTCAAACTGAGGCATGCCAAAATCGGCTGCCACAAATGGCATTTCGAAGCGGTCGGCGGCCTTGTTCCACATAGCGCAGCGAACGGTGTCGATTTCCATAGGTTTCGGACGCACCAAGAAATAATTCACCGAATCCACCTTCTGCGAGCCGAGAAAGTTGGCAGGCAGGAATGTATTCATTTTTGCGTTCTCATTCTTCTCGCCAAACTCAAGCGTGTCGTAAATCTCCATTTCGGGACTCTGCTTAGAAATGAGCATCGCATTCAGGTTGGTGATGTAGCGGCCGCGAATATCTTCAGCCTTTTCCTCATCAATGAATTCGGGCATATAGATAGCCACCCAGTTGCTCTGGTCGTAATTGCCCTCTTGATAATCCACTTGAGTGGAATCGGGCACATCGGGGGTGGCGTATTGGTTGTCGTCTTTTGCGTAAATCGTGAAATAGTCGTCGGAGAATCCCATCACCGTGAGCGTGTTGTCGGCTATTTGATAAACATTTCCCAATGGAATAGTTGGGCTTTTCAGCATCTTCGCAAGCGTGAACTCGGTAGGCTTCACGCTCAAAATCTCCAAAGGATAGCATTTTGAGGCATTGACATCGGCCAGCACCACCATTTCACACACGTCACCATCTTTGATTATGGGTCGTGTGGTGGTGAGTTTTGAGTAATCGGGTTTGAAACTGCCGTTGAAATTCTTGAAACCGTATTCATCAGCGAAATAAGGCATCATGAACGCTCTTTTCGTCTGGCACCACATGGCGCAACGAACGGTGTCGATTTCCATAGGCTTCGGACGCACAAAGAAATAATCGGTGGAATCCACCTTCTGCGAACCATGGAAGTTGGCAGGAATAAACGCGTTGAGCACCGCCGTGGTGTCTTTCTCTCCTGCCACCGGATTGGTCGCACAGTCGACTGTGGGGTTAGCGGTGCTGCGAATCACGCCTTTCACGCCTGTGAGTTGGTGTCCTATGTAGGCTGCGCATTGCGCACTGTCGAGCGGTTCGGGCAAATTCAGCACCACCCAGTTGCTCTGGTCGTAGGTGCCATTCAGCACATCGGTTTGCTGCTCGGTTGGGGTGTCGGGGGTGACATACTGCCCGTAATCTTTCGCATACAGTTGTTTTGCACCCACAGCCGCATACATCACCACCAAACTGCTGTCCTCCAACTCGCAGTTCATCCCCTCTTTGAAGTGAGCGTCGTTCACCACCTGCGAAAGCGTGAACTGGGTTGCTCGCTCATTCCAAGCCTGGAGAGGGTACACCAGCAGCGAACTATCGGCAGCCACCGTGGTGAGTGCTATCATATCGTAAACATAATTGTCGTTGAGTTTCACGCTGTCGGTTTCATAGAGCGATGTGTCGACTTTCGCCACGCCCTTGAATGTCAACATACCGTATTTTTCGGGGTTGTACGGCATTTCAATCGTCATATTCAAACCATTCCACATCACGCTTCGAATGGTGTCGATTTCCATAGGCTTCGGACGCATCAAGAAGTAACTGACCGAATCCACCATCTGCGAACCCTGAAGATTGGCTGGGATAAACGAATTGAGTGCCACCGTGGTATCGGTTTCTGCCATTTGAGGCATATCAATCAACTTAAACGACATATTCACCTTATTTTCAAGCGCACCACGGAACGATTTCACGAATTTGCCTTTATACTGTGCCTTTTGCGCATCGTCGAGTGCCTGAGGCAGATGGAGCGCAAGCCAGTTGCTCTGGTCGTAGTTGCCCTTTTGGTAAACGGTCTGCTCGGCTGCGGGCTTTTCGGGTGTAGCATACCCACCATCGTCTTTCACATAGAGGGTGAAACCGTTGCCCGAAACGTACATCACACGAAGCGACAAGTCGCTCACCACATAATTGTACCCCGACTTAAACGACGGTGTGGCAATAATTTCAGAAATAGTGTGTTCGCTCACTTTTTCCTTCAATATTTCAAGCGGACAAACCACGAGTTCGCCAGCCGCTCCATATTTGGTCAACGCCACAATATCGTAGTGCGAATTTACGGCAAGCACATCGGCAGGACTTTCCACATAAGAGAAATCCACGCTTGCGCTACCTTGGAAAGCAGGAGTGGAGCCTTCGGGCATTTCGAGTTGCGACTTCGTGGCATTCCAGTATGCGCCACGAATGGTGTCAACCTCCATTGGTTTGGGGCGAACAAAGAAATAGTCGTGCGAATCCACAGTCTGCGAACCATAGAAATTGGCAGGAATGAATGTGTTGAGCACCTGCGTTGTGAGGGTGTCCATCACAGCCACAGGCATCTTGTCGGCTTCAAACTCCAGATTTTTCTTGCTTTTCAGCACACCGCCCACATTTTTCAGTCTTCTGCCCACGAAGTTGGTTTTCTGAAGCGAATCCAAAGGCTGTGGCAAGTGAATCAGCACCCAGTTGCTTTGGTCGTAAGCCACAGAATCGGGCATCAGATGCTGCGATTTGATATAGTCGATTTGCCCTTCACCAATCACATCTTGGCGAGCATAGCGTGTGGAGTCTTTCGCATAGATAGTGCGACCGTCAGCCGACACGCGGGCACAGGTGAGCGAACTGTCGCAAATGCTGTAATAACGATCCTCCCCAAAACGTGGATTGCTTACCACATCGGTTAAGCGATACTGAAATTCGGGGAAGCCGCCCAGCGCATTTATCTTGCCGGCGCCAAACTGCAACGGAGATTTACGCACATCATCATCAACATACGCACTCTTTCGGATAATTTCTTTCACATCGTCGACTTTCAGTTGAGGATTTGCTTGCAGCCACAGTGCCACGATACCTGCCACGGTGGGCGCCGACATCGATGTGCCCGACATCGAACCCCAGTAGTCGGTTCTGCCCGTGGTGGGGTTTTCCTTGCTGTAGGCGGTATTGGTGGAAGGCTTTGCCAAATAATTATAGCCATTGTAGGCACTAATCACAAAGTAGCCCGGTGCAGCCACAAATGGGTACGACTGTCCATTTGGTGCTATGCCATAACTCGATTGAGGATAAATCGAGCCCTCAACGAAATACGAACTGTACATATCTTTACCCGTTAATGCCATATAGCGGTTGCGCCCCACATAATTACCCACCGAAATGGTGTATTTGCCAGTCACATTATCGTTCATGCTGCACGAATCGGTGCCATTCACAAATTTATAGTCGCCCACTTGGGGGTACCATGAGTAAGCATTTTCTGAAGTGACCCAAGAGTCAAACTCCACTCCGTTGACACCATAAAACTGCACAGCCATCTTGTAAGCCTTCACATCGGAGCGCAACGGCTTGAGGCTAACTTCGCAATAAGTTTCGACATGCCCATTGCCCTCAGTGGTCACCCACACGCCAATCTTTCCCGAAAAATACTGCGACAAAAATGCGTTATAGCCACGCTTCGACTCCATGCCAGGACCAATGTAATGATAAGTGTATGAACGCATAATACTGGTTTCGTAGAAAACAGAATTGTCGTCGGGGTCGATTAATATGAATTTCACACCCACAGCCGACCGACTGCGACTCCATGTATCAATGGCGAAATTGGCAGTATAGCCCTGTGTGGTGCCACTAACATACGACCCAATAGAGGGAAGAGTGGAGGTGTACATTCCTGAAAATTTATGATGAATATAGCGCTTCAAACTGCCCAAATTTCCATTTGAAAGGCAAATCACGGCATCGCTCTCACCCACTTCATCATATATTTTGCAAATTTTGCTTGTGCCGTCGTGTGGGCCTTTTCGTGTACCCATACTCACACTAATCACACATGGTTTGCCCACACGCTTAGCATATTGGGTGATGTATTTCAAACTGTTGGCTATATTCACATCGCTTTTCTTGCCACCCAAGGCACACATCACAATATCGGTGCCCGGAGCCATACCCGAATATGGACCATTAGGCGAACCTGCACCAATAAATGCCGTGTGGCTGCCGTGTGCGCTCGAAGTCAAATCCGTGGTGAGGCTGGCTATGCGAGTGGAGTCAAATTCCGAACCGGGAAGCACAGTACCGTCAATCGTCACTTTCGTGCCACTGGTGTTACCAGGCATATACACGCACTTGATGCGAGTGTTGCCCAGCGAATCCTGAAAAGCGGCGTGGTTGAAGTCGATGCCCGAATCAATGATGCCAAACACCACACCTTTACCATCGTAATTTGCTGACAAACCATGCAGAAGTCCTTCAGCCACATAATTCACCGAAGTGACGGAGCGTGTGGTATCAACATCGCTCTCCATCATTTCCGCAATCGACACTTGCTCCACCTCGTCGAGGGCGGCGATGGCTTGAAGTTGCGCCACTGGCACCTGTGCCGTCACCAAGCCAGTGAAGCGAGCGCCAATCACGCCACCGAGTGCGGTGATGCGACTGGTGTTGCGCGAGTCGTGAAGCGTGATGAATACATCCACCATCTCTTGCCCTCGCACTTGCGAGATGGCGGCATGGCGTTTGGCCTCGGCGGGGAAAGCGGAGCGGTTATCTAAGAATGCCTGTGTAGCGACCGACATTTTCTCGTAGGCACCTGCCGTGAAAATGCCTAACAGGCAAAATATGGTTGCAAAATATTTTTTGAAATTCATATCTCAAAGATTAGTTTCGTTAATTAGTGTAGTGTATATCATACAAAGATACGAGATTTTTTCCAAAAAAGGGAGCCACCTCCCCACATTTCTCGCATTGAGAAATTTAGGGAGGTGGCTATGGAGGATTGGAAAATGCCTGAAAGAGGGAAAATGCCGTGCTATCGCACTTGCTTACCTACTGAGCGGCTACCGTCGGAGTAGGTGGTAATCACCACATTTGCTCCGTGGAATGGCTCGCTTGAGCGAATGCCTGTCACGCTCACATATTCCACATTTGCCACCTGCTTGCCAGCATGGGTATCGGTAATGCCGTTGGTGATCACATTGCCCCGTATTGCGCCTTCGCATCGCCATTCTTGCAGAGGATAGACCATATAGCGAGTGCCCACATTCTGATTTGCCGCAGCACGACGACGGGCAGAGTTTCTCTCGCCACCCTCGTCAACGGTAATCAAACCAATGAAACTATACACTTCACCATCTACCAACTCAGGCACTTGACCTTCGTATTTCGAGAAATCGGCATAGAATGTGCCTGTCAGTCCTTCCTTATTGATTGGTCCAACACTCATAGGCACCTTGAAGCAGCCTTCTGCCTCTATCCACATTGCCCATTGCACACCGGCAATCTCGTTTGGCTTTGGCTTCACGAAGAAATAGGTGTAGTAGGTGCCGTCGGGTTTTACATTTACGCCATTTTGAGTGCCGAGGAAGTTGGCGGCAATATAGGTGTTGCAATCGAATATGGCCTCACCAGTAGCCGTTGGCACCGATGAGGTGGTGATAGCGGGGTTGTCAACATCAGTCATTGTGCCAGCCACTCCACCGAGGGTGAAGCCCACGATTTCGGCTTGCTGGTCTTCGCTGATAGGTTCTGGCAATTCCACCAAAATCCAATTGCTCTGATCCCACTTTTCGTGGCCTCGCATAAATGAGGTGCGTTGCATCACAAAATCGATTTCGCCATCGCCCAACACATCTTTATCGGCATATCCATTGTTGTCTTTCGTGACTATGGTGCGTCCGTCGCCCAGCACGCCCACACATGCGAGAGCACCGTCGGCAATGGCTACTGGTGTGCCCACTTTTGCATCTTTGAGGAAGTCGGCCAAATCGCCTACTTGGTGGTAGATGGGCTTGGTGGTCACCTTCTTGGCATCGGTCCACAGCGATGAAGTGCCGTCGTTGTAATGGGCTTGAATCTTGTATTTATATTCCGTGTCGGCTTTTAGCCCTGTCACCTCATACGAGTTACCCACGATGTCCTTTATCAGATGATACGATTCGTTGGTGCTTTCTTCGAGGCTTTGGTCTTCGGAATTGGTGTAGAATGTCACATCGCCAGCGTAAATCGCGATAGATGCAATTGCAGGCAAATCTTTTGGCACAAGCACAATGGTTTCTTCCACCGAGTCACAATCAAGCACATACACATAGTTTTTGGCTGTGCTTGTCATTTTCTTGGTTTTCGACTCTTTGCTGGTCTTTACCGTGAGTGTGGCAGCCGTGTACTCCTCCTCGTTCAGAGATTGCCCATGCACCACCACCGATATTTTTTTTGCTCCAAGGGTTGGCATTGGAGTGGTGGTGACTGGTCCGAACGGAACGATATGACCGTCCCAAATAAAAAGTGCCTTTGTGGCATTCCACCCTTCGGGGAGGAATTGGGCGTATCTTTTCAAACAATCCACAAGTTCACCTTTATTATTGGCTTGAGTTTTCAGTGCCGAGAAATCGAAGTTGTTCACGAGTTCGGGGCTGATGTCGGAAGTCAGTCGCAACGAGTAGTTTTTTATGCCCACAGGCAATGTGCGGTCGGTCCATTCCACCTTGAATCCCGATTCGGTGATGGTGGAAGCGTCCACATCTTTCAGTTCGGGCAGATATGCCTTCACCACGCCCCTACCCTTGAGCGGAATCTCCACGGTTCTGCGCTGTGGATTGGTGATGGTGAACACTGCATTCAGGTCGCAGAACTGGTGTGGGGAGAATGTCACTTCCACACTCACGCCGCCATTCACCTCTTCGGCGGTGAGCGTGTTGGTGCTCAATTTGAAATGCGCTTCGTCGCCCGAAATGCTCAGCGTGGTGGCGCTGGTGATGTTTTCGCCCTTTAGAGTGATAGTTTGGGTGGAATCCTCATCGTAATACACATTACCGAAATCCATTTTCTTTGTGTCGATGGCAAGTTTCGCACCGCTCTTGTCGCAGAAGCGCAATGTGGCAGAGCCATCGTCGTTGAGGTAAATGTCGGTAATGGGTTTGCCCAAGAAACCACGATTTCCCGACGGATTGTTTTCGATATTCGTCCCAAGATTGAGAGTTGCCGCAGGATCGGTGTCGTCGGTAAATTCGTGATATTCCTTGCCGAAGAGGTCGGCATTTTCAGTGGTGTGCGATGCCACGTTGTCGGCAGGCATGATGGTCATCAGTTTCACCGGATAATTGTTGACGGAATTTTCTTTCCATCGTGCCGGCACATACGTCACATGCGTAATCATCACACCCTCGTCACTGATATACGAGTCCCAGCCTTGTCGGCGGCGGTTCTCTATCACATAATACTCGTTGGCATTGAGTGGGCTCTCCACTTTCATCGCCCAGTCGGAAGTGATGGTCTTGCCGTTGAACACAGGCAGGCGGTATTCTGTGTCGGGCTGGGGTGTAACGAGTTCAATCCAACCGAAGAACGATTTTTCGTAAGCATTATAGCCCACGGGGGTGTTGCAGTTATTGTTGTAGCACCCATAGTCCATCAGGCTCCATGTGCCCATACCGTAATCGGTTCCGTAAGTGGTCATATAAAAGTCGGGCAAACCGAGGCAGTGAGAGAATTCATGGCAGAATGTGCCGATTCCGTCTAAAGCGGTGTTGGTGTCCACACGCCCCTGCACCTCGTTGAATACTGCAAACTTATTCACTGTGATACCGTCGTAAACCTTTATGCCAGGGCCATCGCCCACTGTTGCAGCATCTGCCAAGGTCCATTGGCAAGGCCAAACCGCATCGGGCACCGTGGCAGCGGCTTGCGCTTCGCCCACACCGGCAAACACCACCATCACCACATCGCAAATTCCATCGCCATTGTTATCGTAGTTTGCCCAATTAATGTCGGATTTTTCTTTCACCAAATCGCACGCCTCAGCCACCATCTTTGCCACGCCCTTATCAGAGCCATTGAGATTGTTGCCGCCATACGCTTCACGGTTTTCGCTCAACTCATACACACCAAACACATCAAACTGTGGTTCAAACTTGCCGTTCGACTGGTCGATGAAATACTGCCGGGCACTGTTGGCTCCTTGGTTGTAGTGATTGCTGAATGCGTCAATGGGGTTGCTCACCTTCTTGTCGGCAAACTCCACCACAATGATTGGCACCCTCACCTTACCCACGTTCGGCACTTGACTTGCCTGCATGGCTTGCTCCACATGCGCCACTATCTTACGACTCATCATCAAGGTCTGCACATCGGAAAAGCGAATATCTTCGCCCATGTTGTCGATGAGCATTTCCTCATTGATAGAACGCTCATTCTGGTTGTGAGCAATGATTTGGGTGGAACCGTCGATGGTGGCGTAGCAGAAATCACCATCGGCATTGCGCACCACAAGCAATCCATCGTCGGTGGCGAGGAAATGGAAAAATTCATCGCCCAGTGCTTGTACTCGGATGGCTGTGCCGTCGCTTTGGATATAAGTTTGGAAACCCTTTTGAGCAGGAACTGCCCAAATACCTGATGTAGAGGATATAAGAAATGCGAGTAGTATGAAAACAGTTTTTCTCATCTTTTTTGCCGTTAAGAGGGACTACATTAATCCATACGACACAAAATTAATAAAAACTTTCTGATAATCAAAATATTGCCATTTCACAAATCACTATCCCACCCCAAAAAAATCATAGTTACAGTTTCCGCCCCAGCGATTTTCTGTTGCCCCCCTATAAATCGGCGATGATATTCACAAACGCTTTCCACACTGGCGCATTGCGATAGGCGGCTTCGCAGCCACGAGGCACATGCAGTTCTATGCGCTTGGCATCATTCAGCGTGAAAATTTGACCTGTTTGGGGTGGTGTGGTGGCGTGTGAGTCGATGCGCTGGATTTGTGTGCCTTTAAACGCGAAACTGTAGATGGCTTTCATGTTGTTCGACCAGGTGATATGCTTAATACCGCTGTCTTCAAAAGCGTATGAGAGGATAGAATGTACGCCAGCAGGCAGAGTGATTTCCTCCAAACTCTCACAACCCGAAAAGCAATAGCCCGAAATCACGCCAAGACGATGCCCCGGTATCACCACTTTTTTCAGCGATTTGCAGTTGTGGAAAGCTCTTTCGCCCAGCGATTCCACACTTTTTGGTATCACAAATTCCACCAGTCCGGATTGGTCGAAAGCAAAATCGCCAATATGCTTCACCGACGAAGGCAACCTCAACGATTTCAACGAACTACACCAGCGAAACGCTGCCGCCTCGATAAATTTGGTTTTATTGCTATGGAAAGTGACCGATTGCAAGTTGCTGCACCCAGAAAAACAGCGTCTGGGAATTGAGCGGATTTCTCGGTGTGGCAAGTCAATAGCGGTCATATGGCCATACTCGAAAGCACCTTCGGCAAAACCGCTCACATGAAAGCGGTCGAAGCCCACATTTATGTCGTCGGGAATGTGTAGCACGCCCTCTGGCTGCACATCAATTCTCCATACGATAGCCTCGCTCAACTGTCGCACCATACTGGTCGACACATTCTTATACACCAGCCCACCACTATTGAAATAGCCAGGGCGGTCAGGAATCCATGTGCCCCTCCCCTCTAAAAAATCCACAACACCCTGACCAACAGCCGCCGCCACATCTTGTGAGGTGACTTGAGCCTTCAAGCCGCCGGGCATCAATGCCAAAGCCATTGCCGCAGCCATCGCATATTTTCTTATCGCCATATCATCTATAAATTTTATCACCACAAATATACCACTTTTCCCCTTATGCCACAACATTCGGGCGTTTATTGGGGATAATAGGATTGGAGGTAGAGGCGGGCGAGGAAATCCCAGTTGGCGTGGAGGATTTCGCCGGTGTCGTCGGCTGGTAGGACGGCATCGGGGAGCAGGTGATGCTCAAACAAATAGCGAATGAGGTCGGCTGGGCATCGTCCGGGTTCGGTCACGAGCGTGTGGGCTTCGCGTGCGGCGGCAGTTTGGTCGTAGAGCGCATTGCCCTCCATTGCCACAAATTGAGCCACGTTTGGCGCAATAAGTATGCCGTGCTCTTTATTTGCCAGCACCACGAAATTGCCATATTCTTTCAGGTTAGGAAGCACACCGCCCTCTTCTTGATCCCAGCCCATTTCGCCTGTGAGAAACGCTGCCAAAGCGTCGTAGTCCTTGAAAAAGCCTATCTCTTTGCCGTTGGCTTTCATGAAATCGGTGTAAAGGTGGTGCGTTTCACTTTTCTTTGATTCGCGAGGCTTGGGCAACTCGCCAGTGGCAACCATCTGCACCCATTCGCCGATGGGCAACGCCAAGGGGCCGCATGGCTCGCTGAGCATCACTCGGTCGTAGAGGTCTTGGATTTTCTCCATGGCGGATTCACCTTCCTTTTGGAGCATGTCGCGCGCCTCGATATGTGCTTGTGCAATCGTGATTTTTGACGCGTGCTTCATGAAGTAGCAATGGTAGAACAGCCACGAACTGAGTTCGAATATGCTGTTGGCGTCCTCCAAATCTTCGGGGTCAACGCCTGTTTTGATATTGTATTCCACCGAGTCGGGCGCAGTTTCATACACCTCGTCGAGGATTTTATAAAACTCTTCGGCAAGCCACTCAATATCGGGATTGAATGGCGAAATGTTGAAATTCTTGTAGTGCTGCCCCTCAAGCGCATACCAAATCAGGAAGCGCAAATCGTCGAGGTTCAACTCATAATCAATGTAGTTTTCGCTTCGGGGGAAGAATGGCAACGGCTTGCCGTAAAGATGCTCGTGCATCATGGTGAACGAGCGCCAAATGCCAGCGTCGGTCACGATGTCTTGAAAATAACCCACCACGGCAAGCACCACGGCTTGGCGTTCGCTGTCAGACAGGTCGGTGAATCGGCCACAATCGTCCCAACGCTTGGCGAGGCGTGTGGCCAAAAGCATATAGTATTTTTCAGCCTCGGTCACCTTCTTGGTGTTGGGCTGCATACGCATAAATTCTTTAGCAGAAATTTCCATATTTTAGGAGTTGAAATAATTTACTTATCAAGCATCACCACAAAGATAACACTTTTGAAATAGAAATCCGATGTTAGAAGTTAGAAATTAGAGGTTAGAAATTAGAGGTTAGAAATTAGAGAGTCGGAGTGTACGGAGTGCTCCGAGTACTCCGAGTGCTCCGACGTTTCCTGTAACAGGAATTAAAAAATCCTCCAGCGTGGTGGTGCTGGAGGATTTTTGAGCCGCGAACGGGGCTCGAACCCGTGACCTTTTCGTTACGAATGAAATGCTCTACCAACTGAGCTATTGCGGCTGTTGCGATGCTTCGTGGTCGCATCGCTTATGTCGGTGGGTGCGCAAGCGGCGTGCGATTAAAGCACCGTCTGCTTGCTATAAGTCAATTTAATCTTAGCATTGTCGAGACGCAATTTCGCGATTGACGGAATGGCTACCGCTGGCGAGATTTTTGTCACTACAGTTTTCTGTTGCTGGCTATAGTAGTAATAACTCGAAGTTTGAGTGTAACTCGTCACATCAATAGGCGTAAGCGTGAGGTTGATGTCTTCTTCCGTTGCCACACCATTTTGGTTGTTGATGATGTTGAGAATGTAGGGACGAAGACCAGTGAACTCATACTGCTTTTTCGTAGCATTGTATGTGGCGTAGAACGAATCCTTGCTGTTGGTCAAACTGTCGCCTTCAAAGAATGCGTCCTTCTTGTCTTTCTTCACCATCAGCAAATAACTTGGTGGCGCAATCTTGTATTCGTTGCTGATTTCCTCAACTGGAAGGGTGAGTTCAAGCGAGTTGATGAGCGCCAAACCATCGGCTGAATTTGCCTTGTAGGTGTTGATGATGTCTTGAATTGGGAATTTCACATTCACCTCATATCCCGATGGGCCCATCACAATCGCCTCGCCATTGTTCACCATTTGTTTCACGCTTTCAGCCACAGTGAGGCGAAGGTTGTTGTTGGTGATAACTTCTGGAGTGGAAGCGGCATACACTTGACTCACGGTCTTGATGGTATCTACTGTGTCGCGCACGGTGGTCTGCTTGCGGTAGAACACCTCCAAGTCGGTGGCATAGTAGTTCATCACACGGCCAGAGCCGTAACTGTTGGTGATATAAAGTCCAGGGAAATACTCTTTGAATTTTGCAGGGTCGCTGAACACGTCGCCCTTGTTCACAAAGAGGTTGAATATCTTTTTAGCATATTCCTTTGGCATAGGAATGCGAATTTCACGCCAAGTGGCAGAAGTGCCTGTGTAACTGTATTCTGAACACAGAACAGAACTTGCTGGTGAGCACGATGCGGTGGCGATTGGCTTGCTTGCATCGTAGTAGCCTTCAGCGCTGAAATCGCTGTAGATTGGATCTGGAAGTTGCTTGGTGAGTTCATACACATTCATGCGCATCGGAGCCAACGAGTCGCCGGTGAAGCCGCCAGTGGTTTTGAGGCTCAAAGTCAACTGGCATGAATCCACCCATTCCTCTTTGGTGTTGATGGTGTCGATTCTGTTGGCAGGCATCAACTGGCACACCACGTCGCTGGAAAGCTTGCCATAACCAGGGCAAGTGATTTCGCCCACGAGTTGGGTGCTGGTGCGCGCATGGAGTTTCTTGTTCTCAACGCTCACACCTGTCATCACAAACGAAGAGTCTTCAATAATCTCCGACTTTGTGTCGGTGAGGGAAGATCCAATATTTTCGTCGGAGCATGAATACACGCCAATCATCATCAGCATGGCGAATATCAAAGTGACCGATTTTTTCATATTCAAAATTTGAGTAGTAAATAGTGTTACAGAGATTCGTAGAATGTCTTGTACGCTTCTGCACTGCCAGCGATGTCGACTTGATATGGGAGGAATGGAAGTCCCGATTCCTTCACCAGTGCCATAATCTCGTCGCTGATGTGCTCGCTTGCCTGAACCACACCGTCGCAATGCTGGAGCGCAAGTTTAGTGAGCCCCACCTTGTCGAGTGCCAAGTCCTTAGTCCAAGCAATGTTTTCTTCCTTCATGCCGTCGAATTTCAACTTTTCGTAGAGGCGTGCGTCGAATGGCTCCGAGAAGTCGTCGTCGCAAAGCGAATACACCACTTTAGCGCCCTGATACGATGGGTCGTCGGCATAATAGTCCTTAATATAAAGAGGCGCAAGGGCTGTAATCATACCAGTGCAATGAATCACCTCAGGCACCCAACGGAGCTTCTTCACAGTTTCGAGAGTGCCACGCACGAAGAAGATGCTGCGCTCGTCGTTGTCAGATGGAGAAGTCACGGTTTCAAGTTCCTTGGTGATATTCTTGGTGAAGTAGTCCTCATTATAGATAAAATACACCTGCATACGAACAGGCTGCAAAGTTGCCACCTTGATAATGAGTGGGTGGTCGGCGTCGTCGATAGTGATGTTCATACCCGAAAGGCGAATCACTTCGTGGAGCTGATTGCGGCGTTCGTTGATGAAACCGTATTTAGGCATGAAAGTGCGCACCTCCAAACCGCTTTCTTGCACGGCTTGTGGTAATTCGCGACCTGTCACAGCCATAGGTGTGTTAGGTAAATAAGGTGAAATTTCTTGAGAAATAAAAAGAACTTTGTTTACATCCATTGCGCAATACTGTTTATACTAAATGCAAAGTTAGCAAAATTTTTCCAATTACGCCGACTGTTTGCCTGTCTGGGTGTGCTTTTTTAAGGAAAACGACATCGTTTTTAACATTAATAAAACAAATTAGCGACGTTTCGCAAGCATTTTGCCACCAGTCCACTACAGCCTCACCACAGCCAAGCACCACCCTTGCACCGAAAGCACCGAAAAAGTAAACGACTGTAGGCAAACGGCGTGAAATAACATTTTTTTGCTACAATTAATAAACAATTTGTTTTTAATTGTTTGAAAATTATGAATTATATACTAAGTTTGCACTTCAAGAAACACAATGTTTAATTTTAAATCGATTGAAGGTTATGAAAAAAATGATGATGGCATTTTTGGTGGCTCTGATGAGCGTAGCAGCAGTTTGTGCACAGACCACCGCCACACAACAATGTAAGAAACAAACTTGTGCTGTCCAAAAATGTGAAAAAGTAGACAAAGAATGCAAAAACGCTGTCGAAAAGTGCGACAAGGCAAAGCAGAAATGTGACAAAGCCGCCCAAAAGTGCGACAAGGCAAAGCAGAAATGCGACAAAGCCGTTCAAAAGTGCGACAAGGCAAAGCAAAAATGCGACCAAGCCATTCAAAAGTGCGACAAGGCAAAGCAAAAATGTGATCAAGCCGCCCAAAAGTGCAAACAAGAATGCCAAAAGAAATAAGGTGAAAAAACTGCCTAACCAAAAGCAGCTCCACACCTTCCCCAACACCCAACAAATCCCGGTGAGCCCCACAAAAAGCCCACCGGGATTTCTATATTTCCCCAGAAAAATCTCTCCTGCAGTTTATAGTAGCCTTTCACAAATTAGCGCACTACTGCCCCAATGTTTCTTCATTCCAATATTCTTGCAAATTTTCTTTGATACATTTCATTACAGCAGAGAAGTCCACCTGTTCTTTCCAACGTATCTTTTTTAAGAACGCACTCCACCAAGTATTACGTATTTTATCTGTAGCAAACGCATCAGAAAAAAGAACCAAGTGTTCCCTGTATGGCGTATTTCTATTCTTGAAAGTGCAAACAATAGCTTCTGCAAGTAGTGTTCGGTCGATCTCGTGGTTGGTGAATAACTGATACACATCAAAAAAATCTTTCATGCGACTATTGCTCTCATCACGGTCAACCATCGCATGAAACTTCTCCGCTATCAACGTTTCCAATGAATAGGCATACAGTTCTACGGCTGGAACATCTGACAACAACAATGGGTAATCCAATGGCAGTGGATAAGGCGTAACCACATCTCCAAAGCCAATGTCGACAGATACTTGTTGAACAATTGTATCTAAATGAGCCTCTATTTTCACACAAGTGCCAGGATATTTCTTGTCAATGGCTATTGGCTCCAATTCAAGCGATGAAGCATCAAAGAAAACGCCATCGTCCTCGCATTCAATGCTACATATCTTTTCAAATACAACTTTCAGATTATCCTTATCATTACCGATGCGTTCACCCAACAAATCAATGTCGATTGTTGGACGTGCCTTAAACCTATCCAAAGCGAACAGCAGCGAACTACCTTTCAACAGAAAGTGCCTCTTGTAAGGACTTGCGGATATGCGAAACAGCAAGCGCTCGTGCAAGTACCTAACCAACACTTTCATATATTCTTGCTTTTCCTCTTTTGCGAGGTTCAGCAAACGCATTCGAATCGATTTCCCGATATTTTTCGTCATAGTCTTGTTTCCAAATATGTAGTCAATATTTTATTTACTCTGAGCTTTTGCGCATAGTCATGAAGCAAAGAAATATTGCGGCTTCCCTTTTTAAGGAAGTTGTCTATGACTTCACCGCAAACATCAAGTCCAATTTTATTTCGGTATTTTACTGCATCACAAACTGTGCGTTCCATATCTGTAATAAGAACTCTGTAACCCGAAATCACTTTTTCAATAACGCCAAACTCCAAGTTTTCTTTCTTCCAAAAATAAAGGTCGATTGGAGGAAATTCTGGCAAACGAACTTTTCGTTTTGCTTCTATTGCAATACAAGTGGAAGAAGGCACCTGTGTAGACAGTCCATAGTAAGCGAATGCACTGTAAAGACAAAGCACCCCATGGGGCACAATGCGCTCTACATCTATCATGTTGTTGGCCAAAGCCGACGTTTCCACATAGATGCCCTTACGAAGCCTCACAAGCATTCCTTTTTTTGTGGCACTCCGGAGTTGTTCATAATCGCCACGGCTTTTCACTTCGCCCGCTGTTATGAAGCCACCTTGCTTTTGCAATATGTCTCTGATTGAGTCACTTTTCATGTAATTGCTATTATATATGCAAAGATACAAATACTTATCTAAAATAACGAACATTTTTGTGTAAAATATTACGGAGAATATCAACAAACTCCGTAATATCATACATTCCACACAGACAACTTATTCGAAGGTGAAATGATGCTACATAGCAGAAGATACCTTATGGAAATGCAATTTTACCATTTTTCCCCCACTCGGTTCTTACGCATTTTGCTCCCTTGTGGTATCAACATGCACACGAGTGGGTGGGCGAAAAAAATACCACCTCGCTGTCGGCAGTGAGGTGGTACATCAATAGGTATTATTTAGGAATTGAATTTAGAATTCTGCGTTCTTTGGCGTGCGTGGGAATGGAATCACGTCGCGAATGTTCTGCATACCGGTCACAAACAGGATAAGACGCTCGAAGCCGAGGCCGAAACCTGCGTGTGGGCATGTGCCGTATTTGCGGGTGTCGAGATACCACCACATGTCCTTGGTAGGAATGTTGCGGCGTTCGATTTCGCTATTGAGTTTCTCCAAACTTTCCTCACGAACTGAGCCACCGATGATTTCGCCAATCTGTGGGAAAAGCACGTCGGTGCCTTGCACGGTGCGGCGTTCTTCTGGCTCGTCGTTCTGTTTCATATAGAAAGCCTTGATTTCGCGTGGATAGTTGTAGAGAATCACTGGCTTCTTGAAGTGGGTTTCCACCAGGAAGCGTTCGTGCTCGCTGGCGAGGTCGCCACCCCAACTGATTGGGAACTCGAATTTCACGCCGTTCTTTTCTGCCTCTTCCAGAATCTTGATACCCTCAGTGTATTCAAGACGCACGAAGTCGTCTTTCAAAACGCCCTCAAGGCGTTCGATAAGACCCTTGTCAATCATCTTATTGAGGAATTCGAGGTCGTCTTTACAGTTGTCGAGAGCCCACTTCACGCAATACTTGATGAAGTCTTCTTCCAAGTCCATCAAACCGTTGAGTTGGAGGAATGCCACTTCTGGCTCAATCATCCAAAACTCTGCCAAGTGGCGTGGGGTGTTGCTGTTTTCGGCGCGGAATGTAGGTCCGAAAGTGTAGATGGCACCGAGTGCAGTGGCACCGAGTTCGCCCTCAAGTTGACCGCTCACGGTGAGCGAAGTCATCTTTCCGAAGAAGTCGTCGTCGTACTTGATGCTGCCGCTCTCGTCTTTGTCGAGTTTGTAGAGGTTTTTGGTGGTCACCTGAAACATTTCGCCAGCGCCTTCGCAGTCGCTTGCGGTGATAATTGGTGAGTGGAAGTAGAAGAAACCGTGCTGGTTGAAATAGTTGTGCACAGCCATTGCCATATTATGGCGAATGCGGAACACGGCACCGAATGTGTTGGTGCGCAGACGCATGTGGGCGTGCTTACGCATATATTCGAATGTTTGGCCCTTCTTCTGCATGGGGTAATCGTTGGGGCATGTGCCGTAGAGCACGATGTTTTCGCCTTGGATTTCCACGCTTTGACCAGCGCCTTGGCTCTCTACGAGTTTACCAGTGGCACCGATACATGCGCCAGTGGTAATGTCTTTGAGCAAATTCTCGTCAACCTTTGCTGGGTCGATTACGATTTGCACATTCTTGATTGTTGACCCGTCGTTGAGCGCGATAAACTGCACTTGCTTGTTGCCACGGCGAGTACGAACCCAACCTTTCACGCACACTTCTGTGCCGATGAGTGCAGGGTTGAATATGTCAACAATTTTTGTTCTTTTAATTTCCATGATTTCTGTGTTGAAAACAGATGTATATATGTGTATGAATTATTCAAAAGAGTTCTGTTTCAAGAAGTTCACCTCTTCCTGAGTGAGGTAGCGCCAGCGTCCGCGTGGCAAGTTCTTCTTGGTGAGACCTGCGAAATACACGCGGTCGAGCTTCACAACGTGATAGCCGAGCGATTCGAAAATGCGGCGTACCACACGGTTGCGGCCTGAGTGGATTTCGATACCGGCTTGCTTGCGGTCGGTAGGCGAAACGTAACTCACTGCGTCGGCATGGATTGGACCGTCGTCGAGTTCAACGCCGTCGGCGATGTGTTGCATATCTTCTTCGCTGATGGGCTTGTCAGTCCATACTTGGTAGATTTTCTTCTTCACGAATTTTGGGTGAGTGAGCTTAGAAGCCAAGTCGCCATCGTTGGTGAGCAAGAGCACACCTGTGGTGTTGCGGTCGAGGCGGCCCACTGGGTAGATGCGTTCTTCGCACGCGCCCTTCACGATGTCCATCACGGTCTTGCGTCCGTTAGGATCGTCGCTTGTGGTCACACAGTCCTTTGGCTTATTGAGTAAAATGTAGATTTTGCGCTCGCTGGTCACAACCTTGTCGTTGTATTCCACAGTGTCTTTCGCTGTAATCTTCACACCGAGTTCGGTAACCACTTCACCATTCACCTTCACCAATCCCTTGGTGATCAATTCATCGGCTTCACGGCGTGAGCACACACCGGCGTTTGCCATGAATTTGTTGAGGCGTACTTCTGCATTTGGATCGATGATTGCTTCCTCATATTCTACTGGCTGAGGACGTGGCACAAAGCGCATTTGTGGGCGTGGACCTTGCTGGCGTTGTGGGCGTTTCTTGTAGCCACCTTGCTGATAGCCGCCACCTTGTTGGTAACCGCCTTGCTGACGATAGCCACCGCCTTGTTGCTGACGATAGCCACCACCTTGCTGCTGACGATAGCCACCACCTTGCTGCTGACGATAGCCGCCACCTTGCTGCTGACGATAACCGCCGCCTTGCTGCTGACGATAGCCGCCACCTTGCTGCTGACGATAGCCGCCACCTTGCTGCTGACGATAGCCACCACCTTGCTGCTGACGATAGCCACCTTGCTGCTGACGATAGCCACCACCTTGCTGCTGGTAGCCGCCACGCTGCTGGTAACCGCCGCGCTGTTGATAACCGCCACGTTGTTGATAACCGCCACGTTGTGGTTGATAATCGTTGTCATACCCTCCTTGACCATCTTGGTTTGCATTTTCATAGCGTGAGGGTTCGTTTTCCTCAATTGCAGGAACAGGACCACTGATGCGTGGTCGCTTTGGCTTTTTCTCTAAATTCTCTTCCATCGTTTTACGGAATTTGGTTTTGATTTTTTCAATAATAAAATTATGGCCTCTCGGCCTTGATGTGTATATACTTGTGTTATACTTGTCAAAAGTTTACGACAAAGATAAATATTTTTTTTCACATACAATGTGTTACGCACACTTTTTTTGAAATCTATTCATCTTTGCCGTAAACCCAAATCGGTCATTAGGGCTTGCACGGCCTAATGACCGATTTGGGGTAAATCTTTAGGTGTGATTAATAACCGGTGTAGCTGTGTGGGGTGATGCTGCGGAGCTCGGCTTTCACCTCATCGCTCACGTTGAGTGTTTCCACAAATTCGGCAATGCGTTTTGCGTCCACCACCTCGTTGGTGCGAGTGAGTGCCTTCAGCGTTTCGTATGGTTTAGGGTAGCCCTCACGGCGCAGAATGGTCTGCATAGCCTCAGCCACCACGCTCCACATGCTGTCGAGGTCGGCGTTAATGGCGTCGGCGTTGAGGATAAGTTTGTTCAAGCCTTTCAATGTACTGGCAAGGGCAATCATCATGTGGCCCATTGGCACACCCACGTTGCGAAGCACTGTAGAGTCGGTGAGGTCGCGCTGGAGGCGTGAGATTGGCAACTTCATGCTCAAGAACTGGAGAATGCTGTTGGCGATGCCCATATTGCCCTCGCTGTTCTCGAAGTCGATAGGGTTCACCTTGTGAGGCATTGCGCTTGAACCCACTTCACCAGCCTTGATTTTCTGCTTGAAGTAGTTCATCGAAATGTACATCCACATATCGCGGTCGAGGTCGATGATGATGGTGTTGATGCGCTTCATAGCATCGAGCAGTGCGCCCAAGTTGTCGTAGTTGGAGATTTGGGTGGTCCATTCCTCACGCTTGATACCCAGGTATTCGTTGAGGAACTTAGCGCCAAACGCACGCCAGTCGTAGCCTGGGAATGCGATAAGGTGGGCGTTGAAGTTGCCGGTGGCACCGCCAAACTTTCCGCTCACAGGCACAGCCTTCAGTTGCTTCAACTGCTCTTCGAGGCGGTAGGCAAACACCTTGATTTCCTTACCCAAGCGTGTGGGCGACGCTGGCTGGCCGTGTGTCTTTGCCAGCATTGGAATGTCGTACCATTCGGTGGCGTGTTCGTTGAGCCATGCAATCACTTCTTCAAGCATGGGGATAAACACACGCTCGGTGGCGTCTCTCACTGCCATTGGCACGGAGGTGTTGTTGATATCTTGCGAGGTGAGTCCGAAGTGGATGAATTCCTTGTACTGCTCCAGTCCGAGCGCATCGAACCGCTCTTTCAGAAAATATTCCACAGCCTTCACGTCGTGGTTGGTCACGCTCTCAATGTCTTTGATGCGCTGTGCGTCGTCAACGCTGAAGTTGCGGTAAATGTCGCGAAGTTTTTCCTTCATTTCAGGAGCCACGCCTTCGAGTTGTGGCAGAGGAATCTCGCAAAGGGCGATAAAATATTCCACCTCCACATTCATACGATAGCGAATAAGGGCGTACTCTGAAAAATAAGGAGCTAACGATTCTGTTTTGCTGTGATAGCGTCCGTCAATGGGAGAAACGGCGGTAAGAGGACTCAAACTCATAGTCTAAATAAAAAAATAAATAATTAAAAAATTCACGGCACCATTTTCTTGAGGAAAAGCCCTCATATAATAATGTGTGAATGTTGTATAATTTGTTTATGCAAAGTTAGTGATAAAAAAGTTTTTTGCAAAAAAGTTGCCAAATAATTTGCAGTTTCGAAAAAAAGCAGTACCTTTGCATCGCAATTAAGCAACGGGCGTTTAGCTCAGCTGGTTCAGAGCATCTGCCTTACAAGCAGAGGGTCGGCGG
>OIYS01000547.1_pt1 | contig 25243 bp, 17 predicted proteins | sample 1588271 | NCBI WGS metagenome assembly OIYS01 (sample SAMN03283286) | human gut metagenome | biome: human-associated habitat; material: feces | host: Homo sapiens | place: Peru | collected 2012
CCCATCAGGGATAGCACCCAAAACGGTCAACCAAAATCAGGATAGTACACATGCCAAAGGCATGTCCCTACGTTATGGCGTTTTCGCTTTTTGTAGTTGATTCTTGAAAGAAGTGTTTCGGGGTGGGATGGTTAGCGGGTGGTGGTGTGTGGGGTGACGGGGGCGCGGCGGATGATTATTTGGTCGCCACTGAGAATCATGTTGATGAGTGCCGAAACGTCGGTTACGTCGATCACGTCGTCGTCGATGATGTTTGCCAATTCCAAGTGGAATGGATTTGGGTTTTCGCCTAAGATGTAACTGATGAGTAATGTCGCGTCTGCCACATCAAGGTTGCCATCGCCATTCACATCGCCCAGCAGATAGTTTTTGAGAATGTGGAAGTGTTCCCATTGCTCTGCGTGTGCGAAATCTTCAGCCAATGCCATGTTGGTGAGGTCGAGTTTCACGCTCGGTTGGTCGATGCCAACCCAAACGCTGTCGCCCAATGCTGGCACAGCGTCGGAGTGCGCCTTGATAGTATCAAGACCAGTCATACCAGCCATCGCCTTTGTGCCGATGCGGTTGATGCTCTTTGGAATGGTGAAATTAGGCATGGCGCAAGCGCTGTAGAACGAGAAATCGCCCATTTCGGTAGCCGTTGCTGGCACGATGCTTTCTGACACAAGTGTCTCTGCACCAGCGAATGTGAAGGCTGGAACTGTGGTGAGATTGTCGGGCATGTTGGCGGTTTCGAGTTGTGCGGCATAGAAGAAAGCGCCTTCGCCCATGGTGCTGACGCTGTTGGGCAGGGTTGCTGTGCTGATTGGCGTTTTTGCCAATGCCCAGCCGCCAACGGTTTTGAGAGATTTTTGTGCGGAAAGGTCAAGAGCGGAAATGCTGGTGTAGGCAAATGCCTCGTCGCCGATGCTTTCAAGTGCGGAGCCTTCGATGTTGATGCCAGTCAAAGCCGCGCACGATTTGAATGCGCCGTCGCCAATGGTTTTCACCTCTTTGTTGAGGGTGAGGGCAGCGAGGGCAGCGTCGGCATAGAATGCGTCTTTGCCAATATTTTCACTCCCAACGGTAGCCGATGCCAGATTTTCGCAACGGGCGAATGCGCCTTCGCCCACTGTTTTCACCGACCCAGGCAACTCTACGGATGTGAGGCCGCTGCCGCTGAATGCGTAGCCGCTGATGCTGTCGAGCGAAGCAGGGAAAGCGATAGTGGTGAGTTGGTCGCAACCAGCGAATGCCGCAAAACCGATAGATTTTACCGACGCAGGAAGCACCACGCTGGTGATGGACTTGCCAAAGAAACTGGTGCAAGGGATTGACGCGGCTGCGAAATTGTTGTCAGCGCCGAAGATGGCGGTTTCTTCATCGCAATAAGCAGCAATGGTGGCTTCCGACAAGTCGATTTCTGAAAGAGAAAGCAAATTGTCGGCTATAAATTTGAAATCGCGTGCATCGAGAGCGCCTGTCACTTTCAGAGAGGTGATAGAATGGTCGGTAAGCAGTGATTCCAGTTTGCCGGGCTGTGATTCAACCGTAGTTACAGCCCACGATGTAAGGCTAATAAGTGTGGCGATGGCCACTAATATCTTTTTCCGCATAATATTCATAATTTACTACAAAATTACATCTTTTTTCTAAATTAAGCCCCACTTTTCCTCAGATATTCCACATCATAACAAAAATCGCACTCCTTCAGCAGATGAGGGGGAATCTTACACCGATTTTTTTTAAAAAAGTCAACAGGTCTACGAGTCAACAGGTCTACGAGTCAACAGGTCTACGAGTGATAGGATATAGGGGTGGAATAAAAAATAATTGGTGGTAATGGGGTTTAAATGGATTAAATGGGTGTTTTTTTGCGGGGAGGGGTGGTGGGGTAAAAAAGAAGCAGTTTCCCAGAGGTTGGGAAACTGCTTTTGCGATTTAGAAAGTAGCGGCTAAGCGGTCGCTTCTTTTTGTTGCTTTAGTTCTGTTCGCCTTCAGCTGCGATTACGTTGATGAAGGTGTGACCAGCGCGTTGCTTGAATTCAACAACACCGTCAACCAATGCGTAAAGAGTGTGGTCCTTACCCATGCCAACGTTTACGCCTGGACGGTTAACAGTACCGCGTTGACGGCGGATGATGTTACCGGCTTTAGCGAATTGACCACCAAAAATTTTCACACCGAGTCGTTTGCTATGTGACTCGCGACCGTTCTTAGAACTACCTACACCTTTTTTATGTGCCATAATCTGTTAAAATTTTAGGGGTTAAGCAATAACTTCTTTAATCACTACTTTGGTGAATTGTTGGCGATGACCGTTAAGACGGCGATAGCCTTTGCGACGTTTTTTCTTGAAAACGATCACGTGTTCACCCTTTACGAGTTCTTCTGCGACCTCGCAAACTACTTTTGCACCATCAACGGTTGGTGCACCTACCTTAACAGCGCCTTCAGCGTCAACAAGAAGAACCTTGTCGAATTCCACTGTTTCACCTTTCTTGGCTTCAGCGATGTGATGAACGAACAAGTACTTGCCTGCTTCGGCTTTGAACTGCTGTCCCTGAATTTCTACAATTGCGTACATTTAATTAATTGTAAATCAAGTTAAACCATACGGCGGCCTGCGCACAATAAAGCGAGGCACTTAACAGAGCCTTTTGGAAATCGACTGCAAAGTTACTATTTTTCAACCATATAACAAATTTTTTTCGCCGTATTTTAGTTTTTTATTTTTCGCTGTCGATGGTGGGGGATAGGTGTATGGTTAACAATAAAACTTGGGGGGTATGCGTTTAGCAAGTTTTATGGTGCAACATATTCGATTTTAATTGTAAACGGCAATTTATTAACGCATTTGAAACATGCCGAAGGCATGTCCCTACGTTATGGCGTTTACGTTATGGTGTTGTTGAGTTTGTTGAATTTGTTGAATTGCGTGCGAATGGTGCACATTATAATATAATAATAAAAGAAGCAGGTTCCTTTTGGTGGGGGAACCTGCTTTGTGGGGTATGTGTGTGCGGCTGCGCCTTATTTGGTGGCGTGCTTGTAGTCGTCGATTACGATGAGTTTGCTGATTTCGGTGCCGATAGTCAGCATGCTTGTTGTTCACACGAGTAAGTTGATGGTGTGAGATGTTTTATCGTTGTTCTGTTCGTTGCTTATAGGTGCTGTCGCTGTCGTCGCGTTCAAACGATGTTTTTATGTTGTTGAAAGTGTAGGTGATGGAAATGTTCACACTTCTTCCATCGCGGTCGTTTTTTACGTATTTCACCACGTTGTTCGATAAGGTTCTTAATGTGGTGGGGCTCACCATTCTGTTAAACAGGTCTTGCCCAGTAATCGATACTTTCAGACTTTTTTTAAGGAAAGAGGTGGATATACCCACATTTACGCCTAAAGTGTGGCCGAAGCGTTGGTTGGCATAACGGTAAGGAGTGCGGTACCAGCTATAGGTGAAAAGGTTGTATTTTCCTGCAATCGTATATCTTGCATTGAGCGAGAGCATCCATGACAGTTGGTTTTGGGTGTTCATACTTCCGAGTGCAGAATATTTATGGCTGGAATATACGAGGAGCGACGACGCATACACATTGTATTTGCGTTGCCAGATACTGTAGGTTATATCAAAACTAAGATTTCTGTTTTTGCCACTATTTTCAGGACGGGTGAGAATTGCGTTTTTTACACCATCGTATTGTGAATAAGTGTCGATTACAGGATTGTTGTTCCAGTTGAACTCCAATCTGGTGGAAAAATCTTTCCATGAGCCGAAGTTCAACGACAGTTCGTTTAATTTAGAGTAGCCCAAGTTTGGGTTGCCCACATAATAGTTCAACGAGTCGGAAAATTCTATATTTGGATTAAGCTGATAGTATTGTGGAGCGTAGTCGTAGCGTCGATAGCCAAGCGAAAGGTTCTTGTCTTTCACTCTCCAGCTGATGGAAGCCGATGGTTTAAGGATGTGGTAGCGTTTGTCGAATGGTGCAATTCCTGCCATCTCGCTTTTGAGGTAGTCGTAGGTGTATGCCAATCCTCCGCTCAAGGTCACTTTTTTTATGTCGTGGGAATATGAGGCATACCCAGAAACCACCGTGCTTGTCACATCCACAAGGCTTTCTGCGCCATTTGTGACGTAGCTATTGCTGTTGGAGGAATGTACGCCCGTATATCCTGCCGACAGGGAGCCATTGCCACCTATCTTTTGTGTGAGTTCGGCATACGACAGCCATGCTTTGTAGCGTGTGGGGTTGGATATCGTTGTGGAACTGTTGGAGAAAATGTCGTGGCTTTTGCGTTGAATGTCGCTATATGACGAGCGTATGGAAAATGTAGTGTTGTTGACATCAAGAAAATAGCCAATGCCTGCGTTGTGGGAGTGGTTGTTGGCGTTTTGCCACTCTGTGTACGATTTGAGTTGGTATTCTGGAATGAGTGTCTCTATCGCCGTGGCAGTGCGTGTCTTGCTATGCTCAAAACTGCCGGAATACTGTGCCTGTAGTCGTGAACTCTTGTTGATGTCGTAGCTTATGCCTGCAAACACGCTCACATCGTTGCTACGGTAGCGGTTCTTTTCTCTTGAATGGTATTCTTCCGATGGTCCAGATGCGGCAGAGTATGGGTCGGTGACCACGGTGCTTGATTTGCTTGACGGATTGCTGCCACCATGGCTGTAGTCCACCGCAAGCGTTCCCGACACCTTGTTGAATCTAAAGTCGGAGTTCAGTGCAACTCCTGCGCCAGCATTGTGGCTGCGTTGCGTGTAGTCGGCACTTGGCGAGAACGATACATAGTCGCTGAGGTGTTTTTTCATCTTAATGCGCACCACGCTTGTTGTGCCTGGAGGATACTCACCGCCTGGTTCTCTAATAATCTCTATTGAGGATATGTCGCTCGACAGAATGCTTTTTAGTTCCTTTTGTGAGGTGATGCGGCGGTTGTCAATATAAATCAGTGGCACACCACGCCCTGGCACGGAAATCACACCATTCGTTTTTATGAGTCCCGGTGTCCATTCCAGTGTTTCCAAACCTGTATGGAACTCTCCTAAATAGCCGTCTGCTACATTCAGAAATTTCGTGTTTGCACCATTGGTTATCATGGTGGTAGTGGCTGTTACCACTACTTCGTTGAGACTCACTGTAGTATCGCGCTTGAGGGAGAATTTTAAAATAGAGTCAGTCTGGTTGTAGTCCTGCGTTAAGGTCTGATAGTTGCGCGCTTCCAACTTGAGCCTGTTGAATGGCACATTGGGTAAAACGAATGCCATATCTGTAAACGATTGGCTTGCCACCATAGCGGTATCTTGAAAAAGAGTGACCTTTGTCGGGATTTTTTTCACACCGTTGGCTGTCAGTTCTACTTTTATTTGTGCGCTAAAGGCATTCGGAATTCCGAATGCGACAAGAGCAGCGAGTATTATTACGGTCTTAGTGATTCTCATATATTTTGGAGAAAATTTCGTTGATGTTATAGTATTTGGGGGGGGCAATAGTCTTTGCCACAATGTAATCCTCCAAATAATTCGCTTAGTTCATCGTCAGCAAGAAGGTTCACACTGTCGTTTATGCCCGAACGGATCATTTCAATTTCGGAACTTTTTAGTTCAATTGTTTTTTTCTCCATAGTGAGTTATGTTTATTAGGTGTATAAAAAAGTTAATTGTCGTTCTATTATTTGGTGGCGTGCTTGTAGTCGTCGATTACGATGAGTTTGCTGATTTCGGTGCCGCCGTATTCGGTTGCGCTCTTGTAGGTGCCGAAGTAGCGGTAGAGGCCAGGAGCGAGTTTGTTGCCGGCTTTGTCCTTCAAATCCCAAACCAGTGGGAATTGACTGGTGGTGTTGGTCCACACGAGGTTGCCAGCGGCATCGGTCACCTTCAAGGTCACGGTTGGAGTGTCGTTGGTTTCGCTTTCGATGTTGAAAGTGGCTTTGTCGATAGCAGGCACTTCTTCGGTGTAAAGCGTCACCTTGCTTGCAGGACCCACGAGGAAGTTGATGGTGTGCGTTGCCTCGTTGCCGGCAGCATCGTGCACGGTGTAGGTGAGGCGGTGCTGACCTGCGGTGATACCCGTGAGTGGGAGGGCGATATCCATCCGCTTACCATTTTTACTCAAAGTGGCGTGACTCTGCACTTCACGGTAAGTTTCCTTGCCGCCATCGAGTTTCAGCGTCATCGCGTTGCCCAGTCCTACCGACATGTTGCTGATAGCCACATCGTCGGTAACTGTGATGTAGAGTGTGGAGTTGGCAGGGATGTAAGCACCTTCCGTGAAACTGCTCTCATCGTTGAAGAACATCTTTTCGATGACAGGGGCAGTGGTGTCGACCACATTGTTGGCTGATTCGGTATAAGGCGAAATCTGGACTTGTGTGTTCTGTCCGTTCACCATGTGGGTAGAGTTGTCTTGGTGTGCATATACGCTCACCAGGGCAGTTTCCCAAAGGGCTTCTACATGGCGTGGCACCATGACAGATGCTTCGAAAATGCCATTCACCACGCGTCCGTTAACTTGCGCGATTTGGTTGCGAGGATAGTTTACTCTGCGAGTGGTGCTCTTGCTGTTGAATGTGCTTGTCACATCTTTGTAAAAGCGTTCGTGGTCATAGAGTGTGAGTACTGCATCGCCGTTGAAAGCCGCATCGATGCCACCTTCCAGTTTGTTGACTTGTGCTTTCACATTCAGCATTTGCATTGGGCGAACGACCACTGATGAACTTTCGGTGATGGGCACTTTGTTGATTTCGGTGATTTGAAACAAAGGCTTTGGATAGTTCACAGCCATGGCAGGGTCGCCCAAGAGGAAAAATTTCACCTTGTCGGGCACGCTGTTTGTGCCGAAGCATTGCTTGGTTTGGAGGTAGATGTCGCCCAATCGTGGCATTTCTTTCTTGTTTTCGTAACTGAACATGGCCTGTACCCAAGCACGGTTCAGTTTGTCGTTGTTGTCGGCAAACACCGAGCGAGGCGAAGTGAACAGGGCAATAGCGCCACCATTTTTCTTGTGGAACTGCACTTCGGCAATGCCGCGCTCGTCGCTGTCGTAACGAGCCACATTGCAACATGCTGTGGTGAAGATTGGCAGGTGCTCATATTCGGTGGTTTGCGCTTCTGTCATGGTCCACATGTGGCGTAACTTGGTGTAAGAGATTGTGCCAGCGTGGCCGATATAGGAGTAGAAATATTGACCTTTCTTCAGTGCCTCGATAATGTGGCGGCGTGCCTCGAGGGCTGTGAGGCTGGAACCTGACACGCCAGGCTCGCTTGTGGCGGTGGCGTTGGGGAACAGGTCAACGTAAGCCTTATCGACGAACAAACCTGTGTTGATGTCGGTGCTGAGAATGTCGTTGATGCCCGCGGCTTGGAACAAGTGCTTATTGCTGTCGCCCTCGTCGCATGAGACGAGCGCATTGTTGCGCCACACGCCATAATCAGGGTCGTTCACATAGTTGAGAAGTTTATCCACGTCGGATCGTGCTTCTGCCACGTCGGCAGAAGGAATGCGTCCCACGCCAATTCTCAACGCCTCGTTGGTGATGTTGTAGCCCGAATTGTCGGAAAGCACACCGAAGAAGTCGTCAGTCACATAGGAGTTGTTTTCGTCGTTGCTGTTGTCGCTTTGGTAAGTGATTACACGATTTTTCTTGTTGGTGGTGATGCCACGGTTGTCGAACGAGCCACAGCCAAACATCAAGAGATACTTGAAGCGCTTGGAATCGCGGTCGTAGAACATCTTGTTCATCAATCGAATGCCCATAGCATCGGGTGTGCCGCTTGAAAATTCGTTGAACACCTCATCTTGGTCAAGCACATGCACGATAAATCCGTCGTTGCCACGGTGCATCTGTGCGATGCGTTCGGCTTGCGGTTTCAGTTCCTTGCTGGTGACAATCACCATGTTTGGCGTTGGCATACCGTGAATGTTTTGGTTTTCAACGGCTTCAAAACCGCTGATTTTATAAAGTGTGGCATTGGGGTCGAACGCCACGAACTGCGACCATTCTTTGTCGTAGCCCGGAGTGAAAGCCTTCACGGTGGTGCCGTCTTCCTTGTTGATGTCGGTGTATTGGTATTCCACAGGCGATGCCTCGTTGTCGATATTCCACACCACGATGGCATTGTTAGGCTCGGAAAGTTCGATGCGGTCGGCGCTGGTGAGTTTGTTGAAGCCCATGCGCACTTGTCCGTTCTCGGCATTTTGCAGATTGTTGTAGTGCGAGAATGTGATGGTGAACCAGTCGAGGCGTGCCCATTTCAGCGCCAGTTCTGAAGGAATGCTGAAATCGAATTTCAGTTTGCCTTGTTCGCTAAACTGCTTTGGGGTGATAGCCGCCGATGGGTTTGCGGAGTTGTAGAATATCAATGAACTTTCGCTGTATCGGATAGATGATGCGGAAGCTAAGAATTTCACTGTGTCGATTTCTGCACCTGTCAAGACGAATGCTTGGAGGTTGCCGCTATTGCTGTAGCCAGCGCCCTCGCGTGTGATGTTTGCAGCCACACAAGGGTTCACGGTATAGGGTGTGCCTTCCGCTCTGCCTGGCATTTTGAAATCGAACGTGGTGTTGTCGTAGATGCGTTCGCCCAGCAAAGCCTTGCCGGTGTAGCCTGCGCTTATTTCCTCCTTTTCGTGGTAGAAATAGTCGAGGCTGGTGGCACGAGCGTTTTCGCCCGAAGTGGTGGCTGCCACTTTTTTCATAGTGTCGTCGCCATCGCCTTCACAAAGGAAGTAGTATCCTGCTGTGGAGTAGGGGTTGATGGTGCGGCTGTATCGGGGTTTTGATGTGCGCGAGTCGTCGAGTTTGAATTTCAACGGTCCCTTAGCGTAGAAGCAAATTTTGTTGGCATTGCGCCACACGGGCACTTTCACGAGGTCGTCGGGCGCATCGCCGTTGAGCACCTCGCTTATCAGTTGTCCGCCAGAACCGTAAACCCTTACATTGTTGAGGTTTGAAAAGCCCATGGCGCTGAGTTCTTCAGCCGTGATTTCATGCACACCAGTGTTGGTGACCTTTATTTTTACCCATTTTCCTGTTGCCAATTTTGATGTGGTGGCATAGTGCGAAGTGGAGAGTGCCACAGCGCTCTGTGAAAGAGCGATACATGCTACGGAAATGGCAAAAAGTGATATAAAACGAAATTTACGCATATATGTGGATATTAGTTTGCTCTTATTCATTTATATTTTAATTTAACTCATTTTATTCTTATCGTCAGCGAGTCTTTCTCGTTGATAGTGCCACTCAGGTGCTCGCCGATGCTGAGCCGATGCCCTTCATTGTCGCTCCCAATCACTATCATGTCGCCCATCTTCAGCGTGAAGTATTCGCTGGCCTCGGCTATGATGTCGTCGATTTGCCGGGTGGAGATAAGGCTTGTGGAGAAGGACTGGTCGTCGTTGATTCGAGTTTGCACCTTCAGTCCAGTGTCGGCATCGAGGTCGGCAATGGGGAGGGCTTTACCGAGCATAAAAGCACCGTCGAAGGCAGTGTATCGGGCATCGAGGTGGGCAAATTGCGCTTCCACCTTCGCCTCCACCACTGCGCAAGCCGATGCGCTCTGATAGTAGCGGTGAGCGAACCGTGGTGCAATGTTTTTGCCCAGGCGGTCGATTCTTACCGCCAAAGCAGGGTGCAACACAAATTCGGGGGCAAAGTCGGGAATGAAGAACGGCTTGTTGCCCACAAGCATAGTGGAGTCTGCCATCAGCCGATAGCATCTGTCATTACCGTTGCCTGTTATTACTATTATTTTCACTCGCTATCAGATGTTGGGGGGCATTATTTATTGTTCATCTCGTCCATGCGGTTGTACATCAGTGCCAAGTGCGCATAGATAGATGTGTTTTGAATCACGATGTTGGCAGGGGCTTTGATGCGGTAAGGGGTGAAATTCCAAATCGCCTTCAAACCTCCGCTGATGGCTTGGTTAGCCGCATCTTGTGCGTGCTCCACCGGCACTGCAAGCACAGCAATCGACACGCCATATTCCTGCTGGCGCGCCTTCAGTTCGTCCATGTGGTAGATGGGCACACCGCAGATGCTTTTTCCTGCAATCTCGTCGTTGGTGTCGAAACCAGCCACAATGTTCAGACCGTATTGAGCCAAACCCACGTCTTGCATCAACGCTGCTCCAAGGCTACCCACGCCAATCATGAAGGCACGGTGCTTGCGCTTGAAGCCCAAGAAGTCGACCAGTTCGCGAACAAGGGAATGCACCTCGTAACCGATGCGTGTTTTGCCCTTGATGTTGAGGAATGACAGGTCTTTGGCAATTTGTGATGCGTCCACATTGATTTCCTTCGCGATTTGGGTAGATGACACATACTCAATGTTTTGATTGTCGAGCATTCTGATGTATGCGAGATACCACGGAAGTCTTCTCAAAGTGGGCTCTGGAAGTATGATTTTTTGGATATTTTTACTATCGTTCATTAATACGTTGAGTTGTTTCTTGTATTTTCCAAACCACAAAATTAATAAAAAATCTGTATATGCTCAAAAATTACTATTTATTAATGTGTGATTTGTGTGCAAATCAGTCACATGCCGAAATGCGCTGCCGTCATTGTGCCGTAACGGCAATTTTCTTCGCCTTGGTGGCCTCTTGGATGCCGTCGGTGGAGATGCGTGCGCGGTAGATGTAGATGCCGCGTTGCACACGGTTGCCGTTCATGTCGGTGAGGTTCCAGGTCACAGGGAATGATGTGCCAGAGTCGCTACGACCAGTCTGTGTGGCGGTCCACACCAGTTGTCCGAGCAGGTTGTAGATGTCGATACCCACAGTCACGGTAGCGTCGGGGCGGTTGTGCTTCAAGTAGAAGTTAGCCGAGGTAGATGCAGGGTTGGCATCGCAATACACATCGTAGAGGTCGGGCTTCATGCCACGAATCACGGTGAAATTGATAGTCTTGCTCGACGAGTTGTTGAACACGTCCCACACCTTCAGTTTCAGCGTGTGCGCACCTGGATCGAGGTCGGAAAGTTGGTAGTTGATGTTGCCAGCCGAGCCGTTCTCGCTGTCGGTATTGATGGGCGAGAAGTATGCCGACATGTCGTTGATGGTGGTCTTGTCGTCGATGGTGAGAGTGATGGCGTGTCCGATACCGCTCGATGAGAGGTTGATACCGCTCTCGTCGCTCACTCGTGCCATGAGCAGCGGTGACTCGTTCACGAGGTCGCCGTCTTTAAATTCCTCGCCGTTGAGCACCATCATTTCAATGTTAGGTCCGATGGTGTCGGCCACCACGGTGTCGTCGTAGCCGTAGATGTAGAACTGGCTGTTGCTGCCCATCGCCTCGCGCGAGCCACCGTTGAACTTCACGCTACTGGTCTGTGAATTGTCGTAGGCGTAGAGGTTGATGAGCGAGGGACTATAATTGTCGAACGTAGCCAAAATTTCAGATGGCACGGTCACTTTGAACGAGAAATCGCCGTTTTTCACCGTGTCGACCTTCACGGCAAGTTTGTTGGGGCGGTCGAGGTAGGCATATTCCTCGCCACCGTCGCCATAGCCGTGGCTGAGCACCGACTGTTCGCAGTCGTAGAGCGTGGCAATTACAGGACCGTTGAAGTCAACCTTATTGCCCTTACTGTCGGTCACCTTGCCGGCGAAGGTGAGGGTTTGGCGAGCCTTGAACTCAGGCTTGTTGTCCTCGCTCAACTGCTGTCCGTTGATGCTCTCAACCTTGATTTTCAGCGGAGCAAAAGCCGGGCGCATGGCAGGGTCGCCAAAGAGGAAATAGCGCATATTGTTGTCCTCGCGGCCTGCGGAAGTGGCTTTGCGGTAGTCGTTTTTACCCCAGCGCAGAATGTCGCCCAATCGGTGAGGCATACCCTCGGCATCGCGAGCGAAAGTGTATTTAGCCACACGCTTGTGCAAATCGCCATTTTGGGTGATATACACCAGTCGGGGAGGGCAGATCAGCGCAATGGCACCGCCCTGACCGTTGAGAAACATCTTCTCGCCGCCCGAAAGGTTCAGCGCGTCGAATCGGGTAAATTCGCAAGTGGCTGCGTAGAGAATAGGCAGACGCTTGTAGAAGAGATTGTTGCTCACATCGGGAGAGGTAAGCAGTCCTTCGCCAGTCCAGCCGTTAGGACTTGCGTGGCCGGTGTAGTTCCACCACACCACGCCTTCGCTCAGCGAGTGGAACATCTTGGCGCGTGCATCGGGATAGGTGCGGCCAGATCCTTGACTCACGGCATTGAACGCATCGATATACACTTTGTTGTAAATATAGTCGTTGCCACCGTTTTCCTTCGAAATGGCAGTGGCTTCCTCTGATTGCTTCATGTGAATGGCTTGGTTTTCATCGTCAGCCACGTCAAGCACATTGTTTTTCCATGAGCCATTGTTGGTCGAGGTTACATATTTGATGAGTTTGTCAACGGCTGTGCGTGCTTCACTCACACTTTTCACTGGGAAGCGACCCACACTGATGTTGAGGTCGAAATTGGCGAAGTCGGTTCCGGAATCGTCGGCAAGCACGGCAAATGGGTCGTCGCTGGTGAAAGAGGTGTTCTCATCGTTGCTTACCTCGCTTTGCCATGTGAGCAGCATGGGATAACTTGCCGCCTTCACGGTGCTGCTCAACTGGCGATTGTCGTAGGTGCCGTTGCCGAAAAGCAACATATATCCCAATTTGTGGCCCTTGCTGTCAGCACCACGGTCGTAGAACATCTTGTTCAACTTGCGATACGCCATAGCGTCGGGTGTGCCGCTTGAAAATTCATTGAACACCTGCTTTTGGTCCACCACCAGCACACGCATCGAATCCACCGACTCGTGCAATGAGGCGATGCGTCGGGCTTGGTCGAGAAATTCGGTGGGCGAAATGATTACCATATCGGGGGTGGCTTCGCCGTGAATGTTTTGGTTGCTCACCTTGCTGTCGAAAGTGGGCGATGGGAAAGATGCTGATGGGTTGAACGCCACATATTCACGGTTGCCACTGATGATGGGGCTAAACACCGCCTTACCATCGTGCTTTGTCACGTTCATCTCGGTGGGCAGATGTGAGGTGGTCACGTCCCACACTTGAGTCTCGTCGGTCACGCCACTCACCTCGAATTGGGTGTCGGTTTCGCCTTTGTATTGTCCCCAAGCGAGCACCCCGTTTTGCAGAGCAAGAGTGCGTTGATAGTTGATTGCAATATAGTTGAGGCGCGCCAGATACACCGTGCCAGAAGGGTTGTAGGTCACCGTGTACGACAGGTTCTCGCCATTGGTGGGCACAAAACTCTTCACGGAACTGCCCCACGCATAGTGGGTGTGTGCCACATCGAGCACTGCGCCAATGTTGTCGGTGCCATCACCGGGAATGTCGGTGCCGTTTTGCTGGAAAGTGAGTTTCGAGTTGTCGCCCATCGTTTTAGAGGCGAAACTGGTGAGCACACTCACTTCAGTACCGCTGATATATCCTGGGAGCGAGAATTTGAAAGTTTGCGATTTGTTGTAGCGGAAGTCCTCACCGAGCAGCAGTCGTCCGGTTTCGCCCGGATTCACCAATTCCTCCTCGTGGAAAATGCGTTCGGTGTAGGTGCTGGTGGCAGGGCCGGTAGCGGCATTCGATGCTTTAGCCACGGTGATGTCGGCGTATTTGGCATCGTCGGTCACGAAATAGTAGCCCGCTGTGGCGTAGGGGTGCTGCACAGGTGTGAAATTCACCTTTCCGTTTCTCGTGCCCCATGTGGTGGGACCTTGCGCGTAGAATATGATTTTGCCACCGCTTCTCACCACTGGGATTTGTGGCAAGTCGTCGGGCAGGTCTTCGGTGAGTTTCTCGGAAATGGGCGCGCCACCGAATCCGAAGATGTGGAGTTTGCTGATGTCGGAAAATCCCCATTTCTGTGCGTCGGCACTTGTGATGGCGTGCATACCGCTTTCAGTGACCTTGATTTTCACCCATTTTCCAGTAGCCAACTTTGAACTGTCGGCATAATGAGTTGTTGAGAAAGCGTGTGCGTTCACGCTGTTGAAAAGTGCAAAAATTGCCACGCAGGCAATGGTGGATATTTGGATATGAAGTCGGTTTAAATTCATATATCTAAAATTTCGTGTTCAAATATTATTATAAATAACGCATTTCTTTTTTTATTATTGTGATGGCGCCACGAATTTTTCCACCGATAGGCGCAAAAAAAAGACTGTGCCGTAAAAATTCGCTTTCTACGACACAGTCACCACTGTTTGCTTTATTTGTGTGTTTCCAAAAATTTTTCCTGCGTGTGTTTTTCTATTTTTCCGTAAAAATGTGTGTGTATTTTGCTTTTTTACTCTGTTACATTTATGAAGTGTGTTTTATATCGTAATCCTAAAAGTGTGTGGAAGTTAAATGAATATGAAATTTGACAAAATCACCAGTAGCGAAACTACATACACGCCTTTGCGGAATGCTTCGTCGATGCGGCGCTTTTCTGCTTCCTCACGCTCGTGGATTTGCTCCGCGGTAAGATAGTTGTTCTCAGGGTGCTCGAAATCGAGAGCCATTTGCTTGATGTTGTTGTCGCGTTTCATAATCTTTAGTTTTTTTTGATGTTGAATATCGTTTGTTTTAATCTCACGTTGCAAAGGTATTTTAAAGTGTAGGCAAGAATATTGCACACGATATAAAACTAAAGTTAAATATCAAAAGGGCCGCAGATGCCAATTTTTTTCGGATATATGAAAAATGTTCTTAAATTTTATAACTGCTATCAATATTTATTGCTAATTTTGTGGTTTGAATTAAAATATTTTCCAGATATAGTCAGAATTATGGATACTCGGTACATTTTTGTAACTGGCGGTGTGGTATCGTCACTTGGTAAAGGAATTATCTCATCGTCGTTGGCTCGACTGCTTCTCTCAAGAGGCTTTAGTGTTACAATCCAAAAATTTGACCCTTATATCAATATCGACCCCGGAACCTTGAATCCTTACGAGCATGGCGAATGCTATGTGACCGAGGACGGATACGAAGCCGACCTTGACTTGGGGCATTACGAACGCTTCACCAACATTCGCACATCGCGTGCAAGTAATGTGACCACCGGTCGCATCTACCAAAGGGTGATCAACAAGGAACGTCGTGGTGATTATTTGGGAAAGACGGTGCAAGTGGTGCCTCATATCACCGATGAGATTAAAAACTCGGTGAAGCACTTGGGCAGCACCGGAAAATTCGACTTTGTGATTACTGAAATTGGCGGTACTGTGGGCGATATCGAATCGCTTCCATTTTTGGAGGCAGTGCGCCAACTTCGGTGGGAACTGGGAAGCAAATGCGTGTGCGTGCACCTCACCTATGTGCCATATATCCGTGCTGCTAAGGAATTGAAAACCAAACCCACACAGCACTCGGTGAAGCAACTCCAGCAAGTGGGTATTCAGCCCGATGTGTTGGTGCTCCGCACCGAAAAGAATATTCCAGAGGATATGCTTCGCAAGGTGGCGCAATTCTGCAATGTGTCAGACAACGCCGTGGTGCAAAGCGTGGACGCACCTTCAATTTACGAGGTACCGCTGATGATGCACGACCAGAAACTCGACAACATCATTCTCGAAAAGACTGGCACGCCATACTCTGGAGAGCCCGACCTCACAGCCTGGAACCAGTATCTTGCGCACCTCAACAATGCGAAAGATGAACTCACAATCGGGCTTGTGGGCAAATATGTGGCACTGCAAGATGCATATAAGTCGATTGACGAGGCACTTTTGCAATCAGCCACCTACAACGACTACAAGGTGAACATTAAATACATCAGCTCTGAGCAACTCACCGATGGCAATGTGGCTGAAAAACTTTCCGACCTCGATGGTGTGGTTGTGGCACCGGGCTTCGGACAGCGAGGCACCGAGGGCAAATATGTGGCACTGAAATGGTGCCGTGAGCACGATATGCCCACCTTTGGCATTTGCTTGGGTATGCAGAGCATGGTGGTGGAATTTGCCCGCAATGTGTTGGGCATGGATTCTGCCAACAGCACCGAAATGGACCCCGACACACCATATAATGTGATCGACCTCATGGAGGAGCAAAAGAGCATCACCTATATGGGTGGCACCATGCGACTGGGCTGCTACGACTGCCATTTGCAGAGTGGCACGAAAGTTGCAGAAGCATACGGGTGCACCGACATCAAGGAGCGTCACCGCCATCGTTACGAGTTTAACGAAAAGTTCCGCTCCCAATTCGAGGCCGCTGGTATGAAGTGTGTGGGTGAGAATCCCGAAACTCACTTGGTGGAAGTGGTGGAGGTTCCATCGCTGAAGTGGTATGTGGGCACACAATACCACCCCGAATACAGCAGCACGGTGCTGAATCCACACCCACTGTTTATGGCATTTGTGCGTGCGGTGATTAAAAACAAAAATGAGAAATAAATAATTTACTAACTAAACAAATAAACATTGATTTGCAGTTACCATACTGCGGAACGATTAATTATTTAAGATGGACAAAAACACGATTATCGGCTTACTCTTGATGATGGCTGTGATTTTTGGGTTCAATATCCTCTTCGCTCCAAGCGAGGAAGAGATTGCGCAGCAAAAACAGGAACAGGTTGCCAGCAATCAAGATAAGAAAGACAGCGGTGACAAACAAGTTGCCACAGATTCGCTATCAGCCAACGATTTCGCGAAACTTAAAGAAAACTTGAAGAATTACGGTGGCGACTCTGCCGTGATTAAGACTGCCGACCTTCAAGTGGCTCTCGTTGACGGCAAGGTGAAAGCCTCCCTCAACATCGACGGCAAGGCGCAGACCGTGAACGATGCCGAAACCGAGGCACTCAGCCCCGCTATGGCTTCTGCTCTGCGCGAACTTAACAACACCTACACCCGCAATGGAGACTTCTCTGCGATGATGACTCCACGCAACGACTCGGTGGTGATTAAGAACGACTCACTTCAACTTGTGATTTCAAGCAAGGGTGCAATGATTACTCGCGCCACCCTTCCTAACTACAAATCCACCCACAACACCTCGAACAAGGCGTTTGGTAAGTATGTTGAGGTGTTCTCACCAGGTGAAAACGAGTATGGCTTCATGCTCAACACCAGCACCCAGCGCTACAACACCCAGGACTTCTATTTCGAGCCTGTGGAAAAGACCGACTCAAGCGTGCTGATGGCATTGAACTTCCCTAACGGTGCTCAATTCGGTATTCGCTACACCCTCCGCCCCGACAATTATGTGGTGCACATGGAAGTGGTGCAAAAGAATATGAACCGTGTGCTCGACAGCAGCAACCCAATGTACTTCGACTGGAAGCAGAAGATGCGTCGCCACGAAGTGGACGGTATGTTTGAAGAGCGCAACAGTACACTCTACTACAAGTTTGTGGGCGACAACGATGCCGACTACCTCACCGAAAGTTCGGAGCAGAAAGAAAACTTCACCGACGCTATGAAGTGGGTGGCTGCGAAGAACCAGTATTTCTCATCTGTGTTTATCGCTCAGAAGCAATTCAGCGGCATGACGCTCACCAGCGTGCCATTCGACAAGAAGTCGCCAGAGTTTAACGATTATCTGAAAATGCTCACTGTGCACTCAGAAATCGAATACCAAGCCGACAACGCCAACCCTGCATCATTCTTCCTGTATCTCGGTCCTAACCGCTATAAGGTGCTGAGCAACATCGACGAAATGATTAAGCAATATCCTGGTGGCGACAATCCAGAATTTGAGGACCTCCACCTCACACGCCTCATTCCACTGGGCTGGACACTCTTCCGCTGGATCAACACATGGGTGGTGATTCCTGTGTTCGACTGGTTAGGCTCATTCATTGGCAGTTACGGTATCATTATTCTGATTCTCACCATTCTCATCAAATTGGTGCTTACTCCACTCACCATCAAGAGTTATCGCTCACAGGCTGTGATGAAGATTCTCGCACCAGATGTGAAGGCTATCAACGAAAAATATCCCGACCAAGCCGATGCCATGAAGCGTCAGCAAAAGACGATGGAACTCTACCGCTCTGCCGGTGCCAGCATGTTTGGCGGTTGCTTGCCAATGTTGCTCCAGATGCCAGTGCTCATCGCTGTGTTTGCGTTCTTCCCATCATGTATCGAATTGCGCGGCCAGTCGTTCCTTTGGGCACACGACCTCTCGGCTCCTGATGCCATTGTGAGTTGGACCACCCAAATTCCACTCATCAGCAGTTACTTCGGCAACCACATTAGCCTGTTCTGCTTGTTGATGACCGCCACCAACCTTCTCTACACTTATGTGTCGATGCAGTCGCAGAGCCAAAACCAGAGTATGCCAGGCATGAAGTGGATGATGTATCTGATGCCAGTGTTCTTCCTGGTATTCTTCAACCACTACGCATCTGGTTTGAGTTACTACTACTTCGTATCGCTCCTCATCACCATCGCCACCACTTATGCAGTGCGTGCTTCGGTGAAGGAAGAAGATGTGCGTGCAAAAATGGCTGAATACAGCAAGAAGCCTAAAAAGAAAAGCGGTTGGATGGCTCGCATGGAAGAAATGCAACGCCAGCAGCAAGCCGCTATGCGCGAACAGCAAAAGCGCGGTGGTGGTAAAAAACGCCGCTAATTCATACCCGACTATCAATCTCGATTGAAATAGATGAGAGGTGACTGCTTTTTCGGCGGTCACCTCTTAATTTTTTATAAAATGGGTAGGTGGATATAACATTTTTATTACTTTTGTGTTATAATCTATATGACAAAGCAAAACGCGATGATGAAAAAAGCAATATTCGTTCTTCTGATGGTGGCAGCCGTGCTTCCAGCAATGGCTCTCGACCTCACTTGGAGTAAATACAATCTGAACTTCTCTGTTCCAGAAGGAGGGTTTGAGTTGTTGAACACCAGCGTGCGCTACGAGCGTCAGTGGGAGGATATGCTGCTCACCGTGCACCTCTACACCAAAGACACCGACAGCAAGAAGGACATCTACCTCACCACGCTCCAGCGCAAGGCTGCCGATTTCAACATGTATGAGGTGAAGAAAACCAAGATCAAGGTGAAGAACTTCGACACCTACGCTGTGGAAGGCATTATGCCCGACGGCACGCGTGGACTGCTCGTGAATTTGGTGTCGAAGAAAAGCGAATTGGTGGTGCAAATTGTGGTCAACTACCTGTTCGGCAACCGTGAGGCTGTGGAGGAAGTGGTGAAGAGTTTTGCCGAAAATCCCGACCGCAAGCCCAACCACGAAACACGCAAACAGAAAATCCAAAAGCGCGACCAAAAAGACCCAAAGTCCACAAAAGACCAACTCAAGGAACAACAGCGCCAAGAAAAAGAGCGCCAATATCAAGAAAAGCGCCGCAAAGGCGAAATCTTCGACGCCTAATCCCCACCTATTCGCTTGCCCTCACACAGATCTCACAGATCTCACGGATTAATTATATATATCACACAGATTCAACTGATTAAACAGAATTTTTTATCTGGGTGTTAATAGGGTTTAAATGGACTAAATCGGTGTTTTTTTGTAATCCCACACAATTAATAATTTGTGAAAATTTGTGCTAATTTGTGGCAGAAAAATCTGTGTGAATTTGTGGGGGTGGTGGACTTTTTTTGTTCAATTATCCAATAATTGTGGTTCATATAGCCACGAGGTGTAACAATTTGTGAGTTTTATTATTAAATTTGCATTCTGTGTTTAATTGGCGTGATTGGCACTTGTGGCTTTTCGCGTAGAAATTGCAAAATAAAAATGCGAAAATTTTTATTAGGTATCATCATTTTGTCGGCGATTCCAGTAATGGGGCAGGGCACAGTGTCGCTCGATTCATGTCGCCGCATGGCTATTGCCAACAATAAGGAAATTCTGCAACAGCAAATCAAAATTGAGCAGGCAGGCTACCAGCGCAAACAGGCTGAGGCGGCTTATCTGCCAAGTTTTGACTTCGAGGGCGGATATATCTACAATCAGAAGAAACTCTCGCTCGTGGATAAAGACCAGTTGCTTCCCACCAAGACTTTCAACCCCGCAACCGGCTCCTACGACTTCAATCTTGTGAAGGACCCCACCACTGGTCTGCCCGTGATTCACGAAGGCTCGGTGATTCCTTCGCAGGTGGCTTTGCTCCCTAAAAGCGCACTCACCTACGATGTGCACAATGTGTTTGCCGCAGCGGTGACCATGACGCAGCCTATCTACATGGGCGGAAAAATCCGTGCGATGAACAATATCACCCACTATGCCGAAGAACTCGCACGCAATATGCACAACACCAAGGTGCAAGATGTGGTGTATAGCGTAGATGAGGCATACTGGCGCGTGGTGTCGCTCGTGGCTAAGAAAAAACTGGTGGAGAGTTATTTGAAACTGGTTCAGAACCTCGACAGCGATGTGGAGAAAATGATTAAGGAGGGTGTGGCTACCAAGGCCAACAAACTCACCGTGGATGTGAAGGTGAACGAGGCAAATGTGAATTTCACCAAGGTGGTGAACGGTTTGGAACTCTCTCGCATGGCGTTGAACCAAATTTGCGGTCAGCCCATCAATGTGCGCTTCACGCTCGCAGATGAAAACCGCGACGAGATAGGCGGAACGCTTCGCCCAACGCATTTGCAGATGGACTCGGTGTATGCCAACCGCAGCGATATTCGTTCGCTTGAAATAGCCGCCAAGATTTTCGATGAGAAAGCCAAAGTGGCAAAGAGCGAAATGATGCCACAGATTGCGGCATTTGCGGCTTACCATGGCACCAACCCTAACTCATACAACGGCTTTGAAAACAAGTTTGGCTTTGCCTTCTCGGTGGGCGCAATGGTGAAGATTCCGTTGTGGCACTGGGGCGGACTGAGCAACAAATACAAGGAAGCGCAAGCCGAGGCTCGATTGCGCAAGGTGCAAATCGACGATGCTCGCGAGAAAATCAACCTTCAGGTGAATCAGGCGAAATTCCGCTACGAGGAGGCTTGGAAAACTTTTGAAAAGACCAAATCGCACCTCGCACAAGCCGACGAGAACTTGCGTTGCGCACAACTCGGATTCCGTGAGGGCGTGACCAACCTCGACACCGTGCTTGGCGCACAAACTGCTTGGGTGCAAGCCTACAGCGAAAACATCGACGCACAAATCGACATTCAACTCTGCGATGTCTATCTCTCAAAGGTGATGGGGCAGATGAAGTATTAATATATTTTTGTATCACAGCAACAATTTTTCGACGATATATGGAACAAGAAAAAAAGGAACAGACCCAGAAAGTTCAGGCTCAGGTGGAAGAAGTGGTTTCACAGTCTGTCGCTGCCGTTGAGGAAGCGAATGAGCCAGAAAAGAAATCGAAGAAGAAAAACTCGGAGCAGCCCACGGCTCGCGCCGAGGTGAAGGAGCAACGCACCATTGCACGCAAGCGCGACAAGGCATTGCTGGCTGCTCTCTTCGTGTTTACCATAGTGGTGGCTGGTATTGCGGCGCTCGGTATGCTGCTCATTCAACCACCAAAAGACATCACCCAAGGTCAAGCCGACTGCGAACAAGTGCGTGTGTCGGGCAAGTTGCCTGGGCGTGTGGTGCGCTTCTATGTGAAGGAGGGCGACTATGTGCACAAGGGCGATACCTTGGTGTCGATTAGCAGCAAGACGGTAGATGCTGTGCTCTACAAGGCTCAAAGCGCACAGCGTGTGGCTGCCTCCACTGCACAAAAGGTGGAAAAAGGCACTCGCGAAGAAATCAAGAGTGGCGCCAACAGCATGGTGGAGCAAGCCAAAGCCGCACAGGAAATTGCTCACAAAACGTATCAGCGTATCGAAAACCTCTATAAAGAGGGCGTGATGACCGAGCAGAAGCGCGACGAGGCAAAGGCTGCCTACGATGCCGCTACCGCTGCCGTTGCCGCCGCACAATCGCAAGCCCAGTTGGCGCACAATGGCGCACAGCAGGAAGACAAGGCCGCCTCTCAAGGTATGGAAGATGTGGCTCGCGCTTCGGTGATGGAAGTGCAGTCGCTGCTCGAAGACCAAATTTTGGTGGCTCCATGCGATGGCGAAGTGAGCGAGATTTTCCCACATGAGGGCGAACTGGTAGCACTCGGCACTCCTATCATGACCATTTCAAAAATTCAGGATATGTGGGTAGCGTTCAGCGTGCGTGAGGAAATGCTCTCGAAGTTGCCTATGGACACCGTGCTCACGGTCACTATTCCTGCTCTCGACAATAAGGAGGCGAAAATGAAGGTGTACTACATTCATGATATGGGCTCTTATGCCGTGTGGAACGCCACCAAGGCGTATGGTCAATACGACAGCAAGACCTTCACCGTGAAGATGCGCCCACTCGACCACATCGAGGGCTTCCGCCCAGGCATGTCGGTTCTGCTTCCTGAATAACTCATAAAAAATCAATTATAAAAAAATGCTTTTCCACTACATCAAACAATCGCTTAAGCACGGTGCTGTCTCGCTTGTGAGGCGGCAGGTGTACTTTTGGATGATGGTGGTCGTGCCGTTGGCAAGCAGTTGGTTTTTCTTTGATTTGATGAACGAGGGTGCTGTGGAGCGTGTGCCGGTGGGCATCGTCGACCTCGACAACACGTCGCTTTCACGCACACTCACCCGCAATTTGTCGGCGTTTAAGACGGTGGACGTGAAATACCACTTCCGCAACTATCAGGAGGCCACCGATGCCGTGCAGCGTGGGTTGGTGCTGGGATTTTTTTACATTCCTTCCGACCTCTCGGAAAAGGCGCTCAGCGGCAATAAACCCACGGTGAGTTACTATATCAACTATGCTTACTACACGCCGGCTTCCACCATGTTCAAGGGCTTCAAAACCATATCGGTGATGGCAAACGGAGCGATTGTGAGCACGGCGCTACAAACGCTGGGTGTGCCTGGACCCACTATCTCAGCCACTCTCCAGCCGGTGCTGACCGATGTGCACGCACTCAACAATCCGTGGACCAACTATAGTTACTATCTCAACAATTCGTTTGTGCCTTGCTTCTTGGCGTTGATTATTTTGCTTGTCACGGCATTCAGCATTGGCACCGAACTAAAATACGGCACATGCCGACAATGGCTGCAAGAGGCTGGCGACAGCATCATCGTGGCTATCACAGGTAAAATCCTGCCTCAAACCGTGATTTTCACGGCTATGGGGTGGTTTATTCAACTGATGATGTACCGCATCTACGGTTTTCCGCTGAATTGCGCGCCATCGCACATGCTTTGGGCTATGTTCCTATTTGTGCTTGCCAACCAGGGCTGGGCACTGTTTGTGATGTGCGTGGTGCCTAACTTCCGCCTCGGCTCCATGCTCTGCACGCTGCTGGGTATGCTCTCGTTCTCGTTCTGCGGCTTCTCTTTGCCACAGGAGTCGATGTATGCTTGGATTGAGGCTATCGGCTTTATCATGCCGGTGAAGTATTTCTTCCTCATCAGTATCGACCAGGCGCTCAATGGCATCGACCTCTACTTCAGCCGCGTGTATTATGCGGTGCTGATTGGATTTATCCTGCTTCCTTGGCCGCTTATTTGGCGATTGAAGAAGGAATGTCTGCACCCGGTGTATGTGCCATAAAGGCTAACGAAATTTCAGAAAACAATTACAGAAAATGTCAATTTTTCGCAACATAATCAATTGGACTATCGACGTGTTTCGGGTGTGGAAGCGCGAACTCAACCTTGCGTTCCACGACGAGGCTGTCATCATTTTCTTTCTTGTGCTTTGTGCCACTTATCCTGTGCTTTATTCTTTGATTTACAACACAGAGGTGGCGCACGATATGAAGGTGGTGGTGGTCGACGACAACCGTAGTCACCTCACGCGCGACTTTGTGCGTCAACTCGATGCCACGCCTGAGGTGTGCGTGATGGATTATGTGAGCAATATGCAAGATGCGCGCCGCCTGATGAATGAGCATGAGTGCTACGGCATTGTGTATTTCCCTGCCAATTTCACCCGCGAGGCTCTCGGCGGAGGGCAGGGTAGGGTGTCGCTCTATGCCGATATGGGTGTGCTGATGCGCTACAAGCAGATGCTTTCGGCGCTCACCAATGTGCAGATGAATGTGTGTTCGCAACTTCAGAATGCGAAAATTGGCATCGTGTCCGGCACCGTGGCTGAATCTGAAGGCGGCATTATCGAGAACCGTCAAGTGGCACTCGGCAATGTGTCGATGGGTATCGCCTCGGCGGTGCTTCCCTGCATTCTCGTGATGGTGCTTCAGCAAAGTATGATACTGGGCATCTGCGTGCTTCGTGGCGGTGGTCGCGAACGCCGCTTGCGCAACCGTGGCTTCGACCCGCTGGCGATTGATGCTGGCGTGGGTGCCACCATCATTGGCAAAATGCTCTGCCACTGGGTCATCTACATTGTGCCCACTGTGTATATGCTTCAATTTGTGCCAATGTTCTTCGATTTCCCACAGAATGGCTCCACCCTCGACATCGTGGTGCTGATGTTGCCGTTCCTGTTGAGCGCATCGCTGTTGGGGCAAACGCTGCAAGTGTTTGTCAACGACCGCGAATCCACCTTCCTTGTGGTGGCGTTCACCTCCGTGATATTCGTGTTCCTCACAGGCATTTCATGGCCGCGCTATATGATGAGCGACCTGTGGATAGCCGTGGGCAATGCCATACCATCGACATGGGCGGCTAACGGCTACATCGCCATTCAAAGCGATGCCACCACGCTCGAACAAGTGTCGCACAACTTCTACATGCTCTGGGCACTCGTGGCATTCTACTTCGTGGCAGCCTACATGGTCGAACGCTTCATCTGCCGCCCACGCTACCGCCGTATGCAGCAATACGCCGCCATCGACCCCGATTCCCCCCTCAAAGAAGAACACCGCCGCAACGCCATCGACACCCCCAACTGGTAACCCACCGAAGTTAGAAGTTAGAAATTAGAAGGTTAGAAATTAGAAATTAGAGGTTAGAGGTTAGAAATTAGAAATTAGAGGGTAGGGGACCTTACACAAGATTAATCATCGAAATATTCGTGTGATTTGTAAAATTCGTGGTTAAAAATCAGCCACAAATCAGCACAAATTTTACACGATTTTTTTTTGTGGATTTCTTCACACCTATTGAATCCATTAAAATCCTATTTGCGCCGATTTTTTTCTATTTTTTTAGGCGGTGATAGGGCTTTAGTGGAGCACTCGGAGCACTCGGATGCGGCAACCGCTAACTCGCTAACCCGCTAACCCCTAACCGCTAACCCCTAACCATTAATTTTATGGATTATTAAGGATTTTCTTGGAAAATTGGGAAATTCATTTTAAATTTGTGGGTGCATATTGCATTTACTGTGTGCCTTTGAGCCATTTA
>OIYS01000550.1_pt1 | contig 25215 bp, 24 predicted proteins | sample 1588271 | NCBI WGS metagenome assembly OIYS01 (sample SAMN03283286) | human gut metagenome | biome: human-associated habitat; material: feces | host: Homo sapiens | place: Peru | collected 2012
CGTAGTGGTGATTTCCGTGGTCACCCTGCTCTCGGCGTGTGTTAAAGCGCAAAATTACAAAAGTGCGGAAAGCAAAACCGTTTCCAATGTGGAAACAAAAAAGCATGATGATAATGCAAATCGGGTGACCTACGACCTCGCTTTCGTGGAAGCGCATGGACCTGTGCACACCATTCAATACCTCGATGGCGACACCTATGTTTTCGACAAAAGTGGCAACATCGTCTCCTTCAATGGCTATGATCCATTCACTGCCGACGTGCATCAAGACCCCGAAAAAAGTATGGAGAAATACATACGCGATAACTATGGTCGCATTTGCAAGGTGGAGGGCGTGTGGTATGATATATACTATGTCTGGAGAGGAAAGCGTATTGTGAAAGACGAATGTGGCTGGGAAAACGGGTGTAGAAAAATGGAATACCACTATGGGGCAAATGGGCTTATTGAATATGTCATCAACACAACGAAAAGTGAAATATATGACTCAGATGAGCCCATCGATGTGACTCGCGAGAAAGAAACGTACAAATACAAGAAGTTCGACAATTACGGCAACTGGACAGAGCGCACCGAAAACGGTGAGCCTACGAAGCGTACTATCACGTATTATACCTCAAACTAATATAAACTCAACCAAAAATTGAATAATATGAATAAGAAAATCTACTTTATCTGCTGCGTAGTGGTGATTTCCGTGGTCACCCTGCTCTCGGCGTGTGTTAAAGCGCAAAATCACAAAAGTGCGGAAAGCAAAACCGCTTCCAATGTGGAAGCAAAAAAGCATGATGACAATGCAAATCGGGTGACCTACGACCTCGCTTTCGTGGAAGCGCATGGACCTGTACACACCATTCAATACCTCGATGGCGACACCTATGTTTTCGACAAGTGTGGCAACATCGTCACCTTTAATGGCTATGATCCATTCACCGCCGACGTGTATGGTCAGCCCGAAAAATTTTTGAATAAATTCAATCGCGACAGCGAAGGACGCATTTGCAAAGTTGTGGGTGCGATGTTTGACACAGACTACACTTGGGAAGGCAAGCGAATCGTGAAATATGTACGCGGCATTGAATCCGGTCTTAGAACAAGGGAATACCACTATGGACCTAAGGGACTCATTGAGTATGCCACCAACACAACGGAATATGAAACATACGAAGATGACGATCCTACCGAGGTGACTCGCGTAAAAGAAGTGTACGAATACAAGAAGTTTGACAATTACGACAACTGGACAGAGCGCACCGAAAACGGTGATCTTACGAAGCGTACCATCACATATTATACTTCAGACTAATCTAACCTCAACCAAATACTGAATATTATGAAAAAAAGAATCTATCTTACCTGCTGTTTTGTGGCAGTTTTCACTGCCATTCAACTTTCTGCGTGCAACAAGGGCGGAAATCAGCAAGCAGAAAGTGCAAACATAGCCGAAGCGCAAACCCAAGAAAATACGCTCAACGAGCAAGTGACTTACGACCTCGCCTTCTTGGAACTGCACGGCCCTGTGCACATGGTGAAAGAGAGTTACATCGATGTGAACGACAAGTATTCATGGGACGGCCGCACCCACACGTTCAGCAAAGATGGTAAAATCGTGAAAGTGGGCAAATACGACCCATTCGACGTGTCGAAAGACATATACGACGACCCCGAACAGGCGATGGTCAAATACACGCGCGACAGCGAAGGACGCATCACCGAAATGGCAATGTGGGAATCAATCGAAAACTACACATGGAAGGATATGCGCCTCGCCAGCACCGAGTGGATGGCAGAAGGCGAGTCGGGCACAGAGCAATTTCACTACGATGCCAAAGGCTTCATCGACTATGCCGACTGCGTTGAAAAAATGGGCGATGCCGTGGGCGAACGCTACAGAAAGACGTATCAATACACAAAGTTTGACAAATACGGCAACTGGACCGAGCGCACCGTAAAAGGCGTAACCACCCACCGCGAAATCACCTACTACGAATAACAGACCATGCGTTCCCTATCCAACGAGCATCTGTGCCGCTTTTTTTATTTGGATTTTAATTGGCGGTAGGGGGTGAGGAAGAAAGGGCGGTCGGTGAGGTGTGGGTGCGGCACGGTGAGCGTGGGCGTGTTGATGGCGATGGGGGTGCCGTCAGTTTGCTCGATTGCCATGATGTCGATGTCAACGAGACGGTCGATGTAGTTGCCACGTTCGTCGCGGTGCGAATCGCTGCCCAAAGAATGTTCCAAATCGTGAATGTGGTCGAGCATGTCGAACGGTTCGATGGTGGAATCGAGTGCCACGCCCACGTTTAGGAACTCGTTGGGCGACTCAAACCCCCACGGCTTACTCTTTACCACTTCGCTTTCTTTAACGTGCTCAGCGCCGTCGGAAAGGGCTTTAATGGCACTTTCCAAATTCCGCTCGCGGTCGCCCAAATTCGTGCCAATATTGAGATAATACCGAAAAGTCATTTGGAGAAGAGAGAAATTAGAAATTAGAAATTAGAGATTAGATGTTAGAAATTAGAAATTAGAGATTAGAAATTTGATGTTAGAATCTTTTAGGAGAAGTTATCGAAATCTCGAAAATTCGAAATATCGAGGATTCGAAATATCGAGGATTCGAAAAATCGCTATCTTGCTGGATTTTTAATTGGGTTTAATCGGTTTTTTTTTGTTGCCGCATCGTTCCCGCAGAAGGTGGTGGGTAGTAAAGAGAAAAAGGCTTAATTAGCCGTTGTGTGCGTCTAATCAAGCCTTTTGTCTTTTATGCAGAAATTGCCGTGGGGCAATTAGAGACTCTTTTGTACCTCGATTTCTTCGAATGCCTCAAGCATATCGTCGGGCTGGATGTCGTTGTAACCAACGATGCTCAAACCACACTCGAAACCGTTTGTGACTTCCTTCACGTCGTCCTTGAAACGCTTGAGTGAAGCCAAAGCACCAGTGTGGCGAACGATACCATCGCGAATCACGCGCACCTTGCAGTTACGCTTGATTTTGCCGTCCATAACCATGGCACCGGCAATGGTACCCACTTTGCTGATGTGGTAAACTTCCTTCACCATCACGTTACCAATCACTTCTTCCTTGATGTCAGGAGCAAGCATACCTTCCATAGCGCTCTTCACCTCCTCAATTGCATCGTAGATGATAGAGTAGATACGGATGTCGACACCTTCCTGTGCAGCGAGGCGCTTTGCATCGGCGCTTGGACGCACTTGGAAGCCAATGATGTAGGCATTTGATGCGGCAGCCAAGGTTACATCGCTTTCGCTGATAGCACCCACAGCCTTGTGAACCACATTCACTTGCACCTCTGGGGTAGAGAGTTTAAGCAATGAGTCGCTCAACGCTTCGATAGAACCGTCCACGTCGCCCTTCACAATCACGTTCAACTCGTGGAACTCGCCCAAAGCCTTGCGGCGTGCGATGTCTTCGAGGGTGAAGCGCTTCTGTGTGCGCAGACCGAGTTCGCGCTGGAGTTGTTCGCGCTTGTTGGCAATCTGGCGTGCTTCCTGGTCGGTGTCCATCACGTTGAACTTATCGCCAGCGGTAGGAGCACCGTTCAGACCGAGAATCAACGCAGGTGATGATGGTCCAGCCTCTTGAATGCGCTGGTTACGCTCGTTGAACATCGCCTTCACCTTACCGTAGTGTGTGCCGGCAAGAATGATGTCGCCCACGTGGAGTGTGCCGTTGTCGACGAGGAGTGTGGCCACATAGCCACGGCCCTTGTCGAGCGATGATTCAATGATTGAACCAGTGGCCTTGCGATGAGGATTAGCCTTCAGTTCGAGCATATCGGCTTCGAGCAACACCTTGTCGAGCAGTTCTGCCACACCGATGCCCTTCTTGGCACTGATGTCTTGGCTCTGGTACTTACCGCCCCATTCTTCCACCAGGTAGTTGAGGTTGGCAAGTTCTTCCTTAATCTTGTCAGGGTTAGCGCCTGGCTTATCAATCTTGTTGATTGCGAAAATGATAGGCACACCGGCGGCGGAAGCGTGGTTGAGTGCTTCCACGGTTTGAGGCATCACAGCATCATCAGCAGCCACGATGATGATAACGATGTCGGTAACCTTGGCACCACGGGCACGCATAGCGGTAAACGCCTCGTGACCAGGAGTGTCGAGGAATGTGATGCGGCGGCCGTTTTTCAGTTTCACATTGTATGCGCCGATGTGCTGGGTGATGCCACCAGCCTCACCAGCAATCACGTTAGCGTTACGGATGTGGTCGAGCAATGAAGTCTTACCGTGGTCAACGTGGCCCATCACAGTCACCACTGGTGGACGTGATTCGAGGTCTTCAGGATTATCCTCCTCCTCATGAATCTGTTCTGCCACATCTGCGCTTTCGTATTCAGTCTTGTAGCCAAATTCTTCAGCCACAATATTGATGGTTTCGGCATCGAGGCGTTGGTTGATAGATACCATTACACCAATGCTCATGCAGGTGCCAATCACCTTGTTGATAGGCACGTTCATCATAGCAGCGAGGTCGTTTGCGGTCACGAACTCGGTGAGTTTCAGAATTTTTGATTCTGCTGCTGCCTCTGCTGCTTCAGCGCGCTCTTCCTCACGGAATGCCTCACGCTTTTCACGACGCCATTTTGCTCCCTTCTTCTGTGGCTTGTTGGTGAGGCGTGCCAGCGTTTCCTTCATTTGGCGCTGTACATCTTCCTCGCTCACTTCAGCCTTGAATGGGCGTTTGTTCTTATCTTTCTTGTTGCGCTTGCCAGCGTTGGCGTTTTGAGCGTTGGCAGCGTTTTGCTGGTTGCCACGCTTTTGGTTGCCACCGCCTTGCGATTGCTGTTGCACGCTCTTTTCGATGTCAACCTTTTCTTTGCCAATGCGCTTGCGTTTGCGCTTTTCGCCGTCGGCATTAGCGCCTTGGCGAGCTTTTTCCTTGTTGATACGCTCGTTGCGCTTTTCCTCCTTCGTCTTCTTCTTAGGGCGAGTGGATTGGTTGAGCGCCGACAAGTCGATTTTGCCCACCACCTTAGGACCTTGCATACGAGGGGCGTTGGAGATGGTTTCTGGTTCGGCTTGTGGAGCAGGTGCAGGAGCATCTTCCTTCTTTTGCTCTACCACAGGAGTTTCTGCCACTGGTTGTGGCTTTTCTTCCTTTGGTTCGGCAGGAGCCTTTTCTTCCTTCTTAGGCTCTACCGCAGCAGGTTGGGGCTTAGCCTCCTCCTTTGGAAGCTCTGCTGGTGCAGGCTTCTGTTCTTCTGCCTTTTTCTCTTCCATCTTCACCTCCTCGGCTTTAGGTGCTTCAGGTGCAGCGGGTTTGGGTGTTACAGGGTTGCCCTTAGCGTCGAGTTCGATTTTACCCAACACTTTTGGTTTCTGTATCGCCACTTCCACTGTTTCTGCTTCACGACGCTTTTTTTCTGCAGCTTGAGCGGCTTTCTCTTCCTTGCGGTCGTGAATAATCTGTTCGGCTGCCTTTTTCTGTTGCATGGCTGGCTTAAACTTCTGGATGAGCAAGTTGTAGGCTTCATCGCTGATGCGTGCATTGATGTTGTCGTCAACCTCAATCTCGTTCTTCTTCAAGAAGTCTCTTGCCGTCTGCATTCCGATGTTTAAATCTTTGACTGCTTTACTAATCTTTATGGGCATATATTTCTTTTAAGTTGTTGTCTCGTTTGTTTTGTTCGTTTGCACTTGTTGGCCCTTGCTTGTTTGTGCATGTGTCCCGACTCTGTGCATTGGGTCGTGGCAGCGGAGGGGAAGAATGTGATTATTCTTCGTCGAACTCAGCCTTCAGCACAGCAATCACGTCGTCAACGGTGCTTTCCTCAAGGTCGGCTTTGTCGATGAGTTCTTGGCGTGGAGTGTGGAGCACGGCTCTTGCGGTGGCGCAACCCATATTCTTGAGGGCTTCGATTACCCACTCGTCGATTTCGTCCTTAAACTCGTCGAGGTAGATATCGTCTTCGCCTTCGCTTTCAATGTCGCGGTAAACATCGATAGTGTAGCCAGTGAGGATAGTGGCGAGTTTGATGTTCAAACCACCCTTACCGATAGCGAGCGACACTTCATCAGGACGCAAGAACACTTCGGCGTGCTTGTTTTCTTCGTCGAGGCGGATTGAGGAAATCTTTGCAGGACTCAATGCGCGCTGAATGAAGAGTTGTGGGTTGCTGGTGTAGTTGATCACGTCGATGTTCTCGTTGCGCAACTCTCTCACGATGCCGTGAATACGTGCACCCTTCACACCCACACATGCGCCTACTGGGTCGATGCGGTCGTCGTAACTTTCAACGGCGATTTTAGCGCGTTCGCCTGGGATACGAGCCACGGCGCGAATCACAATCAGACCATCGTGGATTTCGGGCACCTCAAGTTCGAAGAGGCGGCGCAAGAAGTTTTCGCTTGTGCGCGACACGGTAATCTTAGGATTGTTGTTCTTGTTATCTACATTGTAAATAACGGCGCGCACGGTTTCGCCCTTGCGGTAGATGTCGGTTGGAATTTGTTGATCCTTTGGAAGGAGCAACTCGTTCTTCTCGTCGTCGAGCAGGAGCACCTCACGCTTCCACACTTGGTAAACTTCACCACTCACCAGTTCGCCTTCCTGAGCCTTGAATTGGGTGTAGATGGCGTCTTTTTGCAGGTCAAGAATCTTACTTGCCAAAGTTTGACGCAAGTTAAGAATTGCGCGGCGGCCGAATTTGGCGAATTCTATTTTTCGGGTATGCTCTTCGCCCACTTCGCAGTCGGGGTCGGGGCTGTCCACATCGTTGCGGGCGTCGGTGAGCGCGATTTGGCGGTCGGGATCTTCCACTTCGCCATCAGGCACCACTTCAAGGTTCTGATAGATTTCGCAGTCGCCGTTGTCGGGGTTCATAATCACGTCGAAGTTCTCGTCGCTACCGAAAATCTTAGCCAATACGCTACGGAACGACTCTTCAAGCACACTAATCATAGTGGTCTTGTCGATTTTCTTCAACTCTTTGAATTCTTTGAAACTGTCGGTCAAACTTATAGTTTCGATTTCTTTCTTAGCCATAGTCTGGTGTTAAAACTGTATGATGTTTTTTGTATATTTTATTTCGTCGTATTTATAGTTGAGGTCCTCGTCCACCATTTCGGGACGCTTCTTGCCCTCAAGTTTCACCTTCTTGGTGATGGTAAGCGTAAAGCCATCCTCGTCTGCGTCTTTGAGCGTGCCTTTAAGTTTCTTGCCGTCTTTGGTGAGCACTTCCACCTCGCCGCCCATATTCTTCTTGTAGTGCTGAAGCACCTTGAAAGGGTCGCTGATGCCGTAACTGCCCACGGTGAGTTCGTAGTCTTCCACATCGCGGTCGAAGTGGTCGAGCACCTTATTGTTCAGCGCGATGCAGTCGTCGATAGTCACAGAGCCCATGCTGTCGATAGCCACATCAATTATATTGTCGGCACTTACTTTCACCTCCACCAGAAAGATTTCGCTTCCTTCAAGTTCGGTGTTGATAACGTCGATAAGTTCTTGCTTATTAATCATACTTACGGGTATATAAATAAAAAAGAAGAAGCCACAGAGCCTCCTCTAATCGAATTGCGCTGCAAATATAGTGATAATTACTGAGGTATGCAACTTTCCCCAGCCACCACCCCCAATTCACCGCCCCACACTCCTAAATAATTATATATATTTATATTTATAAAACATTATTTAACACAACGAGGCAATTCTGGGAGTAATCGAAATCTCGAATTTTCGAACTATCGAGATTTCGAGGATTCGATTTTTTTTGTGGGGATATTGGGTGGGGATTATTGGTAGTGGGCGAGGGTGGATTTTAGTTGGGTGATGATTTGGGATTTCAGTTCGGGTGGGGTGAGCACTTCCACGTTGCTGCCGAGGGAGAGGATTTTTTCGTAGAGGTCGTAGGTGAGCAACATGCGGTAGCGGAAAATGGAGTAGGTGTCGTGCACTTCCTCGCTTTGCGTGTGGTGGAGCGGCAAGGCGCGGAGATACCTCGCTTGGGTGTGGCTCACGCGTAATGCGATGTCCTTTGGCTCGTTCTGGTTGATGGTGATGCCGTAGCAGTCTTTGAAAAACGACTGTGGCTCAAATCCTTCGGGCATCTTGAAGGAGGTGCTGGAAATGTTGAGGTTGGTCATGCGGTCGAGCGAATAGGTCTTGATTTTACCGTCGGCCACATTGTAGCCAATCACATACCATAATTGCTTGAATATCTTCACGAAATAGGGGCAGATGACCACGCCTTTCGATGCTTGCGAGCGGGTGTAGGGGTGGTAGTCGAACACGATGCGCTTGTCTTCGCGCATGGCTTGAATCACCACAGGCAGGTGCTCGCGAGCCGATGGCACATCTTCCACGATGATGCGTCCCGAAAGGTCTTTCGAGTTGCTGAGCATACCGGTCATGGAGAAGGTGTCGAGCAGCCAGTGGTGCATACGGCTGTCGGCCTCGTTGTCGCAGTTTTCGATGTAATACTCAAATGTGGAGCGATTGCACTGAATGTTGATGTTGAACATTTCCTCAATGGCGTTGCGATAATTGAAGAACGTGCGTCGCGGAATGGGATTTCCGTCGCTGAGCGAGGAATTGCACCACAGTCGGTTGAGTTCTTCGAGGGTGATGTGTCGGTGGCTCTCGATTGTATCGACAATCCACACATATACTGCAATCTTATTTCGTGCCATAAATGATAAAAATGGAGATTATGGTTATCCTAATAATTCATTAAGTTTTGACTGTAATTCCTCCCTATTAGGCAAGTATAGTTGATAACGAGCAGCAAAAAGTTGGTTGTCGATTCCTTGAAGCGCATACTCCATAAGCAGTTCGTCTTTCTTTGCCCCAAGAACAATGCCAATAGGTGGATTGTCATCGGGTTGGCATACCTCGTTCTTGAAATAATTCAGATAGAGATTCATTTGGCCAATATCGGAATGCTTAATTTCTGCTCGCTTCAGGTCAATCAGTACATGGCATTTCAAAATAGCATGATAGAAAACCAAATCTACTTTAAACCTACGACTGCCAATGGGAATTGTATATTGGCGGCCCATAAAAGCAAAACCTTTACCTAACTCTAAAAGGAATTGCTCCATGTGGTTTTTCAACGCTGTTTCCAACTCTGATTCGTTATACCGCTTTTGCTTGGGCAATCCCACGAATTCCAACACGTAAGGGTCTCGAATGATGTCGGTAGGTTTCATTACCTGTTGACCGTTTGTTGCAAGTGCCAATACGCCGTCTTTGTCTGTACTGAGAGCGAGACGTTCAAAAAGCGAAGATTTCATTTGTCTCTTCAATTCGCGTACTGACCATCCCTCTTTGACGCACTCATTCATATAGAATTGCAATTCTAAAGGCTCGTCACATTTGAGAATCTCAAAATAATGGCTCCATGACAATTTGTGAGACACTGTTTCACATTTTGGGAAGGCAAGATAAAACTTCCTCATATAATTGAGGTTAGACCGACTAAATCCCTTGCCATTAATCAATGTGAGGTCTTTTGCGAGTCTAACGAGCAATTTGTCGCCATATTTTGCCTTAGCATAGCCACCTTGCTCAAACTCTACGATGTATTTTCCCGTATGCCAGTTGGCGTCAAGGAGTTCGGTATTAACAGCAATGACTGATTTAGCCTTCGCTTCCTTCCAAAGGTTGGAAATCTGTGAAACCAAAAGCGAATACTCACCATCGTTGCTGCCGGCAAGGGCTACATTCTTGTTGTTGATTATCACGTTATTAGCCATAGGGTAAAATTTTAATTGTCATTTGTTTCCTCTATTTTTGCAAAGTATCTTTTGCCAGTGTGAGAGGAGGTGAAAATAAAAATGCTTCCTCCCCCTTTTTGGTTATTGAGCAGGGGAGGTAGCATTATTTATTAGGTTGAATTACTGATTTGATTGACAGGTAGAAGTTTGAACTTTATTGTCTTTGCCCTTGCGGAGTAGGAGCAAGCCGATTACGGTGAATGCGGCGTTGAAGAGCAGGAGTTCGAAACTCATGGTGTAGTCGCAGTATTTGAGCAGTGCCCATTGGAGCACCCAGCTCAATATTGGTGAGAGCACACACACCACAGGCACGAGTTTGTCGTGCACGTCGCCCTTGATAAACATACCGTAAACGAACAAGCCGAGGATAGGACCGTAGGTGTAACTTGCCAAAGAATATACGGCGCTGATAGCGTCTTGGCTACTGATGAGGTAGAACACATAAATCACGATACCCATCATCACAGCCATGCCGATGTGCACTTTCTTGCGAGTCTTGCCAAGGGTGGCTTCGTCTTCTTTCTTGTTGCTTTCGAGAATATCCACGGTGAACGATGTGGTGAGGGCGGTGAGTGCCGAACCTGCGGCAGAATATGCTGCCGACACGAGTCCGAGGATAAAGAGGATGCCCACCACTACGCTCATCTTGCTATCGAATGCCACGATACCGAAAATTTCGTCGGTGCTCTTATCGTATTTCAAGCCCATCTTGCTCATGTAGAGAGTGAGAATGGTACCCAAAACGAGGAACAAGCCCACCACAAACACTTGGGTGATACCGCTCACGATAAGGCCTTTCTTCGATTCCTTCACATTTTTGCTGGCAAGGGTGCGCTGCATCAAGTCTTGGTCGAGACCAGTCATGGCAATTACCATGAAGATACCGGCGAGGAATTGCTTCCAGAAGTAGGTGCCCTCGCTTGGGTTGTCGAAGAAGAAGATGCGTGGGGGGTTCTTACTATTCACTTCCGAGCATAATCCAGCGAAGTCGAGGTTGAGTGCTTGCACCACGAAGAAGATGCAAAGCACCACCGAGAGAATGAGGCAGATGCTCTTGAGCGTGTCGGTCCAGATGACGGTTTTCACGCCACCTTGGAGGGTGTAGAGGAAGATGAGGGCGATGGTAACGATTACATTCACGATGAATGGAATGCCCAGAGGCTCGAACATGAGCGCTTGGAGGGTTACGCACACCACATAGAAGCGAACGGCTGCACCCAGAATCTTACTGATGAAGAAGAACCATGCACCAGTTTTGTGGGTTTTTCCGCCGAAGCGCTCTTCAAGATAGCCGTAAATCGACACGAGATTGCGTTTGAAAAAGAGAGGCACCAGCACGTAGGCAATCACGAAATAGCCCACGGCGAAGCCCAGCACCATCTGCATATAACTGTAACTCTTGGCTGCCACCATGCCAGGAACCGACACAAAGGTTACGCCAGAGATAGGTGCGCCAATCATGGCGATGGCTACGATATACCAGGGGACTTCACGGCCGCCGGTGAGCGCTGTGTTGGCGTCGCTTTTGCGAGAAGCAAGCCACGACACCACGAAAAGGAGGATAAAATAGCCAATGATAGTGGCCAATACAATCCAGGGAGTTGTCATTTTTGAGTATTTTTATTTGTTAATTTTATTGATTTTTTGAGGAGCACTTGGAGCACTCGGAGGGTTCTGATTTTCTAATTTCTAACCTCTAACCTCTAATTTCTTTCAAAAAATTATTCTGCGTAGAGGAGGTAGGGCTTGCGCTGTGCCTTGAATTTTTCCACATCGGGCTGCCATGAGGCCTTGATTTCGGTGGCGCTTTTGCCTGCTTCCATCATTTCAGCCACTTGGGTGTTGCCCATGAGCAGGTTGAAGAAATTGCGCTTGCCTGTCTTCAGATAGAATTGTTTGCCTTGGCTGCGAAGGTCTTGGTAAGCGTCAACCACATAGGTGAGGTCGATGCCACGAGCGATCACATCCTCATACTTCAGCCCACGCAAATCCACGCCGTGGCACAGTTTGTCTTGTTGTGGAGGGGTTTTTGCGCCGAAGCGGCTGGTTGGGGTGAAGTCGAATGGGCGGCAAGTCATGTCGGGGTGACCGTAGCATTGGAAAGGCTGGTCGGTGCCACGACCCAAACTCACTGTGGTGCCTTCAAAATAGCAAATTGAAGGGTAGAGGTAGATGCTCAGCATGTTGGGGAGGTTGGGCGATGGAGCGATAGGCAGTTCGTAGCGAGTTTGGTGAGTGTAGTTGAGGCAAGGAATCACGGTGAGTTTCACCTGTTTGCCATCTTTCAACCAACCTTCGCCGTTAGCCATCAGCGCAATTTCGCCCATGGTCATACCGTGAACGGAGCAGATAGGGAAGCGACCCACGCCGCTTTTCAGTTCCATATCCAAAATCGGGCCATCCACATACATGCCGTTGGGGTTTGGACGGTCGAACACCACAAATTCCTTGTTGTGTTCGATGCAAGCCTCCATCAGGTTTGCCATAGTGATATAATATGTGTAGTAACGCAAACCCACGTCTTGCAGGTCGGTCACCAGCACGTCGAATTTGTCCATGCTTTCCTTGCTTGGTCGGTTAGATTTGCCGTCGTAGAGCGAGGCGATAGGAATACCGGTTTTTTCGTCAACGCTGCTGCTCACGTGTTCGCCGGCATCGGCTTTGCCACGGAAACCGTGTTCGGGCGAGAAAATCTCGGTCACTTTCAGACCGTTTTCGAGCATCACGTCGAGCACGTGTTTGCCCTTAGAGGTAATGCCGGTCTGGTTGCTCAGCAGGGCTATGCGTTTGCCCTTGAGCAGAGGCACGTATTGGTCGATGCGGTCGGCTGCCAGCACCACCGAGGTGGAGGCGGCTGTAGCGTCGTCGTTTTTAACTTCTGTTTTCTTTTGTTGTGCTGCACAGGCTGCCACCGATGTGAGCATGGCGAGCGAGAGTAGTGCGAGTTTAATTGTCCGTGTCATAAAATGTGATAGAAGGTGATTACTTAACTTTATTCTCACAAAGATAGTGAATATTTACCACAAAAGCGCAATTACACCCCTTTTGGTGGAATTATTTTTTCAGCAAAAGCCGTTTGGGAGCAATTTGGCGCGAAAAAAGTTTCTACTTAGCCATGAGGATTTAACGATAGGCGCGAAGCCTTTTTCATAATAATTTGAGTTTTGATTGTCGCAAATTTACAGATATTCTCCGAATTATCACTAACTTTGCACCTTGAAACGCAAATTAGAAACTGTTTTAAAATTAGATAAATGCGACAACCCTCCAACAATAAGCCACGCCGCCGCCGTGTGGATAATATTCAGAAGTTTACCGTTAAAGCCGATGCGCCATTGCTCGAAGCCGTGGCTGCCGTGCTTAAAGACCATAAGCCCACCAAACTGAAGTCGATGCTCCGTCATCATCAGTTTGCCGTGAATGGCACACCTTCTTCGCAGTTCGACCGCCCAGTGAATGCTGGCGACGAACTTTGGGTGAACTTCGACGGCTCGTTCCACGTGTTCACGCACCCAAAACTCAAACTGGTGTATGAAGACGAGGATATTATGGTGGTGGACAAGGCCTACGGTATGCTCTCAACTGCCGCTGGCAACAACATCAAAGACGAAACCGTGTATAACGTGCTCCGCAAATATGTGAAACTCCGCAGCGAACATGCGCGTGTGTATATGGTGCACCGTCTCGACCGCGACACTTCGGGCTTGATGCTCGTGGCTCGCACCGCCAAGGCGCGTGAGCGATTCCTCACCCAGTGGGCTACCATCGTGAGCGAACGCAAATACGAGGCCATCGTGGAGGGCAACATCGAGCAAGACATGGGACTCGTGCAAAACTATCTGAAAGATGCCGACAACTACGAGGTGATTTCCACCGACGATCCAAAAGACGGCGGAGAATTGGCGAAAACTCGCTACAAGGTGATTGAGCGTTCGCCTCGCTTCACCAGAGTGGAACTCTCGATGCGCCACGGGCACAAAAACCAGTTGCGTGTGCACATGAAGGATTTGGGCTGCCCCATCAGTGGCGACCGTAAATATGGAGGCCACTCCAACGGCATTCACCGCCTTGCGCTCCACGCCACTCGCCTCTGCTTCGAGCATCCCATCACAGGTCAGAAAATGGCATTCGAATCACCCATCCCAGCCAATTTCCTCACCCTCCTCCGCTAATCCACCCACAAAATATACACAAAAAAATCCCGAATGGAAGATTCGGGATTTTTTGTGCGCGCGCTTATATGATGATGCGGAAAATATGCGTGATTGTTAGTCAAGGCCGATTTTTATAAGATCAAAGTACATCAAGCGAGTGTTGAGTGGAAGTGTATTTGGGCGCTTGATGTTCAATCCCATTGATTTAGCCTCGTTGATTTCTTCCGAATAGAGGAATTGAAAACCGTTTCTCTCGTAATAGCGGATTGTGTCGGGATTATTGTGTGCATCAACAATTATGAAACGGCAACCGGTTTTGTTTTCATTGCTTCGAAACCATGCTTTGATAAAATCCATCACCGCAGTGCCATATCCTTTTCGGGAGAGAGTCTGGTTTGTTCCGAGGCGGCCAATGAGCACGCCAGGGAATCGTCGGAGGTTTTTTTCTCCGTTTTCGGTAACGTATTCAATTTGCTCCTTGTCTTCGGCTACGAGTTGCTTGATGCGGATTGCATCGTTTGATAGGGTGAAGATGGATACGATTTTTGAAGGATTGTCGATGAGACGAAATGCGTAAGTTTTGCCAAGTAATTTGTCGGCATATAATTTGTAGTCGGAGCGAAAGAATTCATCAAGGTCGTCGTGACCACAGGCAAATGGTTCGCATTGCTCCAACAAAGTAGGGGTGACGCGCTCAAATGTACATTCCGAAAGCAGTTCTTCGAGATTCATAATGGCACTACAGGTTTTGCTTGCGAAGGAAATCCTTTACAAGTTTAATGTTACGTGACACATTGATGCGCTGTTTTGTGTTTTTTTCTGCTTCTTCAGCCTTTTCGATGAAGCGTTCTGCATCTTTGCCATGTAACGTAGGTATTGAGCGAATAGCAATTGCCATAATTAGATGCTTTTAGTTGATATTGAATTAATGATTCTCTGCAAAGGTACATATTTTTATGATTAATCACGATGTTTCTTCCTGTAAATCTTGTGTTTTTATGTTTTATTTGTTGAAAATGAGTGATTAATGGAATCTTGTTAGGTGCTTTTTGCGTTTCGTGGCAAATCAATAAAATGGCAGCCGTGGGGAGTTTTCACAACTGCTCCACGGCTGCTGGCTATAAAGAAAATGAACAAGTTAAAGTTTTTTCATGTAGTGGGGGTTATTTCATTACGATGCGCATGTGGGCTTTGGGGTAGCGAAGCACGAGGCAACTGGCTTCGGTGAGCACGAGCGCGTCGACGTTGCGCACACCGCTGGCTTTGAGGTTGAGGGCTTCGGTGGTGAATGGTATGTGGCAGTATTTTTGCAGATATTCGGGGTCGATCACCATGCCGTTGTCAGCCATGCCCACCTCGTCGAACACCTCGCTCAACAGCACATATAGCGTGCCGAACTTGGAGCGGAGTTCGCTGAAGTCGATGCCCCATTTCACCACATTTTCACCTGCGGTCACCACTTTGGAGTATTCCAGTTTGTTGAGCCTTCCAATCAGACCGCTGCCACCAATCAGGATTTTGCGTTTGCTGCCGGCGTTGCCGGTGAAGGCATCGCGCATGAGGTCCACCACCTCGTTTTGGGTGAATTTCTCACCGTCGTAGTTGAACGCCTTGCCAGCCTGATACCAAATGCCGCCCGTGAGCAGAATGTTCTCCTTCTTTGCAGGATCCCATAGTTTTTTCTTCACACCGAACAGGAACGACTTCTCCATGCCCAGGCGCATATCGTAGATGGCGGCTTCCTCCTGGTCGCTCATGTCCCAAGGCACTTCCTTGTTGCTCATCTTCATGAGCGTGCTTTGCTCAATCTGGCATTTGAAAATCTGGCAGAAGTTGCGTGCCTTTTGTGGAAGCGCCTCAAACTGTGGCGACATCACATCGAGTTCGCTGGCGGCGCGTCCCATGCGAATGAGGATGGTGCTTTTCGAGATTTTCGGCACGCAGTTCTCGGTGTCGCCCACCTTCATGCCGTTGGCAGCCATCACCCAGATGCCACCGTCGTTGTCCTCCTTTTTCACCACATATAGCACGAGGTCGTTGTTGGTGACGGTGGTGCCGTCGGGGGCGTAACCGCTCACGCCTTGCACCAAGATGGTGTCGCTCACGTCGAAAATCTCGTTGTTGGTGGTCATCAATTTCACCTTGGTGAATCGAGAGGTGTCGCCACTGGCAGTCGGGGCAGGGGTGTCGTCTTGCACTTGGGCGGTGGTGGGTTTCGTGTCCACATTATAATAGTCCACCGTCATGCTCCCGGCTCGCTTTGCTCCAGCGCATCGCGAGAGTTGGTCGACGGGCGTTGCCATCGGACGGATTTTCACGATTTGGCTGTCGATTTCGTTGAGCAGCAATTCGGGCGATGCCTCACGAGCCACATCGGTGGAGAGCGGACCGTCGACCACATGTTTGCCGCCAGCCACACCAGCCACCAGTGCCATGGCGAGGGTGGTTTCGCCGTCGCTCATAGCGCACGACACTAAAAGAAGGCAGAAAGTGAAGAGCAGGATAAGAATGAGTTTGAAATTGCTCTTTGCCCATTTGATTTTTTGTAAAAGTTTGTTTTTCATTTTGCGTGTAGTTAAAAAGATGAATATAAAAATAAAGGGTTGGAAAAACGGTTGATTCACCGGGCTATCGGTCCCACACGCTCCTTCTATTGTAGCGCGGAAAGGTGGCGGGTTCGTGGGCTGGCTCCTCGATGGGAGAGAGGCGTGTGGCATTGTCGATTTTCTCGTTTCTGCCACGCAGATAGCCTTCTGTTTCGGCGTTTTTCATTTCTTCGTCGTGATTCACGGCGTGCGACAAGATGCTCACGGTGGCTTCGTCCATCTCGCCTTTCCCGATTTGCTCGATGAGGTGGCGCACCTTGTTGCCGGTGCCTTCGTCAAGACTGAGTTTTGCCACACATTCTTCCCACTGGCGCGATTCTTCGCTGTGGGCGGTGGCTGCTGGTTGTTGTTGTGTGTTTTCGTTCATGGGTTGATAAATTTTGTGATTGATGTTGCAAAATTAGCGCACCGCATTGCCGAGGCACAACGCCAATTTGGCGATTCACTTCAACTCACACAGATTCAACCGATTTTTTTTGATTCAACCGATGCTATTCGCCATTTTCTCCACAATGTGTGGTGAATCTTTTGCCAAGGTGTGCGGTGGAATTTGGTGGGGTGGGGAAAAATGTGTAACTTTGTGAAAATTAACTTCTCAAATAATAAATTACTACAATATTTATATGGAAAAATTAGTCATCAATTCTTACGAAGAATTTGAATCTTACCTTGGCAAAGAACTCGGCACATCAGAATGGCTCGAAATCGACCAAGACCGTATCAACAAGTTTGCCGATGCCACCCTCGACCACCAGTGGATTCACGTGGACGTGGAGCGCGCTAAGGAGGAAAGCCCATTCAAGAGCACCATCGCTCATGGCTATCTCACCCTTTCTATTCTTCCATATCTCTGGGCTCAGATTATTCAGGTCAACAACATCTCTATGCTGGTGAACTATGGCATGGACAAGATGCGCTTCGGTCAGGCTGTGATCACTGGCAGCCGTGTGCGCATGACCGCTAAACTCCATAACATTCAAAACCTCCGTGGCATTGCCAAGGTGGAAATCGACTTCAAGATTGAGATTGAAGGACAACGCAAACCTGCCCTCCAAGGCATCGCTTCATTCCTCTACCACTTCAACAAGTAAGCAAATATTCAATATTCGAAATAGTAGATGCTGAAAGCCGTGTGTTTGATTCATTTCAAACCACGGCTTTCGAATTTTTTGTGGGGATGAATAATGAAGAAAAATCATAAATTCTTAAGCTTGGTTTTTATCCTTGGTGCTCGTTCTCAAAGTTTCAAAAAATTTTGTAACTTTGCACAAATAGCATTTACACATCACAATACTTATTAAGAACACCCATTATTTGATGAAGTTTCAAGATGAAAATATATTAGAGAACCCAGGTTTAGTGGAAGAAACTAATCTTTTTTATGGAGATGCCACGATTTGGACCGAGCGCCAATTTTCTCATCCCGAAAGAAAGATTAGACTTGCAACCTCTTTCAGTGGAATTGGGGCAATTGAACACGCTTTTCAACGATTAGGTCTTAACACAGAGATTGTGTTTGCTGGAGATATAGATGACAAATGCAAGAAATCATATTTTGCTAACTATGATATAGACGAAAGTCGCTGGCACTCAGATATACACACATTTGATGCGACACCATTTAAAGGTAAAGTTGATTTGTTTGTAGGTGGTGCTCCTTGTCAAGCATTCTCAATGGTGGGTAAGCGTAAAGGGTTTGATGATACAAGAGGAACGTTATTCCGAGAGTTTGCGAGAATAGTCAAAGAATGTGAGCCTAAAGTGTTCATCTTTGAGAACGTAAAAGGAATCCTTAACCACGACAAGGGAAATACATGGAAAGTAATTCGCAACACATTTGAAGAATATTGCGGTTACCATATTTGTTTTAAAGTCCTGAATAGCAAAGACTATGGCATACCCCAACATCGTGAGAGGGTTTTTTGCATAGGCTTCCGGGAACCAACAGAATTTGAGTTCCCCGATCCGATACCTTTGGAGTATAAAATGTATGACTTTTTGGAAGACTACATACAAACACGTTATTTCCTGAAGGAAAAAGGTATTAAGTTTGTGACTTCCACAAAGAATCGCATGAAATGTTATACCCAAATCAATGGTGATGTGGCTCTTTGTCAAAAACGAAATCAACAGTTTAACTGGCATGGAGATTTTGTTTACCACCCAGCTCTTCAGGATGAACCTTATGAGGAAGGGTGGGATGAATTTGTTTTTGATGTGAGGGATGTGGAAGAGAAATATTATTTATCTGAAAAGGTAAAGAATTATGTTCTTGCACCAGGAACAAAAAATTTCCGCACATCTACAGAAACGGATTTGGATGTTGCGCGACCACTTTTGCAGTCAATGCACAAGATGCATCGAGCAGGAGTTGACAACTATGTTACCCACAAAGGCCGAATTCGAAAACTTACCCCTCGTGAGTGTTTGCGCCTTATGGGTTTTAAGGATTCTTTTAAAATCGTTGTCTCTAACACTTCTATGTATCAACAAGCGGGAAACAGTATTGTTGTTGATGTGTTGATAGCATTACTTAAACAACTTGATATAACTAAATACGGAGAATAAAACCATGCTAATAGGTGGAGAAGATTTTAATTTTGTAGATACTCTTAATGCTCCCATTACTGTGCCTGATTGCTTTGTTAAAAGGTTATCAAAAATTGGCACAGGTAATGGTGAAGCAAAGTTGTATATAGCGCCAAAGAATGTGATGTACCCATTTTTTGGAAATGAGGGGTTTGTTGCTAAATGTTTTTTGCTAAAAAGTGACCTTCTTTCCTATATGAATGCGCTACATTCTGAATACTTGAACCCATCTCAGCCGTATCAAGGAGCAGATGAGATGCCAAAATTATGGCAAGAGCGTGTAGCCAAAATAGAAGCACTTCCTGAAGTTGTTGAATTTAATGTTTCCGCTCAGGATCAAATAGTTGGTCCTCGTGGATATGTCAACTCAACTGATATGGGTTATAAGTTGATTCGGGAAATCTCTTTGCCTCTTGTGACTTACATATCCGTTATGCAATTAGCGGATTGTACTTCAGGGGAAACACTCTATTACTGGAAACTATTTGCGGATTTTGAGGCTATTTCTGACAAAAAAGCAGCACTTGTTTTCACTTATGGGAAAAAGGGAGATAAAACTTTGCCAACTGTTACGACTAATAGAGATTCTGGTCGTCAGGGAGAAATAAGGCGTGCTCGTAAAGGACAAGGTATTTATCGCGATAAAATGCTTCAAGAATGTCCATTTTGCCCTATTACAATGATTAATGATGAGCGTTTGCTCATAGCAAGTCACATCAAGCCTTGGGCAGTTTCCAGTGACGACGAAAAACTTGACCCAAAGAATGGGTTTATGCTTTCTCCGTTATATGACAAACTTTTTGATAGAGGACTAATGACTTTTACAGAAGATAGGCGTATCATTTTGTCAAATTGGCTTTCTCCAAAAAATAAGGAACGTCTTGGCGTTAAAGATGGTCAATTCATTCAAATGTTGCCACTTGACGATGCGAGACAATCGTATATGCAGTTTCATCGCAAATCTGTTTTTAAAGGTTAATAGCTAATTGCTTGCTAATTTAGTGATTTAAAGGAGACGCTCGTGTTAAGTGCGGTGCCTTTTGGTTTTGGTAATTAGTGCTAAAGGAAATAGTAGATGCTGAAAGCCGTGTGTTTGATTCATTTCAAACCACGGCTTTCGAATTTTTTGTGGGGGCGGTGCCCCGTATGTGCCTAAATTGGGACCTTTATTGCATTGGCTCTTGGATGAGGTGGTAGTTGGCGTCGCGGGCGAAGGCGATGGTGATGCCGGCTCGGTGTTTGAGCCATGCGGTGTGGTAGTAACTGGCGTCGTCGCCGTAGAATCGCTTGAGCGCATACCATGCCAGCAGTTGCGTCACGTCGTTGCCGAGGATGTCGGGCAGCGAGTCGGGGTAGGGGTTGAAGAACCGAAATTCAAGCGTCACATTCTTGCGCTCCGTGTTGGGGTTGAAGTTGGCGAAATGGATATAGGCTTGGAAGTGCGACCGCATATCGTCGAACCCCTCCTTCACACGCAGCATACAAGCGCGCTCCACGTCGGGCGTGAGCCGTTTGGCTTCGGGGTGTACGATGCAGTGCCATGCGCTCTCGGCATAGATGATGTTGAGAATGTGCTCCTTGTCAATATTGATGGTGAGCGAGTGTTTTGGGTTGGTTGTGTTTGTCATGATGGTAAAAGATTTGGTGTGTTAAGATTGGTGTTTGCCTACGATGGATTGCAGTGCCTGGCGGCGCATTTTTCGGCTTCGGGTTATGCCACGCTGCGCCTGTCGGGGCGTGACGAAGAAGCGGCTGGCGCGCGAATGGAGCAGCACGAAGTCGAGTGCCTTGGCGATGCTCATGTCGGGGTGCAGCGTGGTGAGCGATTTCACCTTCCTGCAAATCTCGCTCCACATCATCTGGCGCAGGTGGCTGTTGAATGCTATGCGTTCGCCCGTGAGCATTTGGCACACCACGCGGTAGGCACGGCTGTAACTCAGATTGTAATGTGGCTGTCCGTTTTCAATGGTCCAGTGCAAGGCACGGTTGTGTGGGTCGGGCACACGGTTTTCAATCATGAAATTGAATGCATCGTTGTAGATGCTCAAAAATTCCTTGTCTCTCGCAAGGCAATTTTCCTTTTTTGCGTTGATGTCAATCATTGTGTGTTGTTGTCTGATTTAAACCCAAATCGGTCATTAGGCCGTGAAAGGATTTTATAGATTACTTCTTGCGGTCTTTCGGCTTTTATAAGATGCCTTTCGCTTGTTTTTAATTCGTAATAGCACGCTATCACTCATTAAAAGACAAGCAAAATTCATTCTTCTAAAACTCCGAAATACCACAAGCCCTAATGACCGATTTGGGTTAAAGTGTGTATTATTTGTTCTTTTTTTTGAGATGGCACCGCCGCAGTCTTCATTCCGTGTGTGATTGGGCGTTTACCATTTCGCACACAAAGGTAATACAAATTAAGGGTAATTTGCAAATAAAAGTGGTAAAAATACCATAAATTAATGGTAAAATTTTAATTCCAGAGTTCGTTGAGGGCTTCTTTGCCTTTTTCTTTGGCATGCTCCACGGCTTCGTCAACCAGTTCGTTGCCCTTTTCTATGGCTTTGTTTTTGATTGAGTCGATGGCATTGTCGATGTCGCTTTGGTCGATGTCAAATTCCTCAACCTTCTGCTTGCCATATTCAATGGTGCTGTCGATGGTTTCCTGCACGGCTTCTGAGGCACGTTGCACCATTTTTGTGCGCTCCTTCTCAAGCGTGGCTGTCACAGCCGCTTCCAACTGCTCTTTGCTGAGGGTGAACACATGGCCAAACATGCCGAGTCCCACCGTGAAGGTGTGTTCGCCAATTGATACTTTCGCCTTGTTGAAAATCAGGCAGTCCTCCACATACAAGGTCTGCTCAAGCACGGTTCTCACCGCTTTTGATGTGGAGAACTTCACTGTGCCAGATACCGATTCCGACATTCCAAGCGGCGTTTTGTCAACTTGGTTGAGCACATATTCCGTGGTGACGCGTGTGATGGTGTCGATGTAGTCGGCTTTCGAGGGCTTGGTGAGCACCATGATGCACAATATCAGCATCACCACCAAAAGCGAGATGATGGCGAAGATGCCAGCCTTCGACTTCTTTGCCTTGCCCTCGTCAGGCAATGGGGCGTAGGCGTAGCGCTGTGGCTGTGGCTGTGGTTGTGGTTGAGGTGCGTAGGTTTCGGCTGGTGGTTCTGGAGCGGAGTCGATGTCGGCTTCTTCTACGGCATCATCTTCATCTACCTCGGCGGTAGGCGGAATGTCGGGAATGTAGGCGCCAGCCAGTTCGGGAATGGCGCGCGCTTCTTTCCAGTCGGGCATACCCTTGAACCACACCAGCGTGTCGGCGCTGATGCCCTGCCGTTTCACTTCCTCAAGCGTGAACGGCCCCAGTCGCATATCGTCTTTAACAATGTAGATTTTCATGCTGTAAAATGTTAGAAATAAGTATTATCTATGTGCCACACGCCTGATGTAGGCGCATGTGTGGGATTATTCCACCTTCTTCATCGTTTTGCTGCCCAGGTTGTATTGCACTTTGCCTGAACTGGTGCGAATGTTCACGATGCCGGCACCCGAATCCTCAAAACCGATGTCGATGGCTGAGCCGCCGCCGAAGTGCACCTCAAATGTGCTGTTGGTGGACTTGCTGAAGGCAAACACCTTGCCGTTTTTCAACATGAACACGGTGTAGCCGCCGCCCTTGATTTTCTTTGAGAAGTCTTCGGCACGGAACAGCGGCGTGTTTTTGTCCACTTGCTGTGCTTCCACTTTCACCTCTTCACCGCTCTCGAATCTCTGCTCTTCGGCAGCCTGTTGAGCCGCCAGTTCAGCCTCTTGCTCAGCCTTTTCGGCTTCCAGACGCTCTTGCTCAGCCTTTTCGCGAGCCAATTCCTCCTCGGTGGGAACATGGAGCATACCTATGCTGCGTGCGCGCTTGATAAGTTCGTTGTCGAGAATGCCAGTGCCCACAGGCACGGAGTTGCATTTCAGAATCATCTGACCGTCCATGTCGCGCATGAGAGTGCCGTAGAAGTCCACTTGGCGTATTTCCTTCTGAGCGTCGATGTCGAAATACACGGTGGTGATTTTGCCCGATTCCTCATTTGAAGGTACGCATGCGTAGGCGAAAAACATGTATCGCTTGCCCTGAATATCCACCACGGCAGGAATTTCCTCGGCGCGGAGCGACTTCGGGTCGAAAATCAGGTTGTAGCCATCCACGTATTTCTGATTGTTGAGTTTGATGTCCCACTCTTGACCGTTCAGGGTGAGGGTGAAAATCTTATAGAAAGAGTGCGACGCATCGGAGAGGTAGGTCACGCCGATAAGTTTGTCCACCTCGCCAGTGGTGACATTTTTCACCGGGCAAGCGTAGGCTATCTTGTCGCCATCGTTTTTTAGATTGTTTTTAATCAATGCGTTGTTAAACACATCGTTGTAGCGACCGGCGTCGATGTCGGTCACTTCCACATCAGCGGCAGTGGGTTCGTCTTGTTGCCCGGTGAAGAAGAGCGTGCGCACCACCACAAGTCCGATAAATGCAGCGATAGCGGCACACACAAAATATTTGAGCACGCCTTTGCTTTTCTTTCCTTGTTGCTGTGTGGCAGCTGCCGCTTGCGCCATGCCGGGTGTGATGGCTGTGCGGCAAGCCGGACAGAAAGCACTATCGGCTGGGATTGTGCTTTTGCAGTTGGGGCACACAATTTCGGCTGTTAGTACGCAACCGCAGTGATTACAAAATTTCGACCCTTGAGGTACGGGGTTTCCACAGTTTGGGCATCTTTTTTCTGCCATAATATGCTGATGTTTAGGAGGGCGTGTCAAATTTTGCGATTCCATCATAATCGAAGGTCGTGCCTTCAGCGCGTTTCGATGCAATCAGCAATGAATCAACGCATTGTAAACATGCCAAAGGCATGTCCCTACGCAATAGCGTTGTCGTTTTTGGGATATTCGACACATCCCCATGTATTCTACTGTATATATACCAATTGCAAAGATAACAAAATTTCAGAATTTTATTTTAATCTTACTTGAAAATTAATTTTGAACGACAACGTGCCGTCTTCTTCTTTGATGATTGAGGCGTAGTTGTGGCGTGAAGTGCTTGAACGCTCTAAATACGCATTAGAGAACAGGTAGTCCTCAAATCGGTTTCTGTCGTAGAAGTGATAGCAAAGAATATCTCCATCACCTTTCACCACCAAATATCCGCCATTTGCATCAAGTCTGCCATCCCAAGCCGTGGCAGGCATCATCCCCAATGCCGCAGAGGTTAAAAGGTGCTTCACTTTATAGGCGTAGAAAGGCGAAGGCTGTCGGGTGTCATACCCCAGCGGATTGATTTCGGTAATCCGATTCACCAATTCTTTCAAAGTGGAAACACCGCTATTTAATTGCTCTAAAAGCAGACACGCAATCACTGAAGGCAAACCGTCATCAAGCATGATGAGGTTGTTGTAGAATGTGGGATTATCCACTCTGTCAAACACCAGTTTGCCCCCTTTCGCCTTAATGGCGTTCACACGGTCAATGACTTTGTTTCGCTTTGGGTTGAGGGAATTGATACCGTTAATTTCCTCGTCAGAAAACTGGGCACCCTCTATTTTGAAATTAAAGTTAGTGGATTTGCTGGCATTCAACAACGTAGAATCACCTCCAAGTTGTAATATGAATTTTGGGGTGTCGGTGGTCAAAAATGGGACTGAAAATAAATCTGAGAACAGTGAATGTTTAGTTGATGTCCCCGAAACGGTATCTTCATCAACTTTGAAACCTTTATTATGTAAGTAACGAGAAACTATTGCCATTTGTTCTTCAAAAGGCATAATGGTGCCATCTTCGTTTAAAGAGTGTGGGCAATACAGTTGTATAACTATCTTTTTTCCTCCACACATTTCGGTGATGGCTATTTTTTTTGAAGTTTCTTTAGTCATATAGTTCAATATTCTATTTAGGCATTTACCTCTGCCCACGGAGGGTTGTTTTTTAGTATTATCAGATTTACAAAGTTACTTATTTTAATTCAAATGAAAAATAGGGCAGAAAGGTTTGTTTTTGGGAATGATATACATGTTGTCCTGAAGAAGATGCGATGAAATTCCGTTAGGAATTTGATGTGTGTAGGCAGGTATGCA
>OIYS01000554.1_pt1 | contig 25054 bp, 10 predicted proteins | sample 1588271 | NCBI WGS metagenome assembly OIYS01 (sample SAMN03283286) | human gut metagenome | biome: human-associated habitat; material: feces | host: Homo sapiens | place: Peru | collected 2012
AATTAATTTAATTAATTCTAGTAATTTAAACTATGATAGTGATCTAAATATATTGCCTAGTTATTTATCTAAAGGACTAGAGTTTGATTCTGTAATAATAGTAGGAGAAAATGGTTTTGATAAAAATAATAAACTAGAAATGAAATTATTGTATGTTTCCATGACTAGAGCTCTTCATGAATTGTATATAAAAAAAGAAATCGTTTAATATTAAAGTTTTACTTGAATATTTTTCTGATTTCTTTTTTATTGTAAATAGTTACAGTTTATCTTGCATCAAGAACAAATGTTTGATATAATTTTTTTGTTGAAAACTACCTTTTTGGGGTATAATATGTGTGGTGAATTTTTATGGATCAAATTATTGTAAAAGGTGCTAGAGAAAACAATTTAAAAAATATTGATATAACTCTACCAAAAAATAAATTAATAGTAATGACTGGTGTTTCTGGAAGTGGTAAAAGTAGTTTAGCTTTTGATACTATTTATGCTGAAGGTCAAAGAAGATATGTTGAGTCTTTAAGTAGTTATGCTCGTCAATTTTTAGGTGGTTCTGAAAAACCGGATGTTGATTCTATTGAGGGATTAAGTCCAGCTATAAGTATTGATCAAAAAACTACTAGTAAAAATCCTCGAAGTACGGTTGGTACAGTAACCGAAATATATGATTATTTCCGTCTTTTATATGCTAGAATTGGTATTCCATATTGTCCAAAACATCATATTCCAATATCAAGTCAAAGTGTTGAAGAAATGACTAATCAGATTTTAAATTTGGATGAGGGAACAAAAATTAAGATTTTGGCACCAGTAATTTATGGTGAAAAGGGTACTCACAAGGATTTAATTGAAGCTTTAAGACATGATGGTTATGTTAGAATTATTGCTGATGATGTCGAATACGATTTAACCGAAGATATTAATTTAGAAAAAAATAAAAAACACAATATTTTAGTTGTGGTAGATCGTTTAATCATTAAGGAAGGCGTTAGATCGCGCTTATATGAAGCAATTGAACTAGCATCTAATATTGCTCATGGTAAAGTTGTTGTTTTACCCGTTGGTGGCGAAGAGATTGTTATGAGTGAGAAGTATGCTTGTCCTCATTGTGATTTTTCTCTTCCAGAATTAGAACCAAGAATGTTTTCGTTTAATGCGCCTTATGGGGCTTGTCCTGAATGTAAAGGTCTTGGATTAAAGCAAAAAATTGATGAAGATTTAGTAATACCTGATAGAAGTTTGAGTATTTTAGAAGGTGGTATTAAAGCTATTAATTTAGATGATAGTTCTAACATTATTTATACGCAGATTGAAACTGTTTGTAAGAAATTTTCTATTGATATGCATGCTCCTATTAAAGATATTCCTCGTGAAAAGTTAGATATTTTATTATATGGAACAAATGAATTAATTGACTTTAAATATGTGAGTAAAAATGGTAATGTTCGTTTTAATAAAGATACTTATGAAGGCATTATTACTAATTTAGAACGTCGTTATATTGAAACAAAAAGTTCTTGGATTCGTGAATGGATTGAGCATTATTTAGTAGAAATGGAATGCCCAAAATGTCATGGATCACGTTTACAAGATGCAGTTTTATCAGTTTTAGTCGGGAATAAGAATATTTATGAATTAACATGTATGTCTATAAAAGATATTTATGCTTATTTAAATAAACTTAAACTAACTAAAGAACAAGCAGCTATTTCAAATTTAATTATTAAAGAAATTAATTCACGTTTAGAGTTCTTAATAAATGTTGGATTAGAGTATTTAACATTAAGTCGTTCGGCAGCAACTTTATCTGGTGGTGAAGCTCAACGTATTCGTCTTGCTACGCAGATTGGTTCTAAATTAAGTGGTGTTTTATATGTTTTAGATGAACCAAGTATTGGTCTTCATCAAAGGGATAATGTAAAACTTATTGAAACACTAAAAAGACTTAAAAACTTGGGAAATACTTTAATTGTTGTAGAACACGATGAAGAAACAATATTGTCTGCAGATTATGTTGTAGATATAGGCCCTGGAGCAGGAGAACACGGTGGAAAAGTAGTTGCTTGCGGAACTCCGGAAGAGATTATGGAGTCTCATGAATCTGTTACAGGTCAGTATATTTCAAGACGTGAAACAATACCAATTCCACAAACACGCAAGTCAGGGAATGGTGAATCACTTATAATCAGAGGAGCTAGACAAAACAATCTTAAAAATATTGATGTTGAAATACCTTTAGGTAAGTTTACATGTGTTACTGGAGTAAGTGGATCTGGTAAAAGTAGTTTAATCAATGAAATTCTATATAAAGGGTTAAGCGGAAAATTAAACAACAAATTCACTTTTGCAGGGGATTATGATAAAATTGAGGGTGTAAGTAACATTGACAAAATCATAGCTATTGACCAAAAACCGATAGGACGTACTCCAAGATCAAATCCTGCAACTTATACTGGAGTTTTCACTGATATTCGTGATTTATTTGCAGAAACTCCTGAAGCTAAAGCCAGAGGTTATAAACCTGGCAGATTTAGTTTCAATGTAAAAGGAGGAAGATGTGAAGCATGTTCAGGTGATGGAATTGTACAAATTGAAATGCACTTTTTAGCTGATGTATTTGTTCCATGTGAAGTATGTGGAGGTAAAAGGTACAATGAGGAAACTTTGGATATTCGCTACAAAGGTAAAAATATCTATGAAGTTTTGGAAATGACTGTTGAAGAAGCATTGGAATTTTTTGAACATATACCTAAAATACATAAGAAACTTAAAACCTTGCTTGATGTAGGTTTAGGATATATGAAAATAGGTCAGCCAGCTACTACCTTATCTGGTGGTGAAGCTCAAAGAATCAAATTAGCTAAAGAGCTTTCAAGGTCAAATACGGGCAATACATTATATATTTTAGATGAACCTACAACAGGTCTTCATTTTGCAGATATTAAAAGATTATTATCAGTACTTGCCAGATTAACTGATGCCGGTAATTCAGTTGTTGTTATTGAACATAATTTGGATGTTATTAAAACAGCTGATTATATTATTGATTTAGGTCCTGAAGGTGGAGATGGTGGTGGAAAAGTAATAGCTACCGGAACTCCTGAAGAAATAGCTAAATCAGGAACATATACTGGTGAGTTCTTACAAAAAATCCTTAGTGAAAACATCACGCCTTATGCCAAACAGCTTGTTAAAGAGAAAATGAGCAAATAAATTTTCTCTTTTCAACAAAGTATTTAATAAAGTTATAACATATTAATTTTAAGTTCACTTTTTTAGAAGTAACTAATATTTAAGGTGAAATATTTTGAAATTTATGGATTTTTTCTCAATTTTTATTCGGGGAATACTTATGGGTTCTGCAGATATTGTTCCGGGAATTTCCGGAGGAACAATTGCATTAATCACAGGTATTTACGAACGTTTGGTACATTCAATCAGTACAATTAATTTTACTTTCATAAAACCATTACTTAAAGGAGATTTAAAGGGTTTTAAAGAAAGATTATTCTATGAAATTGACTTTAAATTTTTCATACCGTTATTATGCGGTATTGGACTTGCAATGTTGACATTAGCTAATGTTATATCCTATTGTATGGATGTATACACGGCTTTAACCTATTCCTTCTTTTTAGGATTAATTATAGCTTCATCATATGTGTTATACAGACAAATGGATGAACTTACTCTTAAACATTTAGTATTTACTATTATTGGTGCTGTTTTGGCATATATTTTTGTAAGTTTAAATCCAATAGCTATGAATCACACTTTGCCGATACTGTTCATGTCAGGTTTAATAGCTATCTGTGCAATGATTTTACCGGGTATTTCCGGATCATTTTTGCTTTTATTGTTAGGTCAGTATGAGTATATGTTAAATGCTTTAAAGACCATGAGTTTAAGTGAAATTGTTGTATTTTGTGCAGGTGCCATTATTGGTATTTTAGGATTTTCCAAAATCTTAAATTATTTGCTTGAACATCATGAAGGTATTACAATGGCATTTCTTATTGGTGTCATGATCGGTACACTGAAACTTCCTTTTGTAAATATTGTAAATACAACTCCACTTACATTTACTGCATTACTGCCTTGTATTATCCTGGCGGTTATTGGATTTGGTATAATTGTTGTTATGGAAACTAAATTCGATTATATCGAATAAATTTCTACTTTTTTTTAAAGTATTATTAACTTTAACAACATAATATTATATAATGATAATTCTTAAAAAAATAAAAAAACAGTGGAAATTATACCCAATCGGTTCTCCAAAAGGTGCATTAAACAATAAACGAGAACCTGAATATGTTGGAACTGTTAAATTTAAAAAATATGATGGTTCAATAGCTATTTCCAGATTTGTAGCTGACTATAATTATTCTGATTCATCTAATTTGTCCGAGAAACTGATTCCACCTCAGGAAGTAATTAAACTTTTAAGGAGTCAGGCTGTTTTTTTAGCAAGTAAGGATGAAGAAGTTGAGAATTATCTTAAATCACTGAATATTAAGGTAAGACACACTAGAGTTTGTGATTTTTGTGCATTTGAAGGAAATATTACAATTGTAAACTCTGAATTTTCATATAAACATAATAATCAGTTAATATGTGAGCAGTGCGCATATGAAACAATAAAAAGAGAAATTAAACTTCAGGGTTTTGATAAAAAAATATTCAGAAACCTTAAAGATATTTTAGATAAAACAGGAAATCTGGAAAAAACATTATCTGTCTTATCACCTAAGTTTGATCCCCTTTCTAACAGAAATTTAACATTATTTGACAGGGTAGATACAAAATCCAAGTATAAAATACCTGATGTATCAATGAAAAGGCTTAAAATACCTCATAAGTTCAGGGATATTTTAATTAAAAATGGAAATGAAAAGTTATTGCCTGTTCAGTATCTGGCCATTAAGGAAGGTCTTTTAAAAAATCAGGATTTGCTGGTTGTAAGTGCAACAGGAAGCGGAAAAACTTTAGTTGGTGAGCTTGCAGGAATAACTAAAGCATTAAAAGGCCAAAAATTTATATTTCTGACACCTTTAGTGGCACTGGCTAATCAGAAATACCGTGATTTTAAAAGAAAATATAAAAAATTAGGATTAAAGGTAGCTATTAAAGTTGGTAGGAATAGAGTTAAAGCTAAAGGTGAATTAAAATTACCTGACAGTGATGTTAAAGATGCAGATATAATTGTTGGAACATATGAAGGTCTGGATTATCTTTTAAGAAACGGGAACTCAGCTTTATTATCTAATTTAGGTGTAGTTTTAATTGATGAAATTCATATGATTGATGATGAAGACAGGGGAACAAGACTTAACGGATTAATAAAACGTATCAAGCATTTATATCCCAAATCACAAATTATAGGATTATCTGCTACTGTTAAAAATCCTGATTTCTTGGCTGATGAATTTAATATGAAATTAGTTGAATATTCTCAAAGGCCTGTTCCATTGGAGCGTCATTTGGTTTATATCAGATCAGAATCATCAAAACATCATATAATGCAAAAACTGGCTAAAAGGGAATACAATACCAAATCTAAAAAAGGTTACAGAGGACAAACTATAATTTTTACCAATTCAAGGCGAAAAACTCATAAAATAGCTAATTTCCTGCAAAATAAAAAAGTTAATGCAGCTGCTTATCATGCAGGATTGTCATATTATAAAAAGGAAAAAATAGAAAAGGACTTTGACAGGGGAAAAATATCAGTTGTTGTAACTACAGCAGCACTGGCAGCAGGAGTTGATTTTCCAGCATCTCAGGTTATATTTGACTCATTGGTCATGGGAAACAAATGGATTGGCCCAAATGAATTTTCACAAATGCTTGGACGTGCAGGAAGACCAAGCTATCATGACAGAGGAATAATTTATCTCTTGCCTGAAGTAGGGCATGACTTTGACGGTGAAAGTGAAGAGGCAAAAGCCCTGGATTTACTTGAAAGCGACAGCGAAGATGTATTTATAGAATATGATGAGGAAAGCTCATATGAACAGATATTGGCGGATATTTCCTCAAGATCAATAAAAACGATTGACGAGTTAAATAAATTCTATAGACATATAAATATTCCTGTAGATATTAAAACAGCTATTAATGAAATGGAAGATTTGGGATTAATAGATATTATAGGAAATAAATTAAATATAACAAAATATGGCCGTGCTGTATCAGTATCATTTTTATCACTTGATGATGCCTGCTATATTAAAAAATCAATTGACGACAGAGGATATTTAAAAGTCTATTTAAGAAAATCTCCGTATTATAAGAAAAAAGACAAATTCAATAAATTAAGAGTAAAAATATTAGCTATTGGACTGCAGCTGGAAATGTTTGAAAATGCATATTTATCTTCAGTTGTTCATAATCAGATAGCAAATGCTTTAAAAATTAAATTTTCAACAAGGCTTTTTGCAGAGTCAACACTGGATATTATTTCATCAGGTGAAGCAATCGGCAAACTGGACAAGAAATTTCAGGATGCTCTAATTAATATTCAATCAGATTTCTTAAAATGTAAATGTGAGGACAGACCATTTTGTGCCTGCCTGCAGAAAGGAATATCTGAAGTAATAATAAATGAAAGGCTTAAAGGAAAAGATCCGATTGATATATCAAACAAACTGTTTAGAAAGTATCAGATACAGGTCTATCCTGGAGATATATTTTCATGGTTAGATAGCTATGTTAAAAATTTAGATGCAATAAAAAGAATAGCTAAAGCATTTAACCGTAAAAAAGTTGAAAGAGAGGCACATAAATTAATCAAAGCTATTGAGAACGGATGAAACTTTTAAATTAGCCAATTTTGAGTTTTTAAAATAAATTAAATGGGAGTGGCATTTGCAGTCACTGCAGCCGAAATCAGCTATTGATTCCTCATTTTCAATTATTTTTTTAGCTATTTCACATTCCAGTTTTTCACAGGACTCTTTTGTATAAACCTTTTCAATTTCGCTGTTTTTATTTAATAAAAGGTAATCAATATGCCAGTGCTTTTTCTTATTGTCTGACAGGTGTCTTTTAACTCTGGATTCAAGGCAGTTCATAGCTGAACCGACATAAACATAACATCCTTTTTTAAAGTTGATAAATCCTAATTTTTTGCCGATTTTAATTTCAGTATCTTTTTTAATGTTGATTATTAGACAGTAGCTTCCTTTCATGTTTCCCACACTTTTTATAGTGAATAAACACATTTATATAATATGTTTATTATATTAAATAGTGTATATAGTTTTTTACATTTTAAAATTGTATATATGATGTAAAATATGTATTAATAAATATTGGGGTAATAAAATGAAAAATAACAGAGTTTTGTTGTTGATTATAATTATTCTTTCATTTATTTGCATATTGTCGATTTCAAGTGTTTCTGCTACTGATGTAAGCGGTGGGAACTTAAGTGATTTAGATAATGCTATTAAAAATAGTGATGATGGACAAGTGTCTTTAAGTGGAGATATACAGGCAAGTTATCAGGATCATAATCATGATAATGGTATTGTTATTGATAAATCTGTAACTATTGAAGGTAATAATCATAAAATAAATTTACTTTCAGTGTTTCAGTCTGAAAGTTCAAGAGCTTTTTATGTATCGGGTAATTTGACTTTAAAAAATCTTGAGATTAATAATGGTCATGTAAGCGGTTCTGATATGGGAGGAGTTATTTATGTTACTTCTACTGGTAAACTGACTGTTACTAATGTTACTTTTGTTAATTCTAAAGCATTTTTAGGGTCTGCAATATATAATTCAGGTACTGCTATTGTACAAAATTCCACATTTAGGGATATGGATGCTAAAGATATGACGGTATTTGGTTCAGTAATATGTACTGATACATTTAATGCAAAATTGTACGTATCTGATTCTATTTTTAAAAATAATGTTCATATTGCTGCAATATATTCAGATACATCCAGATATATTTCAGTCTATAATTCTGTTTTTGAAAATAATACTGGTGCATTTATGCCTATTATACAGGTTCAAAGTGTTAATGAATTTATTGTTGATTCATGTACTTTCATGAACAACAAAAGGGATTCTTTAATTTCCCCAACTATGGCTAATTTTAAATTAGTTAGTACATTGTTCATGGATAATGATGTTAAAAATGCTGTAATTGATTATGTTAGAGAGGACAGTTATATTGATAGTAATGTTTTCATTGGGAATAATAAGAATAACGGTGTAGTTATCAATTCTCACAAATCAGCGGTTATTTCAAATAATTACTTTGGAACCAATGATGCATCCAATAAAGTTATAGGTTCCACTCCTATTAATAATATTCAATTACATATTGTTGGAGAAAATAATATTGATTATAATAATTTATCAATAGCAAATTATACTCATGTTTTTGCTTATTTATCAGGTAATACTGATAAATTACCTGTATTTAATGTAAATATTGCTTCCAATTCAAAAATTAAATTGAATCAATCACAAATTACATTTAAAGACAACATACCTGCTCAAATAGATTTTTTACCTATTAAAAGTGGTGCCGGTTCTATTGTAATAGGGTCAAATTATGATGTTCCACTTAATATTTTCAATTTTACGGTTGAATATATTATATTAAAAAATTATACTCTTGATGTTGATGTTGATGATATTACTTATGGAGATATTTTAAATATTAATTCATCTGTTATTGATGAAAATGGAAATTCCGTATCTGGTATTGTTAAAATTAACATTGGTGGTATTTATTATAATTTAACTCTTATTGATGGTAAAGGAACTTTACAAGTCAGTAAAGTATCTGCAGGTGAACATAATTTAAATGCTACTTATGAAGATACTACTTATTTCTATAATGATGCTAATTTAATTAAAACATTTAATGTAGCTAAAGCTAATTTGGCTCCTTTAATTAATGTTTATGATATTAATGTTGGCCAAGTGGAAGTAGTTACTGTAAGTAATCTTCCTTCTGATTTAGAAAGAAGCATTTCTATTGTTATTTCAGGTAGTGGCGGTGAAACTAAAATAGTTGATGGAGTGGCTAAAAGATCATTTTCTGGTTTGTCAGTTGGTTCAAAAAGTGTTCTTATCTCTTATTATGGAGATAGTAATTATAATTCTTTTAAAACCAATGCATATTTCTATGTTTCAAAACAAAGTAATCCAGACCCAGTTAATCCTCCAAGCCCAATTGTTCCTGATCCTGCAGATCCAACTCCTGATCCTGTAAAACCTGATCCAATTACTCCGGATCGTCCTAATGTGCCTACTGGTCCGGACAGTCCTGATGCGCCAGTTGGTCCTGTAGGCCCTATTGGTCCTATTGGTCCTGTAGGTCCTGTAAGTCCAGTTGGTCCAGATAATCCTGTAGGTCCTGTAAATCCATTTGATCCATTTTCACCAGATTCTGTTCCAGATAGTTCTGAAAATCAAGGAGACTCAAGTAATTCAGATTCAAATAGTGGAAGTGATGATAATACACCTACACCTTCTGAAAGTACAAACAGTGGTGGAGAATCTGATGCTATTAATTCAAATAATCAAAATGCACAACTTCAAAATGCTTTAGTAGGTTCCAGTAATAATAATGTTGCATCTCAAGCTAGCAGTAATGTAGGAATACAAGATAGTAATAATGCTCAACAATCAAGTGCTGCGGATGATTCAAAAGCATATGAAATTGATAAAAATGTTAATAAACAAATTGATGCTAATACTTTTGTTTATGGTATAATTGCATTAATTATTTGTGTTTTATTATTGATTGTTGGATATCGTAGACAAAAGGATAATAATAATAAATGAGGTTTAATTATTAAATTGAACAGTTGTTATTAAAATAATTATTATTTAATTATTTTAATTTTTTATTTTTTTATATATTTTACATAAATTTGGTTTTTATAAGAATTTCCTTATTTACCAAATAACTAATATTTTATAAATAAAATTTGATAAATTAAATTAAAAAAATTGGGGGTTTATGATGAATAAGAAAATTTTTATATTGCTTGCATTGTTTATTTTGGCAATATCAGTTTCTACTGTTTGTGCAAATGATGTAAATGATACAAATATTCAAAATGATGATTTTAATATTGATGATTCACTATTAAATCAGGATAATTCAAATGTATTAGGATATAATCAAAATAATCATCACATATTATCTGATAATGGTACTAATAAGAGTAATATTACAAAAATAAATACTGAAATTCAGTTATCTTCTAATGCATCCGGATTAATAAAATCAAATTCAAAAGTTGTTTTTAATGTTTCTTTAACCGATGAAAATGGAACACCTATGAATAATTCCATTGTTAAATTGGTGAATAAACACTTTGAAAAACCTGTAATTATCGGTACGATAAAAGTAATTAATGGTACAGGTAATTTTTCATATGTTCCTGAAAAAAGTACAATGTTAGATGTTTATGCATTTTATGGAGGAAATGATAATTATACTAATTCTTCATCTAATGATTTTATTATGGGATTTACTTTTGGAAAACTTTCTTTTATGGATATTTATATTTTAACGTATTATGATCAGAAATCTATAAATTTGGAGTATGATATTAAATATGATTATAGTAAAGATTCTCCTTTAGAAAGAGGAATTTCTTTTTCTAATTCTATGGTTATTAATGGTAATGGATTTGAAATAAATGGTTTAGACAAAGTTTGTTTAGGTGCTGTTAAATCTGAATCTACTCTTTTATTAAAAAATATAGTTTTAAATAGATTTTCTGGGGATTTTGGCCCATATTCCGGTCAAATAGTTCATCTTGTTAATGGTAAACTAAACATAGAAAATGCAATAATTAAAAATACAAAAAATACTTATTCCACTCCATTGTTTTTCTCTTCCTATGGTTCAATAGATATAAATAATTGTACTTTTCTAAATAATAATCTTGCAGCTTCTTATTTATTATATGAAGTTTGGAATGTTCAAAAATCTGTTTTTATCAATAATACTGCAGCAAATAGTATTGTAGGTTCTGAAATGGGTATAAATTCATTTTCTTATAATACATTTTTTAATGATGGGAATACTATTTTAAAGGTTTCTAATTACTGCGGTAGTATAGTAGGTAATTATTTTGGTACAAATGATGATGCAAAGATGAAATCATATTATTCTATGGATGCTTATCTTAGTGGAGTGATTGGTCAATGGAAAGATTCTAAATTAGATATTTCAGGTCCAGATACCTTTTCTGAAGATGATTTGCCTAATTATAAATTATATCTTACCAACAGGGTAGATGGTGCTTATGCATTTGATGCTGTTGTGGAATATGATGAAAATTATGGAAAAGTTAATCCTAATATGATTACACTTAGCAATAAGCAGGTTAATGTAGCATTTACTCCTATAACTTATGGTAATACTGCACTTGTTGTGTCATCTAAATACGGTATTTTAGCTACTAAGGACATTGAAATAACTAAATCTAAATTAAATAATTATAATGTGACATTGGTTAGTGATGATGTATTATATGGTGGAAATCTTGGAATAAATATTGCATTAAAAGATATTGATGGAAATTTAGTTTCTGAAAAAGTGCATGTGGATATTAATGGTAGTTCATATACTTTGAATATAGTTAATGGAACTGGATTTATGAGTATTCCTGATTTATTGCCAGGTAACTATAAAATAATAGCTAAAGTAATTTCAACTAATCCGGGTTATCGTAATACTACTATTATTGGTGAAGCTAAGGTTAATTTAGGTAAATTAAATATTAATTTAACTACTTCTAATAACACAATTAATGATGAATATCCTATAAATTTAACTGCTGCTGTTACTAATAGTTATAGTAATTTTGTAGCTAATGCATTAATATGTATTAATGATAATGATAAAAATATACTTAATATAACAACTAATGACAAAGGTGTGGCTATAGGTACTATATATCCTAATGCAGGTAGTCATAGTTATACTGCATATTATTATGCTTCAAAACTTTTTGAAAATGCTCAAAGTAATCAAATTAATGTGTATGTAAATGATAAAATACATACTAAATTAACATTAACATCAAATACTACTAATAATGTAAATTTAAATGATAAAATTAAGTTTACAGTTAAATTAGTTGATGGCAATAATAGTCCGATAGCTAATGAATCAGTCATATTATATAATGATGAGTCAATATGGACTAATTTAATTACTGATGGAAATGGTAGTGCTAATTTTGTATATTCTCAAAGTGATTTTGGCATATTAAAAATTAAAGCAGTATTACCAGTTTCTATGAAATATTATTCTGCATACTCTGATATTCTTAAAATTGCAGTTTCTAAGGATAATTCATTTTTAACTCTTGCATTTATGATTGATGCATTAGATGACGGTGATACGTTAAATTTAGCAAAAGATTATATTTTCAATAATTTTTCAGATGCAGATTATATTAATGGAATTTTAATTAATAACAGACATTTTACTATTAATGGTAATGGTCATAGAATTGATGGAAATAATTTAGCTAGGATATTCCATATACTGAACTCCAATATTACTTTATCCAACCTTTATATAAGTAATGCAGGAAGTTATTTTAATAATGCTTTAGATTATGGTGCTGTTTTAAATGATTATATGGGAATTTTAACATTAAATAATTGTACTTTTGAAAATAATTCCTTAAAAGGAGAATCTTATATTTGGGGCGGTGCAATTTATAATAAAGGTATTTTGAATGTTTCAGATAGTGTATTTAAAAATAATTCTGTTATTTCCAACAAATCCTATGCTAGATCAGGAGCAATTTTTAATAATTTCGGAGGTATTGCAGGAATTTCAAACTCTGTTTTTGAAAATAATTATGCTATAGGTTCTAATTCCGATGGTGGTGCTTTATCCAGTTTTGGTGTAGTGGATATTGATAATTCCATTTTTATTAATAATTATGTTAATGGTAGTGGAGAAAGTATGGGTGGCGCACTTTGTATTGGTCAGGGATCTAATGCTACTTGTATTAAATCAGTATTTATTAATAACAGTGCATTATCTTCCAATAAATCTTTAGAATATGGTGGAGCAATTTCTGATGATTCTGAAATTAATTGTTATTATAATATTTTTATAAATAATAATGCAAATAGAGGTTCTGCAGTTTTTGTTTATTTTAATAAAAGAATTATTAATGATAATTATTGGGGAAGCAACTCTGATTTGGATAATGTTGTTTCCGGATCAGATATTGGTGACTACATTACATTAAAAGTGATTGGTGATAATGTAACCTATACTACAATTCCTACTGAATATATAATTAAGTTTGATGGTAAAAACAGTGATAAATTACCTGAGTTTAATACTTTAATTAAATTAATTCCTAATTTGGCTTCATTAAACTGTTCAATAGTTAATGTTTCCAGTAATGATTTTAAAGTTTTATTAATTTCTAATCAGGTAGGCAATTTAACTTTGATTGTAGGTCCTGAATTTAATAATTTAACTACTTTTGATATTGAAGTTAAACAATTAATTAAAAAGAATTATACTATTGATGTAATTGGTAATAATTTCACCTGTGATGATGATGTATCCTTTGATATTAAATTGGTTGATGTAAATGGAAAAGGAATTAATGGAGTTGTAAATTATACATTTAATGATGAAACAAAATCTGTGGAACTTAAAGATGGTATGGGAAGTATAGAGTTAGGTAAACTTGATGCTAATGAGTATACTATTTTAATTGATTATGTTTCTAAGGATTTATTCTATAATAATCTGTCTGTAGTTAAAGCATTTAATGTAACTAAATCTGAGGTTGTTATGGATGTGAATGTTTCAAATATCTATTATGGTGAAAATGGAACTGTTGTTGTTAAGTTACCTGTATTAGCTGATGGAAATGTTACATTTATAATTAAAGATGTGTTAAATAAAACTTCAGACGTTAAATTAGGATATGTTTCCTGTATATTGCCTATTTTAAATGTAGGGGATTATGAAATTATTACTATTTACAGTGGTAATGACAGATACAATGCAATAAATACAACTACTGCCTTTTCAGTAGTTAAGTCAAATCCACAATTAACAGTAAATATTTCCAATGTTAATTATGGTGATGAGATTATAGCTAATGTTTCTTTAATAACTGGAAACATTAAATTAAATGGAACTGTTGTACTTAATATCAAAGATAAAACTTATGAAGTGAATGTCGTTAATGGTAATGGAAATATTACTATTGGTGCTTTGCCTGTTGGTTTCTATAATGTTTTAGCTAATTATAGTGGAAATTCAAATACAAATTCAGTTGTTAATAGCACAGCATTTAATGTAACTAAAACAGGTTCATTTTTAAATGTCAGTGTAGATGATATTGTTGTTGGAAATGATGAAATTATCAGAATTTCTGTTCCTGAAGATGCAACAGGGAATATAACAGTAATTGTTGATGATGTTAAGTATGAAGGGGTTATTTCTAACGGAAGTGTTGTTATAACAGTTCCTGGTTTGTCTAAAGGTGAACATAATTTATCTGTAATATATTCAGGTGATGAAAATTATAATTCAACATCTGTAAATTCAACATTTATTGTTAAAGCAGGCACTTCAAATCTTGCAATAAATGTTAAAAATATCGTTTATGGTGATGATTTGGTTGTTGTAGGTTCAGTTAATTCGGATGCTGCAGGAAACATTATATTTGCAGTAAATGGTCTTTCTCAAGATGTTAAAATTGTCAATGGTAAAGCTGTTGCTACATTTAAAGGATTAAATGCGGGCAATTATAATGTCCTTGCCAAATATTCTGGAGATAAATATTATGTATCTACTCAAACTAATGCTACAGTCAAGGTAAATAAAGCTCAATCCACTATTGACCTTATTATTGGTGATATAATTGAAGGTAAAGCAGTTAATATTACTGCTATTGTCAATAAAGATGCAACTGGAAATGTTACTTTTGAAATTCCTGGTCTCTACACTCCTAGAGATAAAAGCATCATCAACGGTTCTTCATTATGGGTAATTGCACCGTTAACTTCTGGAGAATATATGTTTATTGCAAAATATAATGGGGATAATAATTACCTATCTTCAAACATATCTAAAATCATAAGTTATAATCAGACTAAAACTATTTTGGATGTTGATGTTGAAGTTAAAGGTAGTGTTATTATAAAAGCTAATCTTACATCTGTTGATGGTCAAAAGATAACTGCTTGGGTCTATGTTACAATAAAAGATAATGTTTATAAAGTTCCTGTATTTAATGGAACAGGATATCTTGATATAGGTAAATTACCTGGAGGAATATACAATTATTCAGCATTATTTGAAGGTACAAATGTATTTATTAAAAGTATTGTTAACGGCACTTTTGAAGTACCTTCTATTAATTTAGAAGTTCCATATCTTGTAAAATATTATTCTTCAAGCGATAAACTTGTAGCTATTTTAACTGATGGCTTAGGAAATCCTATTGTTGGCAAAAATGTTACATTTTGCATAAATAATGTAAACTATACACGTGTCACAGATAATGAAGGTAAGGCATCTATGGGTATTGGTTTAATTCCTGGAATTTACAATGTCACAGCATCTTATGAAAATATTACAGTTAAATCAGGCATAACTGTTAAATCAACTATTTTAGCTAATAATATTACTAAAATTTTCAGAAATGGAACACAGTATTATGCTAAATTTTTAAATAGTGACGGATCTCCATTAATCAATCAAAAAGTTACATTTAATATTAATGGTGTATTTTACACACGTATTACTGGTAATGATGGTGTAGCTACTTTAAAAATCAGTCTACGTCCTGGTAATTATATTATTACCTCCATGTATAATGATTATGCTGTTGGAAATAATGTAACTGTTTTACCTACATTAATTACTAAAAATTTAGACATGAAATACTTGGACGGTAGCAGTTTTACAGCTCAAACCGTAGATGGTCAAGGTAACCCATTAGCTAACCAAAACGTATCATTTAATGTAAATGGTGTTTTCTATCATAAAGTAACTGATAATAATGGTATTGCTAAATTAGGTATTAGGTTGATGTCTGGTGAATATATCATTACTTCAATCTGGAATGATTACCAAGTTGGAAATACAATTAAAATAGCTTGAAAAGAGGTTTAATTATTTAACCTCCTTTTTTTTATTTTTAATATGAATTAACACTTTTTTTTACATATTTTAAAATTAACACTTTTTATTAAATTAGATAATTTGACTCAAAAAGATTTTACTGTATCTTATCATTTTTTTAAATAAACTGAAAGATGATTTCAGTTAATGAAGAGTTAAATAGGTATAATAACATTTTTTATAGAAAATAAAAGGAATAGAAATTTTTAAAAAATTATATTCTAAAACTCGATTATTAGAATTAATAGATGAAAAAATCAGGTATTTTTCTGAAATAGCTAAAAATATATTAAATATGGATTTAATATATATTAATGGTGCTCATCATGTGTAATTATGAAATATTTTAAGTGTTTTGTTTATGCAAGTTATGAAAAAAGATTTCATTGGTTTAATATATGATTTAAATGTATTTTTCTGATGTTTTTTTTAGTAAATGAGCACATATAAATAAAAAACTTATGTGTGGGGGTATAAATGAATAAGAAACTTTTTAGTTTGCTTGTTATAGGTATCATTGCACTATCATTGTCTTGTGTTAGTGCTAGTGATTCAAGTATTATTTCAGATAATTCCTCAGACATTGTTGGAGTTAGTAATGATGAACCTATAATATATGACTCAGGTAATGCTGGTGATGAAGCTGTAGGTAATGTATCCAACAATGTTGGAACTTATACTGATTTAAATAATGAAATTAATAATGCTGGAAGTACTCTAATATTGGATAAAGATTATAAATATAATTCTACTTCTGATAGTGGATTAGCTACTTCAGGTATTGTTATTTCTAAAGATATTACTATTGATGGTGCAGGACATACTATTGATGGAAGCGGTAATTCTGTATTTGGAAATAGTGTTTCAAGATTATTTGTTCTTAATACAGGGTCTTTTACTTTAAAGAACTTAAATATTGTTAATGTAACATTTTGGACTGGAATTTCATCATTTCCTTTAGATGTTGGTGTAATTAGACTTAATGGAGGTACATTATCATTAGACAATTTGACTTTCCAAAAATGTTCGGTTAATACGATGATTTCCGCACCTGGACAAGGAAATTTAAATATGGTAAATTGTGCTTTTTTAGATAATAAAGTTGCAAATTTGATTGGTATTACTCAAGTAAATATGAAAATGGATAATAATATATTTTTAAATAACTCTATTGAGATGGGTTGTTTAATAAATGATGAGGCATCTACTTTCAGCAGTATTAGTAATAATGTATTCCTAAATAATAAGAATAAAATAAATGTTTATTATGTAATAAACTGTAATAATAATTATTGGGGATCTAATTCTGCTTCTAAATCTAATGTGGGTACATTTGATGAGTGTAATTCTTTTAGTGCTACAAAATTAACCATAACTGGTGATGACTCTATTTCTGAAGTAGCAAATTATCAATTTTCATTTGGAAACACTAATTTACCTACATTTACTCTTCCAGTATCCATTACTAATGAATATGCAACTGTAAATACTACAGTAACTATTAAAAATGGTGTAGGAACTGTAACTGTAACTCCTAAAGCAACAGGTAATGCTATTTTAACAGTTTGTCCGGGTTTAATAAAAGATTCAAATACTAAAAATATTTTCATTAATTATAGTAAAATACAATCTTCCATGGTTGTTGCTGCAGAAAATATTAAATATGGTAATGATGCAGTTATTACTGCTACTTTAACACCAACTACTGCAACAGGAAATGTTACATTTACTATTAATGGCAAAACCGAAAATGCAAACATTGTTGATGGTGTGGCTAGTGCTACTTTTAAAGATTTAACTCCTGGTGATTACATTGTAAATGTTAATTATGATGGTGATGATGCTTGTGATGGTAGTACTAATTCTACTTCATTTAGTGTTGCTAAAGCTGATTCTAGTGTTGTTATTTCTGTTGATGATGTTGTTTATGGTAATGATGTAACTGTTGTAGCTACTGTTTCTAGTGGTACTACAGGTAATGTTACTTTTACTGTAAATGGTGTTAATAAGTCTGCTGCTGTTGTTGACGGTAAAGCTAATGCTACTTTCAGTAATTTAGGTGCTGGTGATTATAGTGTTGTTGCTATTTATGCTGGCGATAATAATTATAAAGCTTCTAACAGTACTGCTAAATTTAATGTAGCTAAAGCAGATGCAAATCTTGATGTATCTATTGCAGATGTTGATTACCAGAACATATTTACTATTGAAGCTGTTTTAACTGGTATTAATGGTGCTAAATTAACTGGTGATGTAATGGTTAGTATTAATAATATCTTTTTATTCACTGTTAATGTTGTTGATGGTAACGGCACTTTTGCTGGTGATACATTAATCGTTGGTTCTTATAACTTTACTGCTACATGGGCAGGAAATGACAACTATAACAATATTAAATCTGAAGGTGTTTTCAAAGTTAACAAAATAGATTCAAATATCACTGTTAATGCTGATGACATTAAAGTCGGTGAAAATGCAACAGTAATCGTCAATGTGTCTTCTGATGCTACAGGTGATGTAATTATTACTGTTGACGGTAAAGATTACACTGTAGCTATTGAAAATGGTAAAGCAGTTAAAACAATAGCTGATCTTAAAGCAAACAATTACACTGTAACTGTTAAATACGCTGGAGACAACAATTATAATCCTAATCAGAACACAACCAAATTCACAGTATCCAAAATATCTGACTATAATATGAACATTACTGTTCCTGGTGATGTTAAAGTTGGAGAAGATGCTGTTATTATAGTAAACGTTCCTAAAGATGCTTCAGGTAATGTTACTGTTAGTGTTGGTAAAGATGTTTATAATGCTGCAATTAGTAATGGTTCTGCCAAAGTTGTTGTTTCTGATTTAGGTGCTGGTGATTATAGTGTTGTTGCTAGTTATGCTGGTGATTCCAATTATAAATCTTCCAACAGTACTGCTAAATTTAATGTAGCTAAAGCTGATGTGGATGTAAAAATTAATGTTGGTGATATTAAGGTTGGTGAAACTGCAGTTATTACTGTTAATTTATCTCCAAGTGTATCAGGTAATGTTACAGTTATTGTTAATGGCAAATCTGAAACAGTAAATGTTACTGATGGCAATGCTACTTTAAAAGTTGCTAATTTAGCAGCCAATAAATATGATGTCCGTGCTATTTACAATGGCAATGATAATTACAATGTGGCTAAAGCAAATGCTTCATTTGTTGTTTCTAAAGTGTCTGACTATAAAATGAATGTTACTGTTCCTACAATAGCTGCTGGTGAAAATGCTGTAATTGAAGTATCTTTACCTAAAGATGCAACTAACAATGTAACTGTTGTAATTAACAATAAGAAATACACTGCTGCTGTTTTAAATGGCAGTGCAAAAGTTATAATTCCTGGATTAACCACAGGTAAATATAATATGAGTGTAAATTATAGTGGAGATGATAAATACACTCAATCATCTGCTAACTTCAATATAACTGTAGAAGCTAATAAGAATGTTAATTTAAACATTTCTGATATTGTGATGATTTACAAAGACGGTACCAGAATGGTTGCTGTTTTAACTGATTATTTAGGCAATCCTATTGCTAATGCTACTGTGTACTTTACTATTAATGGTCAAACTTATGCTAAAACCACTGATGCTAACGGTACTGCTTCCATGGGATTAAACTTAGTATCTAACATCTATAATGCTGCTGTTTCATATAATGGTTCAGATATGTATAATGCAGTTTCTAAAAACATTACTGTAACTATTAATCCGACTATTGTAGCTGATGATTTGGTTAAAATGTATCAGAATGCTACCAGATTCTATGCTAAGTTTACTGACAGCACCGGAAAAGCATTAGCTAACACTATTGTTAAATTTAACATTCATGGTGTATTCTACAATAAAACAACCGACAAAGACGGTGTAGCTGATTTAGGTATTATGTTAAGACCTGGAAATTACATTTTAACAGCTTACAACTCGGTAACTGGTGAAGAAAAAGGATTTAATATAACCGTAAAATCATTAATCATGCAAAATGACTTAACCAAATACTACTTAAATGCTTCCAGATTTGAAGCAACTGTCTACAATAAAGACGGATCTTTAGCAGTAAACAAGAATGTAACCTTTAACATCAACGGAGTATTCTACACTAAAACCACTGATAAAAACGGTGTTGCAAGCTTAGGAATCAGTTTAAGACCAGGAAATTACACTATTACAACAATGTATGACGGATTGGATATTGGAAACAAAGTCACTGTATTGCCAACTTTAGTAACAAAAGATCTCTCCATGAAACATTTAGACGGCAGCAATTTCACTGCTTTAACTTTAGATGGTCAAGGTAAGCCATTAGCTAACCAAAACGTATCATTTAATGTAAATGGTGTCTTCTATCATAAAGTTACTAATAAAGATGGTATTGCAAGCTTAGGAATCAGATTAATGAGTGGTGAGTATATTATTACTTCCTACTGGAATGATTTCCAAACTGGAAACACTATAAAAATTAGTCCTTAAGAGGATTTTTCATAAATTCTCTTAATCTTTTTCTTTTTTTATTATAAATTTTAAAAATAGCTATTTTAATATTTCAAGTATTTTTAATCCTAATTTTGTTGTTTTGTAAAGTCTGCCTTTTTTAGCATTTTCATTAAGACATATTACTAGTTTTTTACTTTTCAAATCATTTAATGCACCAGATACTTGTGTTGGACGCAAATTAGTCTCTTTTGCAATTTCTGAAGGCATCTTATAATCATTGCCAGACAATGACTTTATTGTTTTGTATCGTGAAGGGGATACTTTTATAAACCCAATTATTTCCCAAGTATTTTCTTCACTTTCTTTTTTATTCATGTTATATGTCTTTATATTGCATTAATCACTTTCTTATTTATAACTTTATTCTGTATTATTTAGTTTTAATTGGTATTTATTCTGTTTATTTTGTTTTAGTAACAATTTTATACTACTTATAATATATACAATTATGTAAATTAAATTTGTTTTAATTTACATTTTATAATGGTAGTTTATACTATTGTTGTTAAACATCATTTACTATTAATTTCAATGAAAATGTAGTAAATTTGGAAAATATGGGATAAATTAACTTAAGAATTATACTTATCTATTTAATAAATTAAAATAAAAATATTATAGATTTTTCTATAATACTTTTTTTATCTAAAATTAAGATGTTCCATAGCACTATATATACTATTTTGTTCACTTTTCTTTTGTTCTATTAAAGAAGACATTGCTTGATTATAAAACTGAACATAACAGGCAGTTGCAGCATTAACATCTGTAATTGTTCCGTCATTAATACCTTTAGTTATAAAAGACTTTGCAATATCTTCGGCAACTTTTTTCATTGTATCATCACTTGTATCTTTAAAATACGTAGTCATTATTCATTCCTCCCTTATCATAAGTATAACATACAAAAAGAAAAAAGACTAATTAAATTAATCTTTTATCACAAAATTATTATCTTCTACATCAATAGTAATTGTAGTATTTGGATTTATTGTACCCTTAATAATATTATTTGCTAACATTGTTTCAATATTTCTTTGAATATATCTCTTAACAACTCTAGCGCCATAATTAACATCATAAGAGTTATCTATAATATTATCAATTGCTTTATCTGTAATATTTATCTTAATATTAACTAATCTTTCTTCAATTTCTTTAATAGATTTAACTATAATACCTCTAATTATATCTTTTGTTAAATAATTAAATGTTATTATTTCATCAATTCTATTTAAAAATTCAGGTTTAAAGTAATGTTTTAGTTCATCTTTAACTTCTTGCATTTTACCATCAAGTATTAAATCTGACCCGATATTTGAAGTCATTATAATAATAGTATTTTTAAAGTCTATTAATTTACCATGATTATCAGTAATTCTACCATCATCAAGTATTTGAAGTAATATATTAAGTACATCTTTATGTGCTTTTTCTATTTCATCAAATAAGATTATAGAGTAGGGATTTCTTCTTACTTTTTCTGTTAGTGCACCTGCTTCATCATAACCAACATATCCTGGAGGAGCACCAATCAATTTAGCAACTGAATGACTTTCCATATATTCACTCATATCAAATCTAATCATATGTTTTTCATCATCGAATAGTTCATATGCTAAAGCCTTAGCAATTTCAGTTTTACCAACACCAGTAGGTCCTAGGAATATAAATGAACCAATAGGTTTAGTAGGATCTTTAATACCACTTCTTGCTCTAATAATTGCTTCACTTACTAACTTACAAGCATTATCTTGACCTAAAACACGCTTCTTTAAATTTTCTTCCAAAGATAATAATTTATCTCTTTCACTACCCACTAACTTAGAAATAGGGATATTTGTCCATTTAGAAATAATCTTAGCAATATCTTCTTCATCAACAGTATCAGATAATATATCAGAAGTATTTTCTAGTTGTAATAAACTAAGTTCTTTTTCCAAATTAGGTATAATACCATGAGCATATTTAGCAGCATTTTCTAAATCATAATTATTTTCATAAGTAGATAATTTAAATCTTGCTTTATCAAGTTCCTCTTTTTTATTTTTAATCTTAGTATTAATATTTTTTTCATTTTCCCATTTAATTCTAAGAGCATTTTCTTCTTCTTTCATAGTGGTAATAGATTTATTTATTTCTTCAAGTCTATTTAAACTTATTTCATCTTTTTCCTTCTTTAAAGCTTGCTTTTCAATTTCTAGTTGCATAATTTCACGAGTTAAAGTATCAAGTTTTTCTGGAACAGAATTCATTTGAACTTTAATAGTAGCACAAGCTTCATCAATTAAATCAATTGCTTTATCAGGTAAAAATCTATCAGTAATATATCTATTTGATAATGTAGCAGCACTAACTAATGCTTTATCTTGTATAGTAACTCCATGATAAATTTCAAATCTTTCTTTAAGTCCACGAAGTATTGTTATAGTATCTTCAACAGTTGGCTCACTAATAGTTACTTTTTGAAATCTACGTTCTAAAGCTCCATCTTTTTCAATATACATTCTATATTCATTTAAAGTAGTAGCACCTATTACATGAATTTCACCACGAGCTAACATTGGTTTTAAAATATTACCAGTGTCCATAGCGCCTTCTACTGCTCCTGTTCCTACAATTAAATGAATTTCATCTATAAACATTATTATATTGCCTTCACTTTTTTTAACTTCATCTAAGACTTTCTTTAGTCTTTCTTCAAATTCTCCTCTGTATTTAGCGCCTGCAATTAGTGAAGCCATGTTAAGTTCCCAAACTATTTTATCTTTTAAACTTTCAGGAACATCTCCGGACACTATTCTCTGTGCCAACCCTTCTATTACGGCAGTCTTACCAACCCCAGGTTCACCAACAATAACAGGATTATTTTTAGAGCGTCTGTTTAAAATCTGGATTACACGGCGAATTTCGTCATCTCTCCCAATTACCGGATCAAGTTTACTTTCTTTAGCTATTTGAGTTAAATCGGATGTATATTTTTCAAGAGCAGATTTTTCTTTATCCTCTTTTGCGGAATTATTAACACTCATATCAGATTTTTGAGAGTGCGAATTACTTTGCACGTTTGACGAGCTTTCATTATCTATAGCTGAAGAATTTTTCCCTCTTGAAACAGGTTTTCCGTCAATAATATCAACCCTCTCAATTTTCCCGACTTCATCTTTCATTTTTTGATAAAGTTCATATAATTGAATGCTATATTGTCCAAAAATGTAACGCATTAAATTGTTATTAGACTTAAACAGTGCAAGCAGAATGTACTCAATACCAACAACGTCATCTTTGTATTTTAATCCTTCTTTTTCTGCATCCTCAATAAGTTTTATTGTTGCAGGTGATAACGGAGTGTCAGTATACTTTGAATGTTCTCCGGGATTACGTGGAATACTGTTGTTAAAATCTCGAATTAACCTTGGATTATCTAACCCAATATTAGATAAATACAACTTAGGCAAGTCATTTTCATCCATAAACAGAGCAAGCATCATATGCTCAGGTTCTACAAATTTGTAATCTCTGGCATACGCAATTGTTTTGGCTGAATGAATAATATATTGCAAATGTTCTGTAAGTTGCACGCTGTTACCTCCGATATACTAATTTATTATAAATATATCACCGTCAACGGCTTTTAACCTCATTTAATTATACTAACTTCGCAATATAATCTATTGTTTTTTCTCGAACAATTTTATCAACTTCAAAAATCTCATCAATTGTCGGATTTTTAATTATATCGTGCTCATCCAACATCTTTTTAGTTATTTCATATATTTGATACAATTTAATTTTCCCATCCAAAAATGCAAAAACAGCTTCTTCATTTGCTGCGTTCAAACAAACTGTTGCAGTGCCACCCATTCTACCCATTTCATAAGCAAGTTTAACGGTTGGGAATTTCTCGTAATCCGGTTTTTCAAAATCCAAATGAGCGATTTCTGCAAAACTGAAACTTTTTGACTTAATCCCCTCAAAGCGTTCAGGATACGTAATTGCGTACTGAATTGGAATGTGCATGCTAGGAAGTCCGAGTTGTGCGATAACGCTTCCGTCAACGTATTCAATTGCTGAATGCACAATACTTTGCGGATGAACTACAACGTCAATTTTGTCGTAATCAAAACCAAACAAATGGTGTGCCTCAATGATTTCGAGCCCTTTATTCATCAAAGTCGCACTATCAACGGTAATTTTTTTGCCCATATTCCATCTCGGGTGGGCGAGTGCTTGTTCAACCGTTGCATTTTTCATATCATCAACAGTTTTATGAAGGAAAGGGCCACCTGATGCAGTGATAATCAATTTATCCACCTGATTAATATCTTTTATGCACTGATGAATTGC